>Ga0208646_1001554_pt1 | contig 10808 bp, 19 predicted proteins | sample AntAceMetag02UK8_FD_184762 | JGI IMG/M metagenome (GOLD analysis project Ga0208646, IMG submission 184762) | Saline lake microbial communities from Ace Lake, Antarctica - Antarctic Ace Lake Metagenome 02UK8 (SPAdes) (version 2) | ecosystem: Environmental > Aquatic > Non-marine Saline and...
AAGATCGACTGGCATAGATCCCAGTGAGACTGATAGGAGTAATCTTGGTAATTACCTGAAACAATTTTCATCTAGGAGATCCATGGACATAAGTTTCCTACCCGAACATTTCCGTAAATGGTGCGGACTATAAACACCTAGTTGACATCTTATCGTTTCGTAGTACAATAGTACTATGATTCACGCAATGATAGATCTGGAAACACTCTCCACTAAACCCAACGCCACCATACTCACAATAGGTGGAGTCAAATTTGACGCATACACAAGGGTGGAACCCTCGCAGGGCCTGTACCACAGGATCGATGTGGACTCACAGGTCGCCATGGGCAGAGATGTAATGGAGGAGACTGTTGAATGGTGGGGCCGACAGGCCGAGGACGTCAGGGAAGAAGCACTGGGCGACGAGGACAGGATCGATCTGAAATATTTCATCAAGCAGTTGAACAAATGGTGCGTGGGAGTGGACGTGTTCTGGTGCCAAGGCCCGTTGTTCGATTACGCAATACTACAAAATTTTTACGCACAGATGCAAGTGCCCGTGCCATGGAACTTCTGGCAGATAAGAGATTCGAGAACGCTGGGCAGTCTGGTACCACGTGATCCTAACGAGAAGAGGACCGGGCTACACAACGCACTGGATGACTGCTACTTCCAGGCAAGGAAGGTGCAACAGATATTCCAACAGTTGGACATCAGGAATGATAGATATTAAAACCCTCTACATAAAGATAGCCACACACATCATGCGGTACTTCAGGTTCGATCTACAACTGCATTTCTTCTGGTCCTTGTTCCTAACACTGCTGGCAATATTCTGGCAACCACTGATATACCTGGGACTTGTCGCAACTGTGATAAAAGAAGCCCTGGACCTTTGGACCAAAGGACACTGGAGTTGGGACGACTTCTGGTGTGGATTCGTTGGATGGATCATCGGTGTGTACGTGATAGTGGCAGTCGTATGAAATGGTATTCCATACAAGATCTCTACACCATAGAAAAATACAAAATTAAACACAGTAAAACACCGGCCACGAAATGGATACGTTTACCATGTGTGTACAAGATACGAATAAACTCGAAAGTCGTACACGTGGGCAGGTCAGACACCTGTCGGAAACACGGTGGTGCTGAGAAAGTTCGTAAGGCACTGGTAAATCTTCTAGGACTATGGGAATACAATCCTTCTGTAACAAAAACAAAGATATGGGATCAAATAAGGTTGCAACATAAACCAAATTCTAGTAATATTAAGGTAGGAATACTAGAAACAGATGACATCGGAAAAACCTATCTACAAGAAGCCCTTTGAACCCATAGACAATTACAAAGAATCTACCTGGGTCGGAAACAGCACACCCATATTCGAGAACGACCACACAGCGGTGTTCGAAGATCGATATCCTTGTGTTGACGGACACTTGCTTTTCATAGCAAAAGAAAACACAGCGGAATACATAGGCAAGTCATATAGTCTGGCGTTCCAGTGGGGACAAGACAGAATCAAGGAAGGTAAGATGGATGGGTTCAACGTGGGACAGAACATCGGCAAGTGTGCAGGACAGACCATATTCTGGCCACACATACATTTCATACCTAGGAAAGTTGGAGACAGTGAGAAACCAGGCGGCATAAGGCACGCACACCTGGGAGTGAAACACAAGGAGCATTACTGATGAAAACAAAAAAGAAAAAGAAAATCAAAGCAGAGCCAATATTCGTTTCTCCCGACGGTGGAGAGACTGTGTACCAACAATTACCAGACGGCAACCGTGTCCTGGTGGAACAGTCACAGAAAGCCATGGACGAGGAGCTGGCCTACGAGGAAGCAGAAATGGTGGGAGTGGAGGCCATAGAGCTCAGGAGGAGATACCCCACACTGAAGAAAGCATGGGATCAATACCGGGTCATATGGCGTTTAGTTAATGATAATGACTGATATGTACAACTATTCCAACTTCAATTTTACCAGCAGTGTGTAGGCTTCTGTGTGCGTCTAAAGGGGTGATTAAATAGCATTATGACCAAGTATGTGAGTATAATAGGCAACGGTGAATCCAGGAGAGGTTTTGACATCTCCCCGTTGAAATCGTTCAGCACGGTAATTGGTTGCAACGCAATCTACAGGGATTTCGTCACGGAATACCTGGTGTGTGCAGACAGGCACATGTGTCAGCAGGCCGTCAACGCCGTTGGTAAGGGAACGACGATACTCACCAGACAGGACTGGGCAGGACAATTTGCAAACTGGCCCAACGTGAAAGAATTTCCAAAGTTACCCTACAGCGGAGACAAGAGACAGGACGAACCCTTCCACTGGGGCACAGGACCATACGCAGGAGTGTTGGGACTGACCTTCAAGCCCAAGGCTATATTCATGATAGGGTTTGACCTACACCCGTTGGAGAAGGACAAGATCAACAACATGTACACGGGTTCCGATGGATACAAATACATCAAGAGACCTGTGGATCCTTCGTACTGGATCTATCAGTTCCACAAGTTGATGGGATATTCGGATCCGGACACAAGATGGATCGTGGTAAATCATGATCGTTGGGAGATGCCGGAGGAATGGAAAAAACATGGTAACGTTTTCCAGGAGACCTACGACGGCATGGCCCGGTTCATCAACAAGCAGTTGACAAAAAAGTAATCTCGTATAAAATTGTTGTATGACTAGACCGATGGTGGAACACCTGATGGTGCAACAACAACTGAGAGCACCACACAAAAAGTGGAAACACATGGTGGCCGTCATGTGCCTGAATCTGACCTACAGGAAACACGTAAAGATAATCTTACCAAAGCTGTTCAAGAGATATCCCAATCCCCAATCATACCTGCGTGGCAGATTGAAGACACAGCAGGAGATGTTGAAACCACTTGGCATGTGGGAGGTGCGATCCAAGAGACTACGCAAGATGTCCGAACAGTACCTCACATGGGACAAGCGGGAAGCCAGCGACCTACACGGCATAGGCAAGTATGGATCGGACAGTTACCAGATATTCTTCCACGATCACATACCACCCAACGTCGAGGACAAGGAACTGAAGAAATACATTGACAAACTCCTAGGATAGTTTATAATAGTGATATGTTTGAAAAATACAAAGATGGAGATCTTATCACTCTTAAACTGGCTTCAGGTGAAGAAGTCATTGCAAATTACAAAGGCGGGGCAGACTCTTACATCAGTATAGAGAAAGCACTTGTGCTGATGAACGGTCCACAGGGCCTTGCGTTTGGTACATTTTTCTCCACTGCCAATCAGGTCGAACAGATAGACATATCCAAGACACACGTGATATCCATCGCAATGGTCAACGACAAGATAGAGGGCGAGTACAAGAGGATATTCTCCAAAGTGGTTGTCCCTGACAAACCAAAGATCATCGTATAATGTCACACTTTGGGAAACACAGCAAAAGCATAGAGACACTGATAGACGTCACGGAGGCCATGCTACATGTGATGGAAGACAAAGGCATAGATCCAGAGAAAGTGTCCAAGAGCACCGAGTTTTCTGTGCTGATACATTTTATAAAGAGCATCATCGATGGCGAGTTAAATATCCCAAACGAACTAACAGACACTATCAGGGAGAAATCCGCGGAATTTGGATTTGAACTGGAAGATATAAAAAAGAGGTTAAACTAATGGCATACTATTCGACTAAAACATACGGACACCAGATAGGACTATCTGCTGTGTTCAGACAACCCAATGCAGATCACTCACACTGTTCATTACTACATGGTTACAGTCTGGGTTTCAAATTCACATTTGGTTGTGATGGACTAGACGACAAGAACTGGGCCGTGGACTTTGGCGGACTACGAGAGTTAAAAGGTTGGCTGGAAGATATGTTTGATCACAAACTCGTGCTGGACAAGAATGATCCACACATGGAGACATTCAAGGATCTACAAAAGAAAAAATTGTGTGAGATACGAGTACTAGACGGAGTGGGAGCAGAGAAGTTTGCCTACCATGCCTGGCAAAGAGCAGACAACATGATCCGTGAATTCACCAACAACAGATGCTGGTGTGAGAGTGTGGAATGCATGGAACACGGTGCCAATAGTGCAATCTACCAAAGGTAATAAATTTTTATTTGAATTAGTAAGGGTAGCCCTAGATGACAAGGCCTACTACATACAGACCTACGACACACCGTTGGGCAAGAGGTGGATAGAAGCACTTCGAGACAATCTCGAACAAAAGAGGGTACTAGAGAAGAACTTCTGTTTCCTTGGTTTTGCAAGTTCTAGCAGAGATCTGAACTTCCTGGTCAGGGAGTTGAACAAGTCAGTTATTCAAATAAATTCATTTAACTTTGAACCACCATACGAGAATATACATCCGTTTGTTATGGACGACTTTCAGTATTCTAAAAACTTGCCAGTGGGCAGAGAAAGAGATGGAGACTTTCCTGGACTTAAACTGAAACACGAGGCCTGTAATCTACTGCACAGGCACTTCGAGGAACTTCAAGGCACAGCCTGGAAATTGTCGCCTTTTTACCTGCAGGCAGATGCAGAAACAAAGTATGCCATCAGACAATTGAACAACCTATGCCATGAGATAGAGAGCTGGGTTGACGCTTATCGTAGCAGTGTCGTGGATCCGGACTGGATCAGACCATCACAGATAACAACATTCTTAAACGCACCTAGACACAAACTGCGAGATGACGATTTTGAACTGTTCAAACAGAACAGATACAGAAGAGAGCTCGGCGGAGTCTACCTGCACTGGAGTCAGATAGGGAAAACCTTGTTTGAGGTTTACAGGGACGAACACGCACCCAAGATGACAGATGCACTGTGTTCAGAGATCAATCATCAGAAATTCTATTCAGGAGAGTTTGACATAGAATGGGGGCAGACAATAGACGAGGACACTTTCATTTGGAAGAAGAAAGAGATGGACGGTTTCAGGGAATGGCTGAAGTCGAACGGATACAACTGGGAGGATCCCAAACTGTCACTAGGATACATCAAGATCGGGCAGGTGGACCTGCAGAGGACATTCGGTTCCAGTGCGACCTTCAAGGAAATATACGACACCATGAGCAAGAATTTAAATATAACCAGCATCAAGGCAATGTCAAACAGGACCATCGAGTGTGAGTATCCGTATACACTAGACAGCGATGACTGGAGGCAGATACAAATAGAAGGATTGAAACGAGGATATGAATCACGTAGTATGCGTTAAATGGGGCAACAAGTATCCTTCGCAGTATGCGAATGTACTCAACAGTATGGTCAAGCGACACACCACCGTACCTTTTGAATTCCACTGCCTCACGGATGATCCCACAGGTCTAGATACGAATATTAAAGCAATCAAACTGCCCAACGATCCATGGATAAAGTCATGGTGGAGCAAGTTGTGGATGTTCGCACCTGAGATGCCATTGAGGGGCAACATACTTTTCTTTGACTTGGACGTTGTCATCTTTGACAACATAGATTCGTTGTTCTCACAAAATCCAGGCAAGTTCATGATAATCAGAGACTTTAATAGGTGCAGGGTCAAGGACTGGAAACTGTCTAACAGTAGTTGTATGCGTTGGGAGGCCGGCACAATGGACTACCTATGGAACGAGTTCAAGGACAGGTCAACACAGGTAATGCAACAGAATCACGGAGACCAGGACTGGATAACCAAGAGGGCCAAGGACGACATCACCTGGTGGCCGGAACAATGGATCAGGAGTTACAAGTGGGAGATGATCGGGTTGGAGAACCCCAAACTGCTTTCCAGGGACGGCAAATGGTTCTATAACAGGCCAACGAAGGTAGAACCAGGCAACAACGTGGCAGTGTTCCATGGTAAACCTAATCCGGAGAATTCAGCTGATCCGTTTGTGAAGGAGAACTGGAAATGATGAAAAAAGAATACGGTAGCGTGGCGATCAAAAAAATAAGTCCGGCCTTGGCTGAAATACCCGAGGACTGTGGTTACGAAAAAAAATTTAAATTCAACATAGACATGAACAGCAACGGCATCATGGCCGATTGCATAGAATGGTGTCAGCTCAACTGCGAGGGAAGATGGGGCTGGTGGTTTGAACAGGACGAACTTTATGATCCTGCAAGTCACAACTGGGAGGATCAGAGTGCCCACATGAGTTTCGAGAAGAAGAAGGATGCCACCCGGTTCTGGTTATCTGTGGGGGTAGAGAACATGGGCAATAATATTGGAGCCCACGTTAGATGAATCACGATAGTTTAATTTCTGTTGGATGTAGTTTGATGCATGGCAGTGACCATGACAGCACCGACGGAAACAGAAAACCCAGCGAACAGGCATACACAAACATACTGGCAAAACACCATGGGCTAAAACACTATAACTTCTCTTTTCCGGGCTCTAGCAATCAAAACATATCGAGGCAGGCATTCATAGCTACAAAATTCGCAAAAGAAAATAATCTCAAACCTGTCTTCTGGTTGGCATGGACGAAGTACACACACCTCGGTCTGACACATTTGATTTCTCGTAATATCGCACATGGATGGCCCTACATCGAAGTACACAACGAACTGATAGGACACAGCCAAAACGAAGACATACAAAAATGGTCAAAAGAGATTTATAAATCGTTAGATAAATTTTCTAGATTCACCTTATCCGTTAACACAATCATACAGACAAACCTGATGTTGGAGAAGGAGGGTATAACAGCCATAAACACATTCAATTGCGAAACTTGGAAAACAGCCTGCAAAAAAGGAACCTACTACATAAAAGATATACATGATAACAAAGAATCATTAATTGGAGATTGGTTAGAGAAAAAGAAAGAATCAATCAGTGCCGAAAATCTAGGTCATGGTGTGATGGCCGGAATCTCCGGGAAACGATTCGAAGATCATGATCCTTATATGAGTGAACTATGGGCGTACATGAAGTCATTCAAATGGTACGAATGGGGTGAGGACAATTTGGGTTTCCAATTATGGGTCAGGAACAATAAATTTCCATTGTACAAGGATATAAGTCAGTACAACATAGATAACCCATCCTTCTGGCATCCAGGCGAAGAAGCTCACCAAGAAGCTTCAAAACGAATAATTAATAGTAAAATCATGGAGACATTATAAATGGCCTTGTTCGAAATAACAGAAGAAGCGAAGCACCAGATAGAAAAATTGCTTGGAAAGAATCCAGGCAAGTACGCAGTGAGCCTGGCAGTGCTGGGTGGTGGTTGTGCGGGATTTAAGTACGACTGGGGTTTTGCAGACACGAAAGAAGCTGTGGGCGGCGGCGATCACGTAGAAGACTGGCACACGGGTAGATTCGTCGTGGATGAGACTTCAATGATGTATGTGGCAGGCACAAAGATCGACTTCGTTGAAGAAACGTTCGGTTCACAGTTTGAAATATCCAATCCCAACTCAACGGCGTCCTGTGGATGTGGTGAGAGCTTTGGTGTCTAATGGACACAGCATTCGTTATAGGTAACGGAGAGTCAAGAAATATTTTCCCAATAGACAATCTAAAAGGTCAAGGTGTGATATATGGTTGCAATGCCATCTATCGAGACCATCCTACACTGTGTGAACACATAGTGGCGGTGAACCCTCCCATGTATGAGGAACTGAAACAGTGGCATGACCAAACACATCCAAACTCTTTACTGAGACGCGGCAAGACTTCCTGGGCAATGGATGTCAACTTCCGATTCCCCCGGGGAGATCGTGAGGAAGGGAAAGTACAGATACATGGACCCAACAACATCAGTTCGTGGAACTACATCTGCGATGGTGATGATGAGATGGACGTGCCCGAGGGCTTGAAGATATACAGGACATGGAGGGGTGGCGACATCAAGAAGGGTGGCAAGATAAAGACCAATGACTTCTCCCGGGCGAGAGGATCTGGTTGCGGTGCCGTGTTGATGGCCGCCGAGTCAGGAATTAAAAATGTTGTGATAATGGCGTTCGACATCCTGGGTGCCCAACAATGGGAAATGGAAACACCCAGCAGGATACAGAACAACATCTACAAGAATTCAATCAACTATCCAGACAGAGACAGCATGAAGGCGTACCTCAAGTACGAATGGATGTACCAACTGAGGCAGACATTCAGGAGATTCCCCAACACCAACTTCCATTTCATCAATCGCAAGGAATACATAGAGGGCAATCCTTTCCTGCGTTGGTACTTCGACCAACCCAACATAAAGTGTGGCATCTACGCTGACCTGCAGAGATGGATCACGGGATCTCGTGACGACATCCGGTGGAGAAAACTATAAGGTCTTGGTACTGCTGGCGTCCAGCTGATACACCCGACGCATCTTGACACCTACTCGTTGTGCGAACTTCTTGGAATCACAAACACTGCACACATGCTTGTAATCATTGGAGGCACGTTCCGGATCAACTTTGCTCTTTGGCCTCATGAATGTCTCAGAACAGGCATCGCATTTGAACACGTAGACAAGGTTCTTCCTGTGGAAATTGTGCATCGTACCCAGTTTGCTCTCCCTCTTGTACAATCTCATTGTTTTTAGGGTTTCTATGAACATATTATTATTTAATAAATACGAATAACATATTATGGCAAGATTAACGATAGACACAGGAACAGCAGGAAATCCGGCGACAGGCGATACCCTACGTACCGCTATGACCAAGGTCAACACGAACTTCGCAGAGTTGGCCGGTGATCTACAGATGTCAGGTAACACTCTTTTGAGTGCTGACACGAACGGTAACATCACGCTGGATCCAAACGGTACAGGACAGGTGCAGGTGAATGCAGACAGACTAGTGATCACAACAACGAAGACTGCGACAGCCGTTGGAAACACAGGCGACGTGGCAGGATCCATATCCTGGGACGCGACGAACTTGTATGTTTGCACAGCCGACTACGATGGTTCAACTGTTATCTGGAAAAAGATCACACTAGCGAGCATCTAACATGGCCCAGGAAACAATCAACCTCGGAGCACTGGCCGATGATGGCACGGGTGACACTATCAGGCTCGCGGGCATCAGGATCAACAACAACTTCACTGAACTCTTTGCCACCAGCTCGGCGGAATCACAGATACACTTCATAGGTAACAACATCAGTTCAACATTGTCCAACTCGGACATAGTGCTGAGCGGCAATGGCACAGGCATAGTGAAATTTTCAGACCTTACCATAGACCACACCATCAGGATGTCAGACAACGAGATACGTGTGAACACTTCCAACGCTGACCTTGTGCTTTCCGGATCAGGTACGGGTATTGTTGTGATAGGCAAAACGGACATAGATGGAGGTGCCATAGACGGGACAGTGATCGGTGCGACCACACCAGCCGCGGCCACCTTCTCAACACTGAGTTACAACAACGGACCTTTGGTCATGGACGGGGTCACGATCACGGACAACACCATCAGCACAAATGCTTCAGACAGCAATCTCGAGTTGAGTGCCAATGGTTCCGGCTATGTGCGTATTAACAACATAAATTTCACAAACTCCGGGGGACTAGCAGGACAGGTGCTGAAGACGGACGGCAGTGGCCAGCTCTCATGGTTCACTTCATCCATACTGTTTGATTCAACACTGATAGATGATGGAACAGCCACACTTTCAGGCAACTCCGCAACACAGACCATAGACTCTTTCAGTGCCTCGACGTATCGTAGTGCCAAATACCATGTACAGATATCCGACTCCACTGCGGACAGGTACACTTTAATGGAGGCGAACGTGTCACATGACGGCACGAATGCTTACATAAGAACATTTGGGGCGGCGGCCAACGGCGATGGCGATGGATCCACCATATATGACTCGCTAGACCTATCAGCGGACATCAGCGGAGGCAACGTTAGGCTACGAGGAACAGTAAATAACACTAACAACCAGGTTATAAAATTCGTGAGGAGACCTATCAAGGTATAAAGATGGCAAGGATAACATTAAACGTAGGATCAAACGCTAACGACGGCACAGGTGACACTTTACGTAGCGCCATGCAGAACGTGAACACCATGTTCACAGAACTGTATGAGTCCCCGTTGTTCTCTGGCAGTATTACAGTCAGTGGCAACAACATATCAGCCAATAGAAGCAATGACGATTTGGTACTAGCACCCAGCGGCACAGGATCAGTGACTGCACCTAAGATAATCATAGATGAAAATATTTCAATTGAAGACAACGAGATAACAACCACGCAGTCCAACTCGGACCTAGTGCTTTCCGCATCAGGCACGGGCAGTGTGGTAATAGCCAACGCAGACATCAACGGTGGCAACATAGACGGAACTGTGATAGGGGCCAACTCGGCCGTGGCGGGAACGTTCACAACAGTCACAGTTAACAATTCAATGGCCATAGATGGTGTGACCATCGCGGACAACACCATCAGCACAAATGCTTCAGATGCCAATCTAGAATTGTCAGGCAACGGCACAGGAACAGTTTCCTTGAGTGGATTCCTATTCCCAACATCAGATGGATCCGCCAACCAATTGTTGAAAACAGACGGTAGTGGCAATCTAGGATTTGCAACAGCGGAGACATCACTGGATCACTCGGACATCAATGACAACTCTGTATCTATTTCATCATTGGCGGCAGATACAATTGACACATTTAGTTCTGCCACTTACAGGAGTGCCAAATACTTCATATCGATATCAGATGCCACCAACGGCAGGTTCGAGATAGTGGAGGCCAACGTGATACACGGACCAAGTGCGGACAGCACTATTGAAGCATACCTGACCGTGTTCGGTAACACCGGTTCTTACACAGATCCGTTATGCACA
>Ga0208646_1001555_pt1 | contig 10804 bp, 9 predicted proteins | sample AntAceMetag02UK8_FD_184762 | JGI IMG/M metagenome (GOLD analysis project Ga0208646, IMG submission 184762) | Saline lake microbial communities from Ace Lake, Antarctica - Antarctic Ace Lake Metagenome 02UK8 (SPAdes) (version 2) | ecosystem: Environmental > Aquatic > Non-marine Saline and Alkaline...
TGCTGTCTTACCACTTCTTGATCTGAAGTTGGCCATAGTCTTATCAATCCATCTATCTATTTTAGAATTTGCTATGTCTAAATTTTTATTTCTATTAGTAATCTTACCGATTACTTTACCTACACCACCAAGAACACCTGTAAACAAGGCACCCTCTGTACCAAACTTAACTCTATTTAATATCTCTCTTGTAGCATCTGGGGATGTATCACTTCTATTAATTTCAGTTGGACCACCTAATAGATCTCCAAACGTTCCGGCTTTATCTACATCACCAATGAAAACACCTTCAGCTATACCTCCACCTAATGCACCAGCCATAAATGCTCTGCCTTTTCCTTTAGCAGTAAGCTCTAAAGCTTTGTCAGCAGCTTTAACTAAAGAGGGTTCAGCTACTCTAAATAAACTTTTATTTTGACCCTTAAGCATCGCAGTCTTCGCCAAACCACTTGCACTTTTAAAAGCTACACCACCCGGTACCCCAATATTAACTAGTAATTTTGTAATTTTTCCTGCAGCTGTTGCTTCTGCTTTCTCATCAAATTCTGTTAGGTCATCAAACCATGCTTCAACTTGAGCAGCCTTACCACTGTTGATTCCCAGGTCCATGATGCTTGCTCCCAGTGAAAAGAAACCTTTAGGTATACCAATAAGACCAGATGCTACACCGGAAAGCATTGATTCTATTGTACCTACTTTGTTGTTTGAGTCTGTGTCACCTACGTCAAATATAGAAGCCATTTAATCTCCTTAGGGTCTTGCTCTAGTTACATTACCATTTTCATCAATTTGAATAATTGCATCTTTTACTACGTAAATTCCTGGAGTCACTTGAGTACCTTTTTCTAAATTTTTTAATACTATACTTTCCATGAAAGATACCGCATCTCCGCCACTTTTAATATGTTCATCAACTTTTACAGTGTCAGCAATGTCAATTACATTCACATTTTTATCCATTAAAAAACCAGCAAGTTTACGACCCGATGCATTTTTATCATTTTTTGTTCTGTAAGCACTTAGCTCTTCGGCTAAAGTAGCACCGGCTAATTTCTTTTTATTTATATCAAGTGCTGATTGTTTATATTCTCTATCCAATGCCTTAGTTTCTTTATTCATTTCGTTTTCAATTTCACCTTTTGCAACAAGGGATCTTAATGCAGCTTCTGTGTCACCAACTTTATCAAATCTTTTACTTGCAGCCCCAGTTAATCTAGCAATTAAACTACCGTCTTTAATACCTTCCTTTAGATTTCCGTTGTCAGCTATAATTTGACTAGCATCGATTAAAGATTTGTACGCTGCATCTTTACTCATACCTTTGATGTCCATAATTTCTTTGTAGCTCTCCATCTTTTCCATTCTAGCTTTAGCTTCAGCTGCTTTAATTTCTTCTGCTGTTAATGCTTCTGGTTGATCTGCTTTTGGAGTTGAATACATTCCCGGGTCCCCTCCTCCTGGTACTCCAGACGTACCTCTTTTTTGATCTTTTCCTGGTGGTGGAGTGTCTCTTTCTTTTCCATCCGGCCACATGTAATAAGCTACACCGGCAACAATAGATGATGGAGCTGTCGCAAATCTAGCAGCTTTACCTACTAGACCTTTACTTGTAGGACTAAATATACCTTTACCAATTGCACCAATTGATTTTACAATTGGGTCTCTTCCTAAATAGTTAGGGTCAAATTTAGATGGATTCATGGTTACTGAGTTAGCTCTTCCTGAACCTTTTCCAAATTCTGATGCTGCTTGTTTTGCAGTTAATTTTGATCCTCTTGTAACTGAAGCTGGTGTAGTTTTACCAAAAATTCTTTTAGCTCCTTGAAGTAAAGGTCTACCATATCTTACTAAAGCTGGTGCTATTGCTCTAGCTCCTGCAGCTATACCCATTCCAATAGGGATTTGAACAACATGATTTTCTCTACCACCTGTTCTAGAAAATACATCATTACCTACAAGGGCCGCTCTTCTTGGTCCCTCGTTATTGCCCATCATAGAACCACCATTTCTTTTTGGTTCCCGGATCCCGTTCATAACGCCTTCTTTGATAGGTCCGCCGTACCTGAACATTGGTCTATTTAAAGTTCTCATAATTAGTCTCTTTTACCGTAAATTTGACCGAATAATCCTGCAACACCTGTAGCACCGGCTAATGCAGATGCATAAGGATCTGATTGTTGTTGGTCTTGATACTGTCCACCTGCAACACCACCAGCTAAACCAGTTAATGCATTACCATATTGTGAAAGTCTTCCGTAAGGTTCGTAAGCTCCAGTCCGTGCTTGTTGTTGGTCAGCTGTTAACTGAGCTTGATTGAATGCTTGATTAACTGAACCTAAAGATCCTAGTGCGTTAATATCTTGACCCATACCTTGTCTACCAAAGTCAGATAAACCAAACTGTTGATTCATTTGATTACCATATGCACCCGCTAATCCTTGGTTAGAAAGATTTTGTTGGTTCTGCATACTAAATAAATTTTGTTGATTGCCAAATAACTGTCCTTGGTTAGCAAAATTTTGTTGTGCTAATTGGTTAGCTTGACCATAACCTTGTTGTAACATTGAAGCTTGTAGTGCTGATCTATCTGCTAATGAATCTGCATTGTACTGACCCATCATAGCACCTTCTCTACCACCACCAAAATTTCCTGAACCAACTGCTGCATCTCTAATATTTTGTTGTCCACCTAATCTTGATTTATCAAATTCAGATAGTGTTGCATCAATTACTTGTGTTTGATACGGAGACATGAAAGGTTGATAAGCTTGTGCGCCTGTCATTCCAGCTTGACCCTGTGCTATGTTTCCAGCTTGATTTTGAAAAGCACCTAGCCCACCTACTGCAGTTGCAGCTTGTCCCAGAGCCCCGGCCCCTGATGTCTGTGCAGTTTGTGCTGCTTGTAAATATGGTTGATAAGAACCGACACCTTGTGTAGCAAGGCTTGCTGCTTGCGTTTGCATTGGATCTTGTCCAGCAACAAACTGTCTACCTGTAAAAGTATCTGTGTTAATAGGCGCTGAATAAGTTGCCTTAGCCTGCGTTGCGTAATCTTTTACTGCGGGTTCTAAAAATTCTCCTATTGCCATTATGCCATCCTTGATTGTAATGCTTGTTGTTGTTCATACATTGCTTGCGCTCCGTCTGGTTCTTCTATAATTTCTTCAGACATCATTTCTTCTCCACCACCTAAACCTTGTGACCCTTCTGAAATTTGTCCACCTTGTTCTAAATTATCCATCATGTTCTGCATAACTTCAGAACCTCTATCTATATCTCCACCGCCTGCGTTTCTTACAGCGTCTGCAGTAAATACAAATTCATTCTTACTTAATCTTGCAGGTACATCGTCAGCTCTTTCTTCGCCACCCATTGCTACAAAACCGCCTTCGTCTCTGTAATCTTTTTCTTGTCCACCCATGTCAATCATCTCTGATGCTTCTTCCGTGTCCATGATTCCACCACCTTCAGCGTAGTTCATTCTACCACCGTTAGCTGCCATCATAGTAGGTTGTTGCATACCTTGAGACTGTTGCTGTTGTTGCATTACTGCTTGAACAAATTCTTGAAAAGATAAATCACCACCTTTGTTTTTGTATTTTATAAATTCTGCTTGAAGCATTTGTTCAGCTTGCGCTTCTCCTGCTCCACCACCCATTGCTAGAAATGCTGTAGGCATTCTTCTGCTTTGACCTGCACCTGATCTCATAAATTCTTCTTCTTCATCAATAATTTCTCCACCCATTGCATAACCGGCTCTACCACCGTCAGCTGCGTAGAAGTTTTGATTAACATATTTTTTCTGTGGCATAAAATCTAAACCAACACCGGCATCACCTTTACCGCTATAAAAATTTCTTGCTCTTTGTGTAATTGCTGATGGATCCATTTGATCTATTGGACCATCGTCCTCGTCACCGCCACCCATAAACAGAGGGGCTAAACTTGCTGCACCTAAACCACCAAGAGCTAATTTACCCATGTTGAATTTACCTACCCCACCATTTATACCTTCCACACCTTTGTCTCTAAAAATATTTGAAAGACCCCCCATCATTCCAGAGCTTCCATCCATAAATCTTCCGGCAAAACCTTTAATACCCATGGGACCAAATTTATTTAATCCGTATCCTGCTGCTGCACCTAAAGCTAGTTTACCTAATGGACTCTTAGCAATTTTCTTAACACCACGAAAAGCTTTCTTAATGAAACCACCTAAACCATAGGCTTGTCTTGGATCATTAGGATCATACATTCCGGGTTGCATTTGCATAGGTTGTTGCATATTTGAAATTGGCATAAATTTTTCCTTAGTCTATTCGTTTTACTTTGTTTTACTGAACAAATCAAGAGCTGGCATGATAACATTCACATCTTGTGCCATTTCTTCTTGCTTAAAACCCTTAGCTTCCCAGTCTTTTCTCTCCTTAAAAAGCTCACCTGTTTCCTTGTGTCTATAAGTCGTCTCTACTTTTGCATGTTTTATTTCCATTAGTCTATTTTCTCCTTTTTAATGTTTAGATAACTGATAGCTATATCAAATGAATCTGTGTTACTTGATTGTATAGTAAAAGTTGTACCACCTTCTATTATTAATGGTTGTGTTAACAATTCTGTTGTGACATTTGCTGTTAAACCTATTGTTTTAATAGCTGTAATACTGTTGTTTATAACAGTCACTGTTGGGGTACCTGCAGATGTAACAAGCAAAGATTTAATAATTATAGTTTCATTGACTAAAGGATTACCTGCTCCAAATGGAGACAAAGCATTACCTGTTGTATCGTTATCTATACCCTTAAATTTATATTGGTTTACTACTGCCATTATTCCATGAAGAAGCTCTTAGCTTCTATCTCCTGTTTAACTTCTTCTTGAAAAGAAGTATTTAATTTTGTAATCACTGAGTCCAGATCCCTGACTAAAGATTGGAATGTTCTTTGTTCATATTCTTTAGATGCTCTAGTTAATGATTGTACAATTTTAGCCATTATAAAATACTTGCTAAGCCTCCGTTTTTAAAGCTTACTCTACCACCTACTTTATAGTTTACTCTACCACCAAAGAAGTATCCGACTCTACCACCTTTAGCGTAATCATCATAAAAACCTCCTGAACCTGCCTGTGAATTAGTCTGGCTTTCAGTATCTTGTTGTCCTCTCCCTCTATCTTGATTGTCTTGAGCTTGTTGAGGTGTAACACTAGGTGTGTAAGTACCATATTGATTTGATGAAGCTTGCCCTGTTGTATTGGTGTCGTAAGTAAATCCATCACTGTTAGTTGTCCCACTTGTTGTTGCAGCAGTTACTGCATCATCAGCAGCTTTAGTTTCCTTAGCAGCTTTAGTTTCTTTTTTCTTAGTAATAAATCTATTTATAACAGTATTCTTTTTATTCTTCTTTTTTTCTTCTTCTTCAAAATCATAAACCGTATCTGTTCTATCAGTTGCTGTACCTAATATACTTTCTTCTGATGCATCAAGAGCACTTAGTTTATCTTGCATTTGATTGTATTTATCTTGATCAAATTTAGAAGAATTTTTATTATATTTATCAAATTTTCCTAGACTGTTATTAATAGTATTTCTTCTTTTTTCAAAAGTATCTGCATCTATTTTATTGGCATTATATCCTGCCATAATATTTTCAGCTGTATTATAAGCACCATCGCCTTGAACAATCTGTCCAATGTCATTAACCATTATACCCTGACCAGCTAATTCATTTTCCATTATCGCTCTTCGGTTAGGTGGGATATAAGGACCTATTTGATCTCCTAAAAATCTTGCAACCCCTGCTCCCGGAATCATGCTCATAAGACCTTCTAGTTTTGATGGTGGTGGTTTATTAAAATAATTTTGGTTCATGTCCATTTGTTTTATATCTGCTGTACTAGGATCAGAACCGTATTCTGAGAACTGTCTGTAATCATAGTTAGGTCTATACTCTCTATTTACTATTGAATTTGGATCTGGATTGTAAACACTAAAATCATTACCATTGTTATTAAAAGCATTTGTATTTGTTATTCCACCCGGTACCGGTGCTACAGGATCTGGTGCTACAGGTAAATTATATGGGTTCTGTAAATATTTTTGTTGTGGAATATATTTAAAACCGGCGTCTCTTATCTCTTGGTCAGTAGCCATTATCTCATTCCCCCTGGTGCGATGTCCAATCTAAAGGTACCTAGTTTCCAATCTTGATTAGTCCCTGTGTTAGAAACTTTTAATGCAACTGATCTAGCTCTAACTCTAGCACTTTTAAAAGTAGTAGTTGCATCGATTGCAAAATCTGTAGTGATTGGTGTACTGTTTGGATACATTCTAGTTGTAAAACTAACTTGAGTATCCCCTGTTTGGTTTATAAAATCTGGTATAAATCTACTTATTCTCATAACGTATTCACCGTCTCCTCTAATATCTGGTGTACCTACAGTCTGACCTGTATTACTTCTTTTCTGAGTAATATCAAAGTCACCTGATAAAATATTTGCCTGTATGGGTGTAACAACACCACCGGCATCAACTTGATCAGTCCCTGTTTCCTGATTATAGTATATAGTAATACCATCCGTATTACCAGTAACATCAGTTGAAGCGTTGTCGTCACTATCGTAGAAAGTTGCATGAGGTCTATTAAATACAGCTGAATCTTGCCACGCTGTTCTTGGTACCCCGACTTTTCTACCGCTTACTGTATTCATTCTAGCTGTGGTCCATATAGGACGTTCAGCTGATGAATCTAAATAGTTATATGTCACAACTCTATCCACAACATCAGAGCCTTCACTACAATATGACCAGTTAATTTCACCAAATAAATTATTTAAACCACAATTAATCAGGTCACGAGAGGTGTCATTAATACTATCATAAACATAATCTTCAACAAGACAAGGCATAGATTTTAATTGACCATCATAAGTAAAGAAACCATTTTCAGACATCCAATAAGAAGAACCATCAACTTCAATACACGCATTCTTTCCAAATAACCCACAGTTAGTCCCTACTTGTTGAAATGAGAAAGTAAAAGGAGCTCCTACGAATTGCATTAAAAATAATGCTGTATCAGTCCAAACATAAATTGCATCCCTACCTTTAATAGCTCCCATAATTTTAGAGCCATCAGCTAGTCTTTGAGTACCTGCAGTATTCTCAGCTCGTACTGTATACGAATCTGTTTGATCAATACTTTCCTGATCAGAGAATCTAATAAACATATCATCTTGAGTAGTAGGATCTCCAACAGTAGTCTCTGTTCCAAAAAATACTAAGTGTCTGTCTGGAGTTGAAACTAAGACATGACGTGACGCTGTTGGTGCATTAGGAAGAACTGTCGCTCTTATAGTAACTGCATTTGTAGCTGATGCATCCCATTCAAAACATTTTCCATTATAGATTAATGCAATTAATTTTGTACCGTAATTATCTAACACCCATAATCCTGGATTAATTGTAAAGTCAGTAGAAGATGGGTCACCCCATCCAGCATATCCCGTAACATTGGTAATTGTAGTTCCTGCGGTATGTGTTGCAGCGGTTGTCCCGTCAACCCCTCTTGCTCCGCCGGTTAAAGTATTTGTAGTTGTGTCATTATTTGTATAGGTAATAAATTCACTATCAATTTGTATTGTCCCCGAAGCCGGAAACGCTGAGCTACTGTTTAAAACTATAGTTGTTCCCGTAGTATCTGTTAAAGCTGTTTGTAATGTAGTTGTTGCAGGTCCAAGTGTGATACCACCAAATAATCCTGTCCCAAAACCATAGCCCCCAAGTTGTTGAGAAGGTCCAACACTGTAGTAACAAAGTATAGAAGCTGATCCTGCAGTACTTAAAGGAGTTAAAGCCTCATTAGTATCCATTGTAATTGTAAAAGTTGTTGTACTCGGGATAGATGTAACCATGAATTTATTATCTTCAAAAGTTGCATTAGTAAAAGTAGACCCGGTCAATCCAGAAACACTATCAAACATTACAATATCGTTTTCTAGTAAACCGTGAACACCACTAGTTGTAATAGTTACGGCTGGTTGACTTGCTATACTTGTAAAATTAGCACCTGTTAGTGTTGTTCTAATTGGGTGTATATCATAATATACACCTCCTGAATAAACATATAAAATTCTATTAGTTCCTATTGCAGCATATTTAATACCTGCATTATCATCCCAGTGATGTATTGCTCTTGCAGCTCCAGTAAGTTTATCATCACCTAACTGAGCCCAACCACCTATTTTTTCAGGAGAACCATATCTAAATCTAACATTATCACCATCAAACCATTGACCTTCGGCCCCGGTTTCGGTGACTTGTTTATTAAATCCTGGTGCAAACCCTAATTTTTGTAGCATATATTTTTCCTTATATCAAAATATACCAGATTACTGTTTATATCAAGTTATCTTGCTGTAGCTGGTATAGAACTATTAGTAGTTGATGTTACGAATGGATTTTCAGCGAAAGCCATGTAGATGTATGTTGCACTTCTGTTTATATTTTGATCTGCTGATCTTGGTTTAAATCCATTTGATACAAAATCCATTAAATTATCACTACTTCCACTAGCTGCACCACTATCATTAGCAATTAAATATCTACTTCCACCATTATATCCTAATCTTTTATTGTCATACATCATCCAATTACCAGCATCACTTGAATCAGTTCTTTTAACCATAACGAATGAAGGAGAAAATCCTGTGTACACAAAAGTCCCATCAGCATTTCCGTTTCCTGTGTATGAACCAAATTTTGAGTAGCCTTGTTTCTCTGCGAAAATATAACTTATAAAATTACCACCATTAGCACCTGTTCCAGTTCCACCACCTGTTGAGTAAACTGTTGAAGTAGGTAATGTTCCAAAAACTGAACTTGCAGAACCTACAGCATTTGTTGTGTTCATTGATAAATATTGTGTTGCTGAAAATGTTTTATTCCAATTCATCCAACTGTCAGCACCATCTATTCTTCTACTTATTATAAAACTTGGTGTAGCACCTAATCCATGAGCAATCGTTTCAGCACTTCCAGTTCCAGTATAAGTAATTATAGCAAACCCAGCATCAGTATTTACACTTCCAGAACTATCAATACTTCCTATTCCAGTTGCACTTGCGTCATTGGTAAATGATGTTCCAGCTTTCCAATTCCATGCTACTCTTGTTTCTCCATTAGCATTAACACCAGTATTAGAACCAACTGTAAATCCATCAGTTCCAAATGCAGTTAAAGTATCTGCATTTGTGTATTCTGCAGTAGTTGCATTTGAATTTAAAACTTTTGTAGTTCCCCTAATAACATCAAATAAAGCATGGCTTAAAGCATCACTTCTTGATTTTATCCAAACCCAATCAGGTTGAAACCCAACTCCAGTGATTGCATTAGAACTTCCTGTTCCTGTATAAAGTTTTGTATTAAAATAATCTGATGGTTTATTTATTATAGCCATTATGAAAGTACCTCTGATAAATTAGCTGTGTTCAAAGCTAAATATCCTGATGGAACTGCGTATTCGAAATTACCATAACCATTACCATCTGCGTTGCCTGATGAAATTGTGTGTGCTGGATTACCAAAATTCCAAGAAAATACTGTGGCGTTACCTGTTTCTCCCATAGCACCAAATCTATAATACCCACTTGTTTGAGTAGATAAAGCAGATATTGCTATTGAATTTGTTCCATCAACAGGATTTTGACTATTCCCCCAAGTCCCACTTTTACCAAAATATATTTTATTACTATCTAAATCTGTTGCCATCATTAACGTATCTCCAGCACCATAAGTTGCAAATACCCCAGCACCATGAGGTGTGCCGCCATTTCCATAAATTGCACCATTTAAAGCATAAACCCAACCAGCTATTGCACCACTTTTATTACCAAACTCAAAATTAGTTGCATCTGCTGTTGCTGATGTAATTCCTATAAATGCAGCTGCTGCCATGCTATTTACTTTTATTTCCCAATACCATTTACCTTGAGTTATAGCAAAAGTAGAAGTAGGAGAAGCATATCTAGCACTTGAATATACTACATTACCTTCTGAAAAGGTTGCATTAGCATAATAATTATCAAGTGGATTCATAGTACAAAAATTATTTGTAGGTGTATCGGTAGTCTGGTCTATTGCTGTAAGATTATTAACAGTAAAATCATTTCCATTTCCAGATACATCATCTCCTAAAGCAGCACTATCTTCAAAGTCTAAATAGAATCCATTTGTGCCAAAGGTTAAACCAGATACACTTATTGGTTTCCATATTCCACTATCTTCGTCAAATTCTCCAAATGATGTTGGGTCTAATGCTGTGCCATCTATAAAACAAAATTCTGCCATGTATCCGTCCATATAAAGTGAGCCACCTAAATTTCTTCCAACCATATGTTCAACATTTTTATTAAATTGAACTTCAAGATTTAAACTAGGATAAGTTGACTCTACAAATGAAGTTATTTGTTCTCCATTAATATACATTTTAAGTCTATTAGTATCTGTTCCTTGAGTTGAATCAAAATTTACAACTGCATGATACCAAGCTGAAGTATCTCTTAATAAAGCATTAGTTCTTAATTTATATGTTGTACCACTTTCATAGCCTGAAAAATTTAATGCTTGAGAACTATGAATACTTAAATCATCTATAACAGAAGAAACGTCTGTACCTGCACTAGCTAAATATTGACCATTAGAATTATTACATTTTTTAAACCATACACTAATAGTAAATTTTTTTTTATTTGTAGCAGTACCTAGAGTTCTATTTAAATAATCACTACTACCATCATTAAACCTACATGA
>Ga0208646_1001558_pt1 | contig 10790 bp, 10 predicted proteins | sample AntAceMetag02UK8_FD_184762 | JGI IMG/M metagenome (GOLD analysis project Ga0208646, IMG submission 184762) | Saline lake microbial communities from Ace Lake, Antarctica - Antarctic Ace Lake Metagenome 02UK8 (SPAdes) (version 2) | ecosystem: Environmental > Aquatic > Non-marine Saline and...
GTTCATTCTTGACGCCCCCATTATTCAACCTGTTTGGTTCATTCTTGACGCCCCCATTATTCAAGAGTCCCACATTGTTCTTAGGTGTGATCATCTTTTTGACGAGAGTTCTCTTACGAGAAAACTTCACAGGTTCGTGAACGTTCATACCACTGAGACGCTTACCGATGGCATCCTGTAAATCGTATTTTTTAAGATTTTCAATCTTCTTGAGTCCAGCTTTTCTCGCGAGACGTACAAGGTCTTTACGTCTGACTGTGGAGCTGAAAAACAACTCATAGTCTTTAGATGACAGTGGTGACTTTTTGTCGATCAAATACGTTTTAGTCGAGTTCATGACGAGAGGGGGTAGAGGCAACTTACCTGCCTGAATATCTTCATATACTCCACATATTTCTTCCTTTGTTAGTTTAATGGTTTTCCCGGTATTCATCCTTATGAGTTTCCTGAGAGTATCTAAATCCGCGTCGGGGTCGCACGCGTCTATCATATATATTAGACTAACAAAAAAGTATTTTGAATATCCTATATATTTTATACAAGGGAGGTCATCTGTTTGAATTGTGGTAAGGTGATACGTCGGGCATTAAGCCGTTGGAGAAGTTGTCTATCTTTTAGTGTTATTGTGCGTTTAAGAGACTTTAGGTGTTCACGCGCTTTGACTCGTGTATTACGCATTTTGGATATTTGTACACTCTTGATTACTCTCTGATTATTTAGAGTTTTTACAGCCTGAATAGAAGCTTTCGCCTTTGATGCATTAAGTTTATTCTTTTGTATCTGTTTCAAAATACCGGACGCCTGTCGCTTTATTACGTTTATATTACCAGACATGCGCAATAATTTTGTTTTTTCAGAGTTTGGAAGATTCAATGTGTTAATGTATAACTTTACCTGAGTTCTTCTTTGTACATCTACAGTTTCCTTATCATTTTTTACCTTTAGGGTTTGTTGAATCATTCGTTTGATCGCGTTGATATTTGTGTTACCCTGTACTCCCCGTAAAAAACCTCTTCTCTGACTGAGGTTCACTTTCATATCGTTCATGTATCGAGAAAGTTCTGTCTTCTTTTTACTTATCTTAGAAGCATCTGCTCTCACCTTCATTTGATTAGCTTTTTCTCGAATATACTTCATCCCATCTTGAGTGGTTGTAGTGTTGACTTGGTTGAGAAGGTTCTTGGCATTGTTTCCGAGATTTTTAGAAGCGATATATTGTCTGAGTTGAGTTTGTAACACATTTTCAGATCTTTGTTGTGTATCCAAATTTCGAGCTTTTTTTATCACGACATTGACATTGTTCATGTTAGCTAAAATTATTTTTCGGTTATTTTCCGATAGAGACATTGGTTTGAGAGCATTAGTTAATTTCTCACGGTCCCGCTTTTTACGCACACGAATCGCTTCACTCTTGGCTTTTGGAAGTTTAAAATCTGGTACTCTTTCGAAACTGTTTAGAATTTGTTTAGAATTTGTGTTTGATAATTTAAGTGTCTTAAGTAGGGCATTCAGGTTAGATTTCTCTTTATTTTTTAACTCCTTCTTGCGCGTCGAACTCAGTTGTTTAGCAGTGGTTTCGTATAACATGACACTGTTAGGTTTCTTATCATACATTGTGAGAATTGATTTATTGTCTGTATCAGATAGATCGATTCCATCCAATGTCTTTACCAATTTCAGTCTATTTTCAGCAGTCTTTTCGTCGTTGCGAAACTTCTTGACTTGCATGGCTTTCACCCTTATTTTTTGAACATTTTTCACTTTGTCAAAATCAGAAAGTAAATCATTCATATCTTTCTGTGTTAATTTGACTTCATTTTTCAAGAAAACTTGTAAAAGATTCTTATCAGCTTTATGTTTGTTTTCTCTCATCTTCTCCTGAATTTCCATAACCTTCTTCATAGATGTTTTGAGTTGTATATCTGTCGTGACAAATTCTTGAAGAACTTCATTTTGATTCTGTGGGGTAAGACCCAAGAGTGATATTTTCAATTGTTGCATCTCCTGAAACCTCTTAGATCCATACGCCTTCTTAATATTTATCATGATCGCATTGATCTGTTGTGGGTTACGAATCATTGATAGGTTCAACTTTATGGTCATACCAGAATTCAAAATGAGATCAGAAAGTTTCTTCTTCATCTTGGTAATGAAATCTTGATTGATTTTTTTATTGATCTTAGATACGTTGACCAGATTTCCGATTTCCTCTATATCTTCTAAAATCGCGGCGTTTCTCGTTTTACTTTTGAGACGGGTCTTTTGATTTTTCAATTGTTTGATTTCATTGGCTTTTTGTGCATATTCGTTATATTTTTCGGGTACAGCATCAAACTTTTCAAAGATTTTTACGATTTCAGGTTGATCCATAGTGAAACCGAGCTTATCGACAATGTATCGTCGCAGTTTAAATCGAAGCTCCCTCTTACGACGATTGTGATACTTTTCAGCTTCTGAATTATTCTTTGATAACAGATACATCTTTTCACGATTGGTCAGAATCTTGAATGTATTGAGATACTTCAGTCGTTCTTGGCGCTTCTTCAATTGTTCTCGATTTAATTTAGACTTTGTGAGTGTATTGACTTCTTTTTTGAGGTTTATCATTTTTTTACTTCTCGTTTCATTTGTGTTTTCATTTTCATTTACGTTTAACTTGTGTAACAGTGTCTGTTTATTGTAATTGTTTAGTTGATGTTTGTTGATGTATTCCATTAGATCACGACGAATGCTGTTCGTTTTTTCATCTTGGGTATTGAGTGCTGTTTTGATAGCTGTATTCACGGCAGTGTTAAAGTTCACTAGGTCACTGTTAAAGTTTGATTTAATTTTAATATTGTCTTCGGGATCAAGTGGTAATTCGTCTACAAAGTTTAAGAATTCATCATTACTTTCCACCCAATTACCATGATTCCTGAAGTTTTCAATTTTCGTAGCCTCCTTTTTTAGAGTGTTCATGTTGATATACGTTGTCGCAAACTTTTTCATCACTCGATCGATATTTTGTGGTTTGATTTCAAGTTCTTTTAGAAATTCGGATATTTTATCAGCATTACTACGTCTCAAGTCATTGAGAATACGTGTCATAAACATACGAGCATCTTTCAATACAATGTTAGCGTTTTCATCAGTCAAGAGACGCCTTATGAATAACTGTTGATCCTGGTTAGACATACCCAATGACCGAATGGCGTACACATCAGCAGTTATGGCGGCTCGTTTTTTTTGTGTCGCATATCGATGAATATTCGTTTTAAGTACTCCAAGGTTAGCACCTGCATCAAAAAAAATCAAAAATCTCGTTCTTTCCTCTACAGACAATGTCTTACTGTATTTATTCAAGAATACTTCCATGTTTGCCTTCTCGAGACGCTTTCTACGATCAAACTGGTTTTTGATCTGTTTTTGTTTTACGTTGTAAGCATTTCCAATCTTTGATTTCAAAATCTTCACATTCTTATTTGTTTGTGTATTTGTTATGGGTACGTTCACACCCAAACGTTTAGACATTTGATCAAGTAGAACCTTACTTTGAAACTTTACGACATTATTCACCTTTTTGAGAGTATTGAAATTCTTAGTAGCGGATATAGGTGTCATCGCATTTAGACCACTTTCAATTGCTAGATTAGAAAGTGTTTTTTTAGCAGTCGCGAGTTTAATTGTGTAAGCTTTATTGACTTCACTACTGAGTTTCAATGCGTTGTTTTTTGTATTGCTATTTTTCAATCTTTCAGAAAAGTTGTTATTCAATGAAGCTTCAAGTATCTTACGGTTTACTACCGTCTTAATTTCTTTTAAAGTTTTCTTCTTCATGACGACATCATCAACTTTCTTTTTGATTGAATTAAGGGAAGTGTTTGAAGTTTGAAAGTTTTGAATGAAAGGCGTTGGACTAATATTGAAACGCGTGGCATACCGCTTCAATTCATTTAATTCATTTTGATTCTTCTTTGACTTTTCATTCTTTATCACACTATTCAACTCTGACTGCAATTTTGGTATGTTAACTTTTTTCAATTTGAGACGATTAGTAAAAAGTTTCTTTTTGTTTACAGGAATCTTGACACTCTGAACTTCGAACGACAACACTTGTTTACGTTTAGTGAGTTTATCGTTTTCAGCTTTTTGTTTGGCAACCTTCATTTCCGTTCGAGTCTGTTCGATGAGTTTTTTCATAGGCACGAGCTGATTCACAGTTCTTATAGACGTGATTCTACTCGTAAAGTCCCCGACATCTGACGCATTTTTCAAGAGGTTTAACTTGACCGCCTCTCGAATGGTGACTTGTACAACATTCGCATATTTTAGTGTTTGTATATTCTCAATATCCCCAGCAAACTGTGAATACATACCAAGATTTTTCACCAGTGAAATTAAGTTTAGTTTACGAGTTGCAATTTGAGTATTTTGCTTGTTTTGTCCCTTGTTTTCTATATTCTTTTTTAACGCCAAAATATGACTTTTTGTTTTTGCGTTTCTAACCTGCTTTAAAAACTGACCGTCAACACCGAGAGTGCCAATACGTTTTAATAATTTTCTTTTCTCTTTCTCAACTATTTCGATATCACGTTGCTGTTTCAATTTTTTACCTTCTTCTATGAGCTGTGTGATCACCTGTTTATCTGGTTGAAAACGAGACAAAATACCATTTTTATCACCGTCGTTAAGTCCTATACGATTCAAAGCATTTTTAAGAAACTTGCGTTCGTTGGATACTGATTCCAACTGTCGGTTCCCCTGCAAGTCGTACGCTTCTTTAGTTAACACACGTATATCCTCACCACGATCTAGTCGATGAATGAGGCCGTCGATATCATTATTGTTTAGATTCAACTTCTTGATCGTTTCGAAAAAACTGACTTTAAACCGACCCGTCTGCTGTGTATCCCTCTTTTTCCTGATCGATTCAGCCTCTTGTATCAATTTTGATACATCACTCTCAGGGGTAATCGTTGAAACAACCCTAGTATAGATGTCCTTGGGTAGTGGTGACATCCGACTTTTAAACTCTTGAATCTTTTCTTGGATTTTTAAATCACGGCGTCGTGCATTCATCGCTTGAGCTTTTCGTAAAAGTATATTGAGATTTATACCTTTCATTTCGGACCTTTGCTGATAAGAAGCTAGATCGGTTCTTGTCAGGGAAGGGAGTGTGGTCAGCCTCACACTAAATGTATCCACATCCATTTACATTAGGCTGACAAAAAAGTATATCCTCTGTTAAATAATTGAATTTTTTCTTCATAACTCATGTTGAAATTAAAAACATCTGTATCTTCGACATTGATTTCGAGTATTTCTATTGGTGTATCGTAGGTGACCCGATTAGAAAGTGCTGAACGCACAAGGGTTTCAACGAATTGTTTTGGTGTTTGAATATCGTCTTGATACATTCGATTCATCTTAATTTTAATACACGTAACTTCGTGTGGTTTTTTATCAAAGAATGGTGTTAATGGATATTCCTCTTTCATACCTCCATCGACATAGGTTTGACCTTCGTACTTCCCACACGCAAATATGAAAGGTACCGCCATACTCATACATACGGCATCTATGACCTTCATATCTGGGTGTGTATCCTTAGAAAAATACACCGTTTCAGAGGTATTCATACAAAACGCTGAAATGTAAATCTTCATATCAAGTTCCCTGAAGGTGGGATCACAACCACATATTTCCACAAATTTTTTACGAATAGGAGCCATATCAACAAATCCAAATTTGTTAAAAAAGGAGCCCAAGCGTATCTTAACAAAATTGGGGACATTCAAATTCAACGAAGTTTCGAGAATTTCATCAACAGACATTCCAACCCCCAAGAATAGTGCCAAAATTGATCCAGCAGAAGACCCTGAAATTTCTTTCACATCGACAAGTTCAGACTCTCGAGCTTTTAGGGTACCTATCATGGAATATATACCCATAGACGCTGGCCCTAACACGAGGTATTTCATCTTCCTACTTAATAGAATTGAGGAAATTGACGACGCAAAAGCGCGAAAACCACGGCGAATACAATCGCGTGTGTCAGAGACGCTTCGAGACTGGTCTGACCTGATCGCATCACGCCACCCGAACCTGGGGGGAGAGTGAGGAGAAGACCAGGGCTCAACGCGAGGAAGAGCACGGTGGTTACGACAAGGTCGGTTCTGGTGAGCACGAGACCCATAGCCTTGGCGATGAGGCTGTACACGAGGAAAAACACGAGGGCGTGGAAGAAGATCGCCGACTGGTTTGTTTTGCGGTTCATGAAAGTTACCTTTGACCCATTGGTGGTCAGAAGAACACCTGGGCTGAGCGCCAAAAAAAGGGCGGCGGGGATAGCGACTTTCTGGGAAGTGATATCGGGGAGCATTTAATATAGACACATATATTTTTTAGAAAAGTCGACAAAATGGTTGAAAGTAGCACCGCGCATCATTTCTCCCTGGAGTCCATTATCAATAATGATTATTCGTAGTCTTTTCCAGATGTAATCAAGGAGTTCTTCATTTTCGGAGTGGATATCTAGAACATCCACAGAATCGTGCTCGTTGTAACAAAACTCCACAAAATCACAAAATTCTCCCATATGTTCGACGCGGGCGTCATCCATCAGTGTCCTGATAGTATTCCATATATGCCATAGCTCTTCTGAGTATTCGACTTCCCAGTCTTCGATATTCAGAGGAACGTTATCATCAATTTCTTCATCATCACTCACACCGACATCAAAGCCGGTGTTCGCTTCGTATACGTATTGGCTCCAGACCATTAGTTACTTACTTCTTTTTCGGGTTTATCCTTTATACCAGTTAGGGACAGTGAAGTGGATTCTTTCGTTTTAAGTCCATCTTTAATTGCATTTAGGGCTCCTTCTACTTTAGTTTCGTCTCCACCAAAAAATGTCATTAGACCTTCCTTGATAGAATCCTTACTCATACCAACCCTCCTGACAGATTTACGAATGCTAATTTTACCCTTCCTGAGGTTGATGGTGTCAATACCCTGATCCATCATATGCTTTTTTACATTTTCCTTCAAGCGCTTCTCCTCTTGAGTGAGGACCTTGATATCGGATTTCGCCTCGGCTAATTGTTTGCTGAGCTCTACGAGTTTAGATACACTCCCGGAGAGGTCAGGTGAAACAGAAGTCATTTATATTACTATTCATCTATTCTTTAAGCGCAGAGACCGCGCTGCATCAAATCTGGAACGATGGTGGAGTTGTTCCACACGAAAGGTTCCTTGGGGTTGGGGGGATCCTTACGGATCTGCTGGTTAGCGTTGCGGAGGGCACCACCGACAGTCTCGGGGAAGCCAACCTGGGCACGAGGCTCCAAGAAGTTCTGTCCCTTGAGGATATCGTCTGGGGCAAACTGACCGAAGTCTTCCTCTGAGGCAACCTCACGGGGGAGGAGCGACGAGGCGAGACCGGTGCCACGCTTCATACCACCGCACACAGTGTCGGCTGGCGCACCTGAGGGACCAGCAGCGGGACCAGTGGCGGGACCGGGACCGAAAGCAGCGTACTCATGCTCGCTGATGGAGTAATTCGACTTGGAGTTCATGGTGAAAAGGAGGAAAACAAGGGCAGCTACGGCGACCAACATAAGAATGTTCTGGTTACGGCCCTTCATCATCTTTTATATAATAATAACAATTTTTTTATTCTTCATCCTCAACAAAAGCATATCCGTCTGGATAAGTGTCGACAATTGGATCATCATGGACCTTCACCTGGACGACATTCCAAGTTGGGCCGAAAGCCTTCTTGGCGAACCAGATTCCAGCAAATTCGAGAATGACATCACAATTCTTTTCGGGCTGGACAGCCTCAAAATCGATGACCTCCTGATGCGTATTGAACACCTTGGTCGCTTCGATGCGGTCACAAGTCATAGAGCCAGCATTGATGGTAGAGGTGTAGGCACCCCTAATGACACCATCTGAAACCTTCTTACCAAACCAAGACTCACAATTCTCGAGAGCAGCTTCGAGGTTCTGAGTGTCGACACCATCAATCTTATCGATGTTCGCATCTGAACCGAGATGCATGATGATCTCTCCTGATACATCGGTAATCTTCACCTTATTGAGTTGAACCAGGGATTTACGCTTATCATCATTGAGGACCTTGACAAAGTAGAGACCGTCTTCACCTTTAGTGGGGGCGTTGTAGATCATTTATGTATACTGATGGTTTCATTTCTTTAAACCAACAAAAGGTATGGCTGCAGCTTTATTAAGTAATTCTTTTGGTACCCATTGGTTTCGCCTGGGATTATACCCATATAGGGTTTTAGTGATGTTCATATTCTTGGGGAGTGCGAGAGCCTTATTCGTTCTGAGTGGGTACTCATTTTTCACATATGAATTGTTTTTCACATTCTTCCATTTGAGATTGTTAAGATTGAAACGCTTGTTCCCTGATGATTTGGTGTACCCATTGATATTCGTATTCTTCACGACAGGTTTGAGACCGTGTACGAGTTGTTTAGAGAGTTTATCTTGTACTGGTTTTGTCGTGAATTTCTTGTATTTATAGGGATCAACCTTCTTTGCTCGATTCATAGGAACTTTAGCATCTTTCTTCACCACTGGGGCTCGCTTGACGATTTTTCCTCTAACACTCTTGAACACATCATCGATTGAATTCGTGGACTTGATACGCTTATCGAAGAGTCGCGCCAATTTGATGAGGCGTTGACGATCCTTTTCCTTTTTTTCTGGTCTAAGTTTCAGTTTATGCATCAGATAAATGTCTTCGATAAGAAACTCTTTACTCGCGATGTACACTCGATTGTCTGTAACGAGTTTTCCAGTGTTCAGGTTACGATAGGTGATACCACGCCGTCTCGATAAGACCACTTCGTATCCAAACTCTTTTGGGCGCATGAATGGGATATCGAGAATACCACCCATGGTAAAGTCTTGAATACGCCCAGTTTCGGGTGAGAAGAAACGAATATTGAGGTCGAGGGCAAAGAGTTCGACATCAATGAAAACATCACTCTTACCAGGTTTGTTATCATTCCTAGTCTTCTTCTTCTTGATGAGTGTATACCGTCTCGTGACAAACGGTCCAGAATTCTTGAAACTGATTCCCAAGAACTTGAATAGTTTCGGATCCTTCTTTTTCATCGACATAATTCGGTTCTTGATTTTTATGTTCAAGTGTTGTGCAATTTCCCCCAACTTATTCCACAGCATAAGTTTGGTTGCTTGAAGTTTCCCAAAATATACAGGGTTTACGGGGAGACGTGGAACAAACTTGGCATCTATATCACTCGTGATAATACGATCATCGAAGTCTGTATACAAATTGAACGCTTCACCACCACTGATGATCACATCACCCATAGACTTCATATATTCACCGATTTCACCTACAGTGTTTATGATGATGTCACGAATAGAATCGGTCACAAAGACATACATCATCTTGTCAAAGTTCTTAGTTTTGTGAGCACTTTGGGCGCGCGATCGAAACTTACCAAGATCCCTCTGGAGATTTCTGTCATAATATTTCTGCATCTTGGGATCTTTGAAAAATAAGTTTTCTTGAATGAATTTTTCAATCGTAGGTTTTGAATAAATATGATCGTCCATTAATATATTGTGATATAATAAAATGGTCTGCAATGTCATCGAAGAATGTAGGTGCTATGCCTATAAGGGTGAGACTAAGCAATTCTGTGGAGTGAGGAAGGGGGTAAATGTACTACCCTGTCCCAAAGACTGTTGTGCAGGTGGATGTCCCACAAATGGATCGAGACAACCATTCAGATTTATTGACAAACCCAGAGAAAGCACTGTGATGACACCCAAAACGGCCAACGCTTTAATTGTGATTGCAATCGCGGTACTTCTTGTGCTACTTTACATAGACTTAAAGATTAATCGTGTAAGAAAGATATAATGTCTTTCGAAACCGTTCACACCGAAATTGCCGCCCTCCGCAACGATATCAAGAACCTCTCCAAGCTTGTGCGTAAGATCAAGAATACCCAAGAGGATCCCGATGGTGAAAAGGCTAAGGCGCGCGCTGCCAACAACGGCTTCAACCGAAAGCAGGATGTGACGCCTAAGTTGCGCACTTTCCTTGAACTTCCCGAAGGCGAGCTCATTTCTCGCTCTGAAGTGACCAAGTTCATTAACAAGTACATCACCGAAAAGGGTCTCAAGCACCCCGATAACGGCCGTCAGATCATCCTCGACGACACACTCCGCGACCTCCTCGCGCCCCCCGCTGACGTTGTGGTTACTTACCTTAACCTCCAGAAGTACCTCTCTCCTCATTACATCAAGAAGGAGGCTTAAAAAAATAACACACATATAACATAACAAAGATGGTCACTTTCCTAACCAAGGAGAAGGCCGAGTCGCTCATTGCTACAAAGATTAAGAACCTGTCCTTGTACCAAAGAGCTTTTACGCATAAATCCGCTCTAAAAGAGTATGAACAATTTACAGAATCGTTTGAAACGCTCGAATTTATTGGTGACTCCGTTTTAGGGTTTGTCATCACTAAGTTTTTGTTTGATCGTTATGAAAGTCGTCAAGAGGGGTTCCTCACTAAAGCTCGTACAAAGCTGGTACGTGGTGAAACCCTAGCTAAAATTGCAGATGCATTAGGTCTAAACCCTCTCGTCATCATGGACGAAAAGGGGATGAGGAACAACTGGAATAACAACCCCAAGATTTTGGAAGATGTTTTTGAAGCCCTCATCGGTGCCATCTACATGGACCTGGGTCTTCTTCACGCAAAGGAGTTCATTCTTAGAATCTATCAAGATCCCAAA
>Ga0208646_1001562_pt1 | contig 10755 bp, 14 predicted proteins | sample AntAceMetag02UK8_FD_184762 | JGI IMG/M metagenome (GOLD analysis project Ga0208646, IMG submission 184762) | Saline lake microbial communities from Ace Lake, Antarctica - Antarctic Ace Lake Metagenome 02UK8 (SPAdes) (version 2) | ecosystem: Environmental > Aquatic > Non-marine Saline and...
CGACCTCACTGATGCTAGAAAAAGGGTTCGATGAGGTCTACCACCTCCAAGGCGGTATATTAAAATACCTAGAAACCGTGCCAGAGGAAGAGAGTTTGTGGAGTGGTGAGTGTTTTGTGTTTGATCAGCGGGTGGCAGTGACGCACGGCTTACAGGAAGGCCAGTATGATCAATGTTACGCTTGCAGGCATCCCCTGTCTCCTGAGGAGATGGTATCCAATCATTACATCAAAGGTATAAGCTGCCCTCATTGTCACGACAAACTCACTGAGGAAAAAAAAGCCAGCGTGATGGAACGACAAAAACAAATCGAACTGGCTAAACTGCGAGGTGAGGCTCATATCGGTAAAACATTACATAAGGAAAGTCATGAGTAACATACGATGGGGTATTGTGGGAGCGGCCAGGGTCAATGAGCGATTAATGCCGGCCATTATCCGTTCCACTGACGGTGAGCTAGTGGCCATAGGGAGTAGACGCCCAGGGGCTGCTAAGGCATGCCTCCTCAAACACGCACCTGATCTCGAGGACCGGGTGCAGTGCTTTGATGGGTTAGATCAAGTCATCAACCATGAGCGGGTAGATGCCATCTATATTCCACTAGCTAATGAAGAACATGTACCCACCGCCCTTAAAGCCATTCGAGCAAAAAAACATGTCCTCATTGAAAAGCCGATGGCACTGAAATCTCAGGAAGTGCAAATGCTGTTTGATGAGGCGAAAAAATACCAGGTCAACATCATGGAAGGATTTATGTATGCCTTTCATCCGCAGTTCGACCGTATCCAGAGCATTATTCACTCCAACATTATTGGCGAAGCGAATTATGCCCATTCCATGTTCTCATTCCCCATCCAGCCGGCACGGTTTTACCGTATCAACCGACCCATGAAAAATGGGGGTGGTGCACTCTGGGATATCGGTCCCTACGCCATCCATACCATCAGACAGTGCTTTAAAGAAAACCCACTAAAGGTATACGCGCAGGCCGAGCTAAATGAGCATGGCGCGGATATCTCAGCTACCGGGATGATTGATTTTGGCAATCATAAGCGTGCGACCTTTGATATTAGCTTTAACTGCACCCGACGCTCAGAGTTTGAGGTATTTGGTCCTAATGGCCGAGTGAAATGTCCGACCGTTTGGCAGCCTGAGGACCAGACCGCTAAAATTATCTATGCCACCGAAAAGTCAGGGCTAACTGAAGAAATTGTACCCAAAGCCAATCACTTTGACCGGGAAATCCAGCACTTTAATGAGGTGATTTTAAGGCGCATAACGCCGAAGTTAGATGAACAAGACGCCGTATGGAATGCTAAAACGCTTGAAGGAATACAGAAGAGCATTGAGGCCAATGCATGGGTTAATCTGTAATGAGCAAGGCTTGGATCTTTGACTTTGACGGAACGCTCGTCTATTCTGAGGCCGCCATCACCCAATGTTTCGAAAGCATCACCAAAAAATTAGCCCCTCACCGACTAGATGTCGCTAAAAATGTCCTCATCGGCCCTCCTCTACGCCAAACCGTAGCGGAAATCTTAGGTGTCCCAGAGCACCCGCTGATCGATGAGTTCGTCAGTGCCTTTATTGAGATGCATGACGACGACGTGCTCAATCACACAATACCCTATCCATCAGCGCATGAAACGCTCACACATCTTTATAACCAAGGTCAGAAGATGGCGATAGCCACCAACAAGCGATTGGCCCCCACCATTAAAATACTCGAACACCTTCACTGGGAACAGTTTTTTACCTCTGTGGAGTGTTCGGACAGTGAGGCAGTGATGCGAGATAAACAAAAGATGATTAAAGCCATTGTCCAAAAGGATGATGATTTTAAAGGTGCTTATTTTGTGGGGGACACCGTGGGGGACGGTCTGAGCGCCAACAACAGCGATATGACCTTCATCAAAGCCTCGTATGGGTACGGACAGACCCAGGACTGGTCAGGTGTCACTGTCTTTCAGACCATCAACTCACTTGATGAGCTCTTAAAACTTTAAGCCTCGCCTCACGGCTATCTCACTCATTTAAAGATAGAAGTTCGTTTTGAAATTTAACCACTTAATAATATAAAAAAACAATTAAATCAATAACTTAAATAAATAAAGCAATGAGTTTGTAGCGAATGAAGAACACGAAGGAGCGATGATTCATCAGTGATGTTGATTCGTTAAACTTTAAGGTAATTTTATCACGCACTCAACGCAAGGGCGTATAGCCCAAGGTGCATAAACTACTGAACACTTATAGCGTGCTTATGATTGGTCACTAAGTTGATCGGCTGAATCTCATGTTCAATTTTATCGCCCACTTCAATCTCGGCTCGCTTTAAAGCATAACTAGTTTGTAAGTTCAGCTAAAACTATGCTGAGGTATTAAAAAAACGTGCGAGTCTTAATGCCGTGTCAGTGGTAATGCCACGACGCTCACGAATCACATCATTCATGCGTGGCGCAGATATGCGTAATGCAATAGAAAGCGCATTCACACTCATGCCGAGCGGCGTTAGATATTCTTCTTTAAGAATCTCGCCAGGGTGAATCGGTCTCATTTTATTTTTAATCATTCGTTACTCCTAAGTGATAGTGGGTAATCTCAACATCATCAGGGCCATTCTCGCTCCACTTAAAACACACACGCCATTGATCGTTCATGCGCATGCTGTATTGACCCACTCATTAAAACTGGCAGCAGACCCATTCGCAAATCAACGGATCGTTTAAGACGCATAGAAATTATTAGCCTGAGCGAGACGGATACTGGAAAAGGCTTCACTTCCTACTGAATAGAAAAAACGCAACAATCTTTTAAGCAGTAATTTGTTGAGCTGGCTTAACGGAAATTTTACTATTCCTCTTGGCCTGCCATAGATCAAACTGCAGCTGTAACCGAAGCCATTTCTCTGCGCTACCCCCAAGCCACTGGGCAAGACGAATGGCCATATCGGCACTCACGGCAGCATGCCCATTGATCATACGTGACAAGGTGACGCGTGCAACACCCAGCTGCTTTGCAGCCTCGGTCACCGTTAGCCCCAGAGCTGGGAGTACATCTTCCTTTAGGGTCTCCCCTGGGTGGGGAGGATTAAACATCTCATGCATACTTAACTCTCCTAGTGATAGTCGTGATAATCCACAATCTGGGCATCTTCACCCTCGAAGATGAACGTCATGCGCCAATTACCGTTGACCCAAATGGACCAATGTCCCGTAGACAATTGATGGAGTTTCCATCCTGGCACATCCATGTCTTTGGGATCGGTTGCCATATTCAACATCGCTAATTGGCGGGCTAGCTTACGCGCATGGTCAGCTCTTATGCCAGCCTTGTTGCCAGTCGTAAAGAACTTTTCCAGGCCTTTGTGTGCGAAGCTTTTGATCATCTTGTTTGTATCTTATAACGCATCACAATATAACGCAAATGTTTATTTAGTAGTAATCTGAAGATGGCTGGTAAAACAGATATCCCCTACCCTTTTATCCTGTTTTAAAAAACTCCTGTCTTGGATCAATAGGTTGACAGGTTGATTGGTAAAATGAGGATGATGAGCTCATGATTAGTAAATATTGTATCGCTGGTGTTGAGCGTTTAATGGTCTAAATTAAGCTCTGCCCTGACTTGATCTACATCAAAAATCTGTTCGTGTTGGGCTGCGATCATGTCCTTGCTATTCGACGCGAGGTAATAATCCTCCAGGTCATCAAGACTGCGATTCACTATTTCTTTCAGGTAAAAAACCTTACTGCGCCCGGTTGCCTTGGCCAGCTGGGTTAACCGATACTCCATTTCATGGGTCAGTTTAATTGTGATCGCCATATGAATTTACTTTAAATAAATGATTGTACTAGAAAACCTTTTAAAGGGAGCCGCTCGATGCGTTTAGCAACTCCTATAATACCCAAGACTTCTGTTGACACCTGAGGGCAATAAATGAAAGCAATTTGTATCGCAAAATGCTTATTTTTAAATTTCATTTGATTCACTTCATCGCATTATTGAATCGTTAAAATAAGCTTGCTTATTGAATCGTTAATGGATAATATGTCATATATGACACTTAAACTATATAAAGCACAAGATATGCTCCTGAAGAAGGTATTCTCTAATCTTGATGCACTTGAAATTCCCAACTGTATCCTCGCTGGCGGCACGGCCCTCGCCCGCTATTATCTAAATCATCGAATTTCTTATGACCTCGATTTTTTTGTGGGGCAAGATTTTTTACCCGAACGCTTGGCGATAAATTTAGGCAGAGAGGGCTTCAGATTAACTGACCTCCACTTAGAGCATGATGGTCAATGGACTTCACAACTTCATGCGCAAACCGATATCGAAGGTGAAATGATTAAGATTTCATTTGTCGCTGACATTTATGAGGGCATGTGGAACAAAGTCACATTCGACCCTGTCATGACCGAGGAGATCGGCGGGCTCTATCACCGCAAACTTCGAACGATTTCAGGAAATCAAACGCATCAGGGAAAACACCAAGGGGGTCGTCAAAAGGCGCGTGATCTTTTTGACCTTTTTGTGCTAAATAAAGAAATTAAGCCGATTCATACCTTCATTGATGAGGTCAACCTGCATGGCGCGAACTTTCCGATTGATGCCTTTAGTGCGCACTTAATCTCCATGCCATGGATGGACTTAATCTCTGAATTTGAGAATTTAGAAAGGCTTCCACCCTTCGATCACGGTATCTTTTTTATGCGAGACATTAAAGACAGCTTAATTAAAGAAGCATTAACGCTACAAAACTTATGAATACACAAACATTAATCACATCCATATGGCCGCGCGCAAAGAAGATGGCATTCTGGGATCAGGGCCAACTTGAATTTGAAAATTGGCGTACTGATTTTAAAAACAAAAAATCGAATGTCATTGAAGCGAGTGTTAACTTTATGCGAGCCTCTGATCTTATCAACCTCATTGGTCAAAAAGATTTTATTAAAATCTGGCCCTCTATTAACCAAGATAATCAATTAAATCCGATCAAACGTGCTATTCTTGATGGTGCCTGGGGCATGAATACAATCGGGGACCCCACTGTCAAGATTGACCCAATACTCAGCCGATTTCATACTAAAAAACGTTACACCTTAAAAACAATTGCCGAATCAGAAGGTAATGAATCTATTTATGCAATTGCAAAAAGAATGGGTCGCAATTACCGACGCGTCTTTGACGACATAAAAGACTTCGAAAATAAAAATTTAATTGAGCTTATCGAGAAGAAAAGAGAAGGCAGAAGATATTTGATCGCTCGGCTACTTACGCGATCATCATAATCAAATAAACTAATTACTTTAAACGAACTCCTGGTTGGTGGTCTGGGGTGCCGATAAATTCCACACCTGCAGATTCCAAAGCTTTTTGGATTGCTTCAATTGATCTAGCATTCCCAGATGGTACGCCAGCCATCAATTCAAATCGCCTGATAGTAGCAATACCAACGCCTGACCTCTTTGCCAATTCGGCAGCGGTTATCTTTACCAATTGTCTTGCAGCTCTTATTTGCTCAGATGTTATCATTTTTACTAATATATGATATTATAAATATCATAATATGTTTATAATGGTTAAATATGAATAATACGTTAATTAATGAATTAATTCAAAAACTCGAGGGGGCTTACGCCGAGTCGACTATCCGGGCCTACCGTAAAAACCTCGAGTCCTACGCGACCTTTTGTGAGCTAAAAAGTTACCCCTTCTTGCCCTCCCCGGCTGAGGCCATCGTCGCCTTCATCGACCACCTGACTGGATTAGAACTGAGTGCCTTCTACATACGACGACATGTCACTGCCATCGCCCTTATTCACCGGATGAGCCGCTACCCTGATCCGACGATAGACCCCGATATCAAGATAGCCCTAAGGCGGGCCTTCCGACAACGTGGTCGCTATCAAAGACAAGCCATCGGAATGAACTATGACCTGATAGACAAGATCCTCCAAGGCACCCCAGACACTCTTCATGGCATCCGTAACCGGATGTTGTTGCAGGTCGCCTACGAAACCTTATGCCGACGCAGTGAATTGGTGCAACTCCGGATCGAGGACATAGAAACCCTTGACCACCCACAATATTGTGTAAGAATACTATTAAGGAAGAGCAAGACCGACCCCTTCAAGGAAGGTCGGTGGCTCTACATCACACAAAAGGGCAAGACCATGATCGATCAGTGGCTAGAGAAGACCGGCTTGACAAGGGGTTACCTCCTCAGAGGCATCCGAAAGGGTGACCACCTGACGGAGCAGCTGCATCCCGGGCAGGTCAACAAGGCACTCAAACGCATGGGCCGTGCCATGGGCCTGCCCAATGCAACCGTCGAGCACATCAGTGGTCACTCCATCCGTGTCGGAGCAGCCCAGGACCTCTGTGCCCAAGGAAGCAGCCTGCCACAGATCATGGCCAAGGGCCGCTGGGTCAAGACGGACACTCTGATGCGCTACGTGGAGCACGCCATTATCTAACTATGAAAGACAACCAAAAAAATAAGCAGGGACAAGGCGGCGGACCGAAAACACCGACAGGTAAACTTATCGCCGCGCAAAATGCTAAGACACACGGCATCACGTCGGGATCGTTTCAAAGTGATCAAGAAAAGTTAGATAAGGAGGCGTTAATTAATAGCCTGGTGAAATACTACCCCAGCAGCAACCCACTGCTCCAATTACAAATCGACCGCATCGCACAGATTACGATTCAATTAGGTCGGCTCAACCGAGCGATGGATGCAGAACACTTTAAGGCCAAAGCCAAGGCAACTATCACCGACCACATCTTCAACGAGCTAAAATTTACGGCCACCGATATCGAAAAACTACTCACCCGTGACCTACATCCAAACAATGACCTAGAGCACCTCATCAGGCTGACAGCTGAGTTTATTGGGATCAATATGGAGGACGTCAAAGATAAAACAAGGTACCTTGAGTTAATGCCCTATTTTATGGGTTACTTAAAAGATCAGGCCGATAAGAAGGAGCTGTCATTTAAGGCATTTATTGACAGAGAAATTAATGGCGAACCCAAAAATAAGCAAAAATTTATTATCGTCACCGGGATCGATCGACACATCATCGATAGCGAAACAGCTTCACCCAATACGCCTACTTTTATGGGTAAGTCACTCGAGGAGAGTATGCATGAGGTAACAATCGATGATATCGAAAAAATAATTCATGCTTACACAAAAAAGAAAGAAGCGGAGACGCAGTCCTTTGAGAAGATTCGACTCTACGAGGCGATTAAACCTTTTATACCGGAAGCAGCAATGCCTGACACAGAGACTATGGATAAGCTGATGCGATATCAAACCAGTCTTAACAATCAACTGTCTAAAATGATGGGGGAATTAATTCGTCTATCAGAACTAGAAAATAGAAGGGTGTCGGATTAGCTGTAATGGGACCTTAAAGTGAGACATACCAATTAATGATAGTAGATGATAAAATAGACACTAAGCTCAAGAAATCTTACGTCAGCTTTAACTGCACCCGGCGCTCAGAGTTTGAGGTATTTGGTCCTAATGGCCGAGTGAAATGTCCGACCGTATGGCAGCCCGAGGATCAGACCGCAAAAATTATCTATACGACAGAAAAGTCAGGACTCACAGAAGAAGTTGTTCCCAAAGCCAATCACTTTGAACGAGAAATCCAGCACTTTAATGAGGTAATTTTAAAGAGAGCAGCACCGAAATTAGATGAACAGGACGCCGTGTGGAATGCCAAAACGCTTGAAGGGATACAGAAGAGTATTGAGACTAATGCGTGGGTTAATCTGTAAATGACCAAGGCTTGGATCTTTGACTTTGACGGGACGCTCGTCCATTCTGAGGCCGTCATCACCCAATGTTTCAAAAGCATCACCAAAAAATTAGCCCCTCACCGACTAGATGTCGCTAAACAGGTCCTCATCGGTCCTCCTCTGCGTCAGACCGTAGCAGAAATCTTAGGCGACCCAGAGCATCCGCTGATCGATGAATTCGTCAGTGCCTTTATTCGGATGCATGATGATGGCGTGCTCGAGCACACCACGCCCTATCCATCGGTGCACGAAACGCTCACAAATCTTCACAACCAAGGCCAGAAGATGGCGATAGCCACCAACAAGCGATTGGCCCCCACCACTAAAATCCTCCAGCACTTTGGCTGGGACCTATTTTTTATCTCTGTGGAGTGTTCGGACAGTGAGGTAGTGATACGAGATAAGCATCAGATGATTAAAACCATTGTAGAAAAGAATAGCAGCTTTAAGAATGCCTATTTTGTGGGGGACACCGTGGGGGACGGTCTGAGTGCTAACGCTAATGGACTCCCCTTCATCAAGGCTAATTACGGCTACGGCAAACACCAGGACTGGTCAAATGTCTGCACCCTTTTATTCGTCGATGATTTTGAGGCAATAGGAAATATCGTTACCTAAAAATACTCTCACTGCAATCTCACGCACTCACTTCAAGAAGTTCCTTTTGAAATATGAAGTGCTTTATTTGAGACGCACACCCGGTTGCTGGTCACTGATCTTAGCCAACATTTATACTGGTCGACCGAGCTATTGATAATGATTCTATAATGTCAAGCTCACCCACTTTATCTACCATAGTAATCATCGATTCTCTCGATATCATCCTCACCCAAATAATTGCCTGTTTGCACCTCAATGACTTGAAGAATGCCTTTAGTATTGTTTGTTAGCCGATGAATTTGATTCTTTTTAATATAAGTTGATTCATTTTCAAGAAGGGTGATGGTTTGATCATCTTTAATAATAGAGGCCTGACCCCTTACAACCACCCAATGTTCCGATCTTTGTTGGTGTTTTTGCAGGCTAATGGATTTGCTCGGATTGATCTGAATGCGTTTTACCTTAAAGTTTGGTCCCTCATCCATCGTTTCAAACCATCCCCAAGGCCGATAGACTCGCGTGTGTTCCTTAAGTAAATATGAATGATTTTTTTCTAACAATTGAACTAGTTTTTTGATAGATTGTGCATCTTTTTTATCCGCCACCAAAACCGCATCGGCTGTTTCAATCACAATCAGATTTTCGACACCGACGAGACTGATGTTTTTTTTGGTAGACAGTGCAATGTTATTTTTCGACTGAATACTCACTACATCACCTTGGGTAATGTTTTGATTCTCGTCCCTGTCTAAAATGTCATCGAGCGCATCAAATGATCCTAAATCAGACCAGCCCGCATCCAGTTCCACCAGCCGTAAATCAAGTCCTAAATCTTGCGCCTGCTCCATCACCGCATAGTCGATCGAGTTACTCGGTGACTGATTAAAAGATTTTTCATTCGGTCTTTCAAACCACCGATCAACTGACTTTTGTTGCCAGGACTGAATGATGGCGTCATGAATTTTAGGTTCGGCTTGCTGGATCGCATCATCCCAGGTTTGTGATTTTAGGATAAATATCCCTGCATTCCAAGCATAATTCCCCGTACTCAACATCGCCTGTGCTTTTTCTATGTTAGGTTTTTCGGTAAACGATTGGACCGTTTTAATTAATCCATCCCCAAGGTATGCAATGTAACCCAACCCGATATCGGGTTGGGTAGGTTTAATGCCGAGTGTGATGATCATTTTATCCTGAACGGTGCCAATCGCCAGATGCATTGCCTCCACAAACTTTACCTCATCCTTAATAAAATGGTCCGCCGGGGTAACTACTAAGATCGACTCAAGGTCCTGGTCTTGAGAAGCTAACGCCGCTAAGGTTAACGCGGGGGCGGTGTTCAAGGGCTTAGGTTCTAATAAAATGCGTGTTTTAATATTCAATTTCATTTCATCGAGTTGCTCCAACACTAAGAAGCGGTGCTGCTCGTTGGTCACGATCAGGATCTCGTTAAGCTCTATATTCGTACTTTGTAGGGCAACGGCCCGGGCTACACTTTGTTGAAACAAGGTCGACTTCCCTGCTAATCTTAGAAACTGTTTGGGGTAATATTGACGTGAGAGTGGCCAGAGTCGGGTTCCTGATCCGCCACAAAGGATTAACGGGGTGATCTTCATGCCTTGTGACCTCGGTCCTTAATGTTTGATTTGATGACGATACATTCCTGAATACGTGAGTTAGTAGGTATTATACTACATTGAGATACTGCAATTTCACGCATTTACATCAAGAAGTTCGCTTTGAAATATGGAGTACTTTATTTGAGACGCACACCCGGTTGCTGGTCGGGGGTGCCGATGAACTCGACGCCCGCTGACTCAAGGGCCTTCTGTATATTAACCATTGTGTTAACGCTGATATTCTTAGGAATTCCATTTTCAGCCTCCACCCTTCTGATTGAAGAAAGACTTACTCCTGCATTTTCGGCAAGCATAGCTCCAGACCAATGAAGAATAGCTTTAGCAGCTCTTATTTGTGCACCAGTGATCATATTGACATTTTTAAATTTAAATTTGACTCTTTTAGTGTCAAATATATGTTATAATTTACCTAATATGAATGATACTGGAATAAATGAAATATTTCAAAAACTCGAGGGTGCATATGCAGATAGCACGATCCTGGCCTACCAGAAGAATATCAAAAACTACCTCGTATTCTGTGAGGACTTCAAGTATCAGGTGCTACCCTCCTCCGCTGAGGCTATCGTTCACTTCATTGACCATTTGGTGAAACAAGAACTCAGTGCGTTTTATATCCGTCGGCATCTTACCGCCATTGCCCATATCCATAAGATGACCCGACGCTTTGACCCGACCCAGGACCCAGATGTCA
>Ga0208646_1001563_pt1 | contig 10754 bp, 10 predicted proteins | sample AntAceMetag02UK8_FD_184762 | JGI IMG/M metagenome (GOLD analysis project Ga0208646, IMG submission 184762) | Saline lake microbial communities from Ace Lake, Antarctica - Antarctic Ace Lake Metagenome 02UK8 (SPAdes) (version 2) | ecosystem: Environmental > Aquatic > Non-marine Saline and...
GGGTGAATCACTAAGGAAAAACATCAAACTAAAAGGTTGAAAATTAACTAAATTGCCCTTGAAAATATCGTGAAAATAGTGGCACGGTATCATCATCACAGGTGGCACTGTATCACCGGCATACATATTTGGGTCAAACCATTGAGAAACTCCATCCACAGAGAAGGTCACTTCGAAAAACAAGTACAACCGAGAAGTTTTCCCTTAAGACCTGCAAGTTCATTTCAATATGGGCATGATCATGTTTGTAGAATGGAATCCCAGTCTTGCTCGTCCTTCACAAACTGAAATGACGAAACGAGCTTATGTCCCTTTTTTATAGCTCTTGCCAAACGATATACTTGCTACTTATCTCCTCTTTTTAAAAATTCAAGTATGACCATTCTATTTTCCTCGGGTTTTTCAACCATAGACATGTGACTTGCACCTTTGATGACTCGAACAGAGGAATGCTCCATTCTCGATGCATAAAAATCTAGTCTTGTTGGTGGACATTCATCAAACTCACCACCTATAAGTAAAACAGGAATATCAATATTTGTCAGACTCTTCAATAGACTCGTTTCTTTGAGCGTTCCTGAGCAATTAAACTCCGTATTTCCCCACATGTAATTATACACACGCGTGCCCATGTATTTAAATGTGCTATCTACTAATCGATGTGACTTTCGCACAAAATGCTTATCATAAAAAACATTGACTGCAGCGATATAGGCGTCATTGTCAAGATCACCGAGTAATTCATAATGATCAATCGTGTTTTTAACCGTATTGGGCAACAATGATTTCAAGCTATCTGCATCACTGATCCATAGATTAACATCGAGCAATGGACTTGCTAATATTAACTTATCCACCTTCCTTCCATATTTATCATAATAGGCCGTAGCTAAATATCCTCCCCAAGAATGTCCCATTAGATAGATTGATTTCAAACCGAGATAATTTGTCAAAGCCTCTAGTTCTTCTACGTAATAATTGACATTGTAGGATTCATCATTGTCCGGAATATCGGAACGTCCCGCACCAAGTTGGTCATAGATAATTATTGGAATCGAATCTGATAGCTCTTTGAGAAGCTCCAAGTAATAACTGGGCATCCCAGGTCCTCCATGCAAAATGATTAATGGTGTTTGGTCCTCCTCCCCATTGTAGTGATACCAAATCTGATGATTCTCAAAGGTGAAAAAGGTCTCCGCTGGTATGCTTTTCTTCATACAGCCAAGTAGCAATGCTAAAAACACAGCCCATCCAACTATCGCAAATGTGGTGTTTAGTGAAAATATTTTGAGGCGTAATCTTGCACTGATTCGTTGCAATTCGGCTGTTATAAACCACATCCATTTCATCATATCAGAAGATATAAATATTCCTCTCAACAATCAAAAACCAAGGAGTGAGGGCGCGAGGTATGAAGTCAGATACGCTCGCTAAAACAAGCATTTAACCTGGAATACCAAAAAGTAACAATCAGACATTAATCTCAAAAGAAGTGAAAATACCGATCAGGACGCTACCAATTTCAGGAAGTTATCCGCTTTCAAATATTCGCCTTTGTCTTTTTTTAATGAATAACCCTAAATTGCCTAAACCAATATCCCCCCAAAATGAAAAAAGCTTTCACATTCTCCTCTCTGACATTAATTGGATTACTCCTTTTGACCTACCTGATTTTCAAACAGGAAGCTTATCAAATTTATAAGGTGGTTACCTTTTTTGAGAAAAGTCAAATTACCAACAACTTTCGTGGAATCAAGGACATTTTTAATACTTCAAAGGTTGAAGCGTCTAATAAAATTGACTTATTGCCGGTAAGTAATTCCAACATTGGGCTCCCACAATCCATCCTCTATCTGGACAGTACGATCGTTACAAAAGAATATTTTAACCACACGCTGACAGATGGCATTGTAGTACTTCAAGGTGATTCGATAGTTCATGAATCGTATATGAATGGTTTTACGGAAAAGGATTTTCACATCTCCTGGTCTATGTCAAAATCCGTTATCTCCGCGCTTTTTGGGATTGCTATTGATGAAGGTTCCATCAAAAGCATAGATCAAACGGTCACCGACTACTTGCCCGAGTTTGTGGGGACTGGATATGATGGTGTGCGCATTAAAGATGTCTTGCAAATGTCCACAGGAGTTGGTTTCAATGAAGACTATGGTGACTTTTATTCTGACATCAATGTCATGGGGCGCTATTTCGCTTTGGGTATGCCAATGGCCGAGTTTGCTAAGACATTAAAACGGGATCACGAACCGGGAACATACAACCAATATGTAAGCATAAACACACAAATATTAGGAATGATTCTGGTCAGCGCAACAGGCGAGTCTATTACTGATTTTATGCAGACACGACTTTGGGATAAAATTGGTGCCGCTTCCCCAGCATATTGGATTATCGACAAAGCGAAGATGGAATTTGCCATAGGTGGGTTAAATATTACCTTGAGAGACTATGCACGACTTGGAAAACTCTATTTGGATTCGGGCAGATGGAAAGGAACACAAGTGGTAACTGAAGATTGGGTATTGGCCTCTGTCACACCAGATGCCTCACATTTGCTCCCTGGAAAACGAAGCACTTCCAAGAGTGATGAAGGCTATGGGTATCAATGGTGGGTTCCTGAAAGCGATGAAGGGGAGTTCTATGCTATTGGCATTTATAGCCAATACATATATATCAATCCTGCAAAAGACCTAGTCATCGTCATGCTCTCTTCAAACTTCCATTTCAAAAATGAAAAAACAGGTCTATACAGGAAAGTTGCTTTTTCCCTGTTTAGAGATATTGCCTCCACCTTCTAAAATACCCACCTAGTAAATTCCACATTTTAACGAGCAAAGCATTTGACTGAGCAAATAGCCGATCATTCTTGATTTCTTCTATGATATCCTTGGATCGTGTATACGAACGAAACCATGAATGTCAGATCACTCATTCGGAAACCAGGTAAGAAAATAATCTTTTCTAAAACGCTAAACAAGCACGCCATCATCAATGAAAAAATGCAGGTACTGTACACCGGCAATATGGTCAGTTGTTTGCTTCATCTCTATGAAATCTCCACATCTAACTTATCCCTCATATCATGCAACTAATCAATAAAATATCTCAAACCGCATTTGTATTAATATTTGGTAAAAAAGAAGCATATGTGCTCCGTGCATCTCACACTGAACCAGATATCTATAAGGTTTTAAATAAAAATGGTGCAACGCTTTTCCAAGGGTCCATGTCAGGTTGCCGCTTATTCAAAGAGACGATGGAAAACCAACTAAAAGGCACTTAATACCTCCATTAACCATCATATTTAAAAAACGTGAAACTCTCGCCTAAGAAATTCTCCTCTTACGTCGGAGTTTTTTTATTTGAGTAACTCTCAAAATCATTGATCCTCGCCTCTGCGAGAATGTCTATTTATTGAAATCCTAATCCCAGCACAGCGACGAACATTCGTCCAATGCTCTTTGGTCAAAGCATCAAATAAGAATTCCCATGGTTTTGATACTAACAAATTTGTTAGACTATCCCAATTTTATAAAATAATGACTGACGAAAAATGAACCATAAAAGTCCCTTAGAGCAAATAGCTTTTAACATGAAAATCACCTCATCTAGAAAATAGCTTTGTTCACCTATACACTAGATCAGTAGAATCACTAACCTCAATAGGCCGTGATTTCCACGCTATCCTTACTTTGTAAACATAGTAAGAATGGAACTTATCAATAAATTATTCGGGAAAAAGCAAGATTATATCGTGAAAGAGTCTAGAAGCGATCCAGGGGTCTTCAATGTACTAGATTAATAGTTCTATTCTTTTCCAGGGAACAAAACATGGCTTCAAACGATAGTGTAAATTAAACTCTGTCTGCCAGCTTTTCAAATACAACTTATTAGCGATCATGTAAAGAACAATGACCTGATAGATAAACTTCTAGGGCGATCATGTAGTTTTGATACAGATCAAAACTACTTATGCCGAAACCTATCAATCAAGTCAACCGAAGTGCCAATAGGTCTGTCACCGACCAGACAGCAATAGATCAGATTATTGATAGTCACTTCATCTGCCATTTGAGCTATCTCCATGAAGGGATTCCTCTTTGTATACCCACCGCATATGGCAGAACAAATAATACCATTTACCTTCATGGCGCAGTAGGAAACCGTATGCTCAAAGGTCTTTTAGCACTGGATAAAGTGAGCATTACGATTACGCATTTGGACGGTTTGGTTCTTGCGCGCTCTTTGTTCAATCATTCTTTTAACTATCGGTCTGTAGTCGCATTTGGGAAGGCAAGAAATGTAATCAATAATACCGAAAAACTCAGCGCCCTCAAAATAATCACAGATAATATCATTGATAAACGCTACGAGGAAGCTCGCACACCCAATGAAGTGGAGTTGAAGCGTACACTCGTCGTAGCGCTGGAGGTTGATATGTTCTCTGCGAAAGTAAGAGCTGAGGGAGTCAATGATGACGCAGAGGACATGAACTTACCTATTTGGGCTGGGGTTGTTCCACTAAAACTGATTCAAGAAAAGGCAATTCCAGAACCGTCGTTAGATCCTAGGTTGAAAATACCCGTCTCCATAGAGGAATATGACAAGTTTCCACTGTAATGCAGGATTAATTAGTAAATTTCATTCAATCAAAGTAAGCCCCACCTAATCTTATGGACGCCACTTCCGGACTAGATCATGCAAACAAAGTCCTAAAAATTCTGGATACTGCCTATGACTCCAGAGTCAACAATCTTCCAGAAAGTATAAAGCTCACCAAGAACGCCATTGCCATAAGCGAACAAGTCAACGATTTAGAGCTCCTAGCTAAAGGGTTGAGTCATTTGTCCCTATTTCAGATGATTCAAGGTGAATACAAAGACAGTATGGCTTCCGCCGAACGGGCGATTGGTCTCTTCCAAGAATTGAACGACGACAAAGGTCTAGCCGATGCAAAATATAATATCGCAAGTATTCACTATAAGACTGACAACTATCATCTTGGGTTGGTTAACCTAATCGACTGCTTAGCCGTCTATCGAAAATATCATGACTTTCATAATCAAGCACGTGTGCTCAAGGCGCTCGGTACTATTTATGAATATTTCGGAGATGAAAAAAGTGCCGTTAAATCCTATGAGGAAGCTGTAGAAACCGGTATTAAAGCTGGTGACACAAACCTGCAGTCCAATGCCTTTAACCCCTTGTCGGGTATTTATCTCAACCAAGGTAAAATAGAAAAAGCGATGAAACTCATTGAGCGAGCTATTCAAATGAAGAAGCAAACCGGTGACACACGTGGTTTGGCATTTTCACTTTATGGCCGTGGGAAGATCTATACTAAAATGAAGCTCTGGAATCCTGCAGAGAGTGACTTCAGAAAGTCTATTAAAATTCACGAGGAAATGGGGGAAAAACTAGGCAAGAGCATGTCTCTAATGAAAATTGGGCATCTCTACTTAGACATGATGCAACTGGATAAGGCAAAAAAAGAGCTTGAAGCAGCCTTAGACTTTGCCTCCAAAAACAACATTAACTTGATTAAATTCAAGGTAAACCACATACTTTATCAGATAGCAAAAAAAGAAAATGACGATAGACTAGCCTTGGCATATTTGGAAGATTATCTAAGCGAAAAGGAAAAAGTAATAAACTCGCACACACTCAAAGTAATTGAAAGCTACGATGCGATTACCACCGTTGAGCGTTTGGAAAAAGAGGCTTCTAATCAAAAAGAAAAGGCTGACATCATTCAGAAAAAAAATAAAGAATTAGACTCGTTTTTTTATCGGATATCGCATGACTTAAAAGATCCGCTTACATCGATGATGGGTTTGGACCATAAAGCAAGAGAAGAATTCAAAGACGACAATACGCTGCGATACTTTAACAACTACTTGAGTCATGTTAATAGAATGAATAACGTATTGAATGACCTGATGAAGTTTTCAACTATTTCTAATCATAACGATGAAAACAAAATTATTGACTTCCACCAGCTTGTTGATGACTGTATATTGAAATACGGCTATTTACCAAACTATGACAGGATAGAGATTAAGAAAATCATCGCGCCGGAGCTCAATTTCAAATCAGACGCCTCTCTTATACATACCATTTTACAAAATCTTGTTGAAAATGCGGTCAAATATGCACGATTAGATCAGGCCCGACCGCTAATAAAAATTAGCGTTGTGAAATCGAAAGGTAAGCTGAAAATTGAAGTTTTAGACAATGGAATCGGCATTGACGATGAAACAAAAAATAATATTTTTACAACGTTTTTTAGAGCTAATGAGATCTCAGAAGGCTCAGGACTTGGGCTTTATATTCTCTATCGTTCCGTAGAAAGACTGCAAGGTACTGTAGAGCTTGAAAGTGAACTTGGCAATGGTTCAATCTTCACCGTTTTCTTACCTTACAAAGGCTGATCAAAGGCTGATAACTCGGTCCTTATTTAAAGAAACCTTCACCTTATCCCCTTTACTAAAGCTGCGTTTAAAATCAAATGCCTTAAGCGTCGCACCATTTACCAAAATACTTATCAAATGGTAGGCGCCACGAAAAATCACCTGCTTTACAACCCCTTCTACTGCAGAATTATTATCATGGATAATTACATCTTCCGCTCTAATCATCGTGCTGGCAGGTATTGCAAAAGTATTCGCTAGCCTTTGATCTATATGATTTATCGGACCAAAAAACTCCGCTATAGTTCTGTCCTGAGGGGTGTAATAAATTGTATGAGGATCACCCACTTGTTTTAACTCACCATTCATCATCACCAAAATTTTATCCGCAATCATGGCATCTCTTGTGTCATGTGTAACCAATATTACCGCAGTATTTGATTTTTTTGCCAGTGACTTTATTTCATCTAGGAAAATCGCTGAATTTGTTGGATCCAATGCGCTGAATGGCTCATCCATGAGCAACACTTCAGGCTCGTTGGCCATCGCTCTGGCGATAGACAGCCTTTGCTTCTGACCACCCGATAGTTGATATGGTCGCTTTTTTTGATGATCTGTCAAACCAAAATGGTCTATCAATAAAGATAATCTCTCCTCCTGATACTCCTTAGTATATGCGAGCAATGGCTCACGTAAATTTTCATAAAGATTACGTTTAGGGCTTAGCTCATAATTTTGATGAACAAGCCGAATCTCTTCGTATCCAGGAACCAATCGAATATCTGGACCTTCCATAATCTTGTCATGGTATCTTATTTCACCAGAGTTTGGATTCATCAAGCCTGCCATCAGCTTCAGCACCGTCGTTTTTCCAGAACCACTTGGGCCTATAACCGACACAAAATCCCCAACTTGCAAATCGAAACTAAAGTTTTTTAATGCGTAAACACCTTCCTGATAGCTAACAGTTAGGTTTTTCAAAGAGAGTATTGGTTTTTGCATTATGCTTCTTCCCAAAGGTCACTTAGTGAATATGGTGAACCTTCGAAAGTGAAGAAAGTACCATCAATAAATCTAAAGTTTGGTTGACTAAGTAATGTTCCTAGCTCCTCTGGACTCAAGTCAATATTTGCAGCTTCGAAATTCTGTTTAAGCCTTATAGGACTCACTGACTTAGGGATCACGGCTATGCCTCTTGCTATCGCAAATGCTATTAAAATTTGCGCAGGAGCACAATTGTGGGTTTCAGAAATTTTAAGAACAGCTTCATTTTCAAATAATCGCGGTTCATCGTCCTTTTTGTTTTGCCTATCCAACGACCCAAAAGGTGAGTAAGCGGTCAGATGAATTTTATGATTGTGACAATAGGTCACCAACTTTTGCTGCGGCAGAAACGGATGCAACTCTATTTGATTCATTTCCGGTAGCATAGTAGCTATATCTTGAATTTCTTGAAGCTTGGCAATATTGAAATTACTCACACCGATGTGCCTAGCTAATCCCAACTGCTTACAATCCTCTAAGGCTTTCCATGTTTCTGATACGGGCGCTTCCTCTTGGGTGAGAAACTCTTCTGTTTTTTGTGCAAAGCCAATTCCCTCTTTGTAAGCCACCGGCCAATGCATCAAATAAAGATCTAAATACGATAATTGAAGGTCCGCCAAGGTCTTTTGCAAAGCGGGTTTTACTTGTGCTGGCTTATGAGAAGAATTCCACAGCTTGGAGGTAATCCAAAGGTCGGATCGGGAGACATCTCGCTCGATGAAAGCATCTTTTAGGGCTTCCCCTATTTCTTTTTCATTGACATAGACCGCCGCACAATCAATGTGTCGAAAACCAATTTTAATCGCTTCTCTTATGGCTTTGTATACCTCTCCCGGTTTAGACTTCCATGTTCCAAGTCCCAAAATCGGCATACTATCGTCGTTCGAAAAAGTTAATCTTTTCATATTGAATGCTCTTTTATCGAATTAAAACAAGAGAGTCACCTATTGGTTCAATATTCCCAGAAATCAGTTAATCTATATGGCGAACCATTAGAGGCAAATTGCTCTCCTTTAAAAAATCTGAATTTTGGAAGAATGATCAGCTTTCGCAAATCTTCCCTATCGAGCTTCATACCCACCGCTTCAAAATTTTCTTTTAGATGCGCCTCATTAGTACTAGATGCCAATAAAGCTGTTTTGCGTGTCATCCCATAAGCTAAGATCGCTTGCGCAACAGTAATACCGTGTTTATGCCTCATTTCTAGAAAGGAAGGCTCTGTAAAAAGATTAGGTTCTTGCGCATGCTTCATTTCTGCTGGCCGATTTGGGGAACCAAACGGTGAATAACCCAGAATATGAACATTTGACTGTCTACAAAAATCATATAAGGGCTGTTGAGGTAGATAAGGATGCATCTCCACTTGTAATACTTCGGGCTCTAGCGTACTTTCATATCTCAACATATTTAATGTTTTGATGTTGCAGTTACACATCCCAATATGTTTTATTAAATCGGCATCCAAACAATCTTCCAATGCTGTCCAAGTATCAATCAAAGCTGCGCCCTCCTCTCCTATATAGTCTTCCTTGCCGTGAGGAAGATGCGTCCCTTTGGTTTGAGCCACTGGCCAATGTACGTTGTATAGATCCAAATAGTCTAGTTGCAATTCTTCAAGCGTTTCTTCAAGGGCAGGTTCTACATGGTCGTATTCATGGCTATCATTCCAGAGTTTAGAGGTAATCCAGAGCTCTTCTCGTTCCACCTCTCCATCGTCCATGGCGTCATTCAGTGCCTCTCCTATTTCTTCCTGATTTCCGTATGTCGGTGAACAATCAAAATGCCGATATCCGATAGCAATGGCTTTTCTTACTGCATCATATATGACACCTTTGTCAATGAAGGCTGTTCCCATTCCAAGCATGGGCATTTTATCTCCATTAGTGAATCTTAAATATTTCATATCGACGTTTGGTTGAAATTGTCTAAAAAGAAATCAAGGTGTCTATTACGTGGTAGATTATAACTTCGATATGGAAATTATGTTATTCAATTGAACTTTTGGGCATAGGTGAAGTAAAAGCGACCAAATTTTCGTGCTTTTAATTTTCAATAAAGATTTATGTAAATCAAATTGAGGGGTATCAATCTTTAAACCTTTGAGATTGCTTATCAATAATTTCAAAATGAAATTGAATTAAAAAATGAAATTGCCTTAAAATATTAGATTTAATCGCTCGTCTACCTTATCAAATGATTAATATCGTAGACATAGAAAAATTTGGATTGGTAAAAGATAAAAATACAAGCGCTTTTTTAGAGCTAAGAGAACAACTCTTAAGTTTTATAAAATCGCGTGTACCATCCGAAGAGGACGCTGAAGATCTAATCCAGGATGTATTCCTCACGATGCAAGCCACTATTGAACCCATACAGCAACTAAGAGCTTGGCTATTTCGAGTAAGTCGAAATAAGATCATCGATCGTTATCGTAAAAAAACACCTGCGTCATTTAGTAGGGTTGAAAACTTTGACCAAAACAATGTTGAAGATGTCAGCAAAACACCTGAGGGTGACATGATGGACGAAATGGTATGGAATGCAATCAAAGAAGGTCTAAAGGAGCTACCAAAAGCGCAAAAAGACGTTTTTGAAATGCATGAATTTGAGGGGCTTAGTTTTCAAGCTATTTCTGACCTCACCGGCGAGCAGGTAAATACTTTAATCTCAAGAAAACATTACGCAGTAAAGTATTTAAGAAAACGATTACAAAATATTTACAACGATTTAAAGGACTAAAGATGCGATATCTTAAAATAGGCCTGTTTGCAACTGTCGCAATTGCAGTACTTTTATTCGGATTTATGTGGCTCTGGAATTGGCTTGTGCCAGATATTTTTGGCGCCAGTGTAATTGATATATATCAAGCAGCAGGGCTCCTTTTACTTTCCCGTATCCTATTCGGCTCCTGGGGAGGCAAGCATCAGTCTAACCCAAAATCAAGTAAAAAAAATTGGGTCACCAATATGAAAAACCGATGGCAAAACATGACGCCCGATGAAAAAGAAAAGTTCAAAGATCGATGGGGCTGGTGCAGCGATATGGAGGATAAAGACCAGGAACATTGAATAGTTTGCTGAGAACATAAACTATCCCCTGAACCAAAAGCTTATTCGATTAAACAGGTAGTCCTTTGAGCATTCAATTAATCTCAGCTACTGTCGTCCGAGAAATTTTGACTGCTAAAATGATCTATTAGAAAAGTACAAATTTAAGATGGGAGGCTTGTAGCCATCCCATCTTGTGGTAATGTTGTGTTCGACCAAGAACAAAACCTACCAT
>Ga0208646_1001569_pt1 | contig 10735 bp, 19 predicted proteins | sample AntAceMetag02UK8_FD_184762 | JGI IMG/M metagenome (GOLD analysis project Ga0208646, IMG submission 184762) | Saline lake microbial communities from Ace Lake, Antarctica - Antarctic Ace Lake Metagenome 02UK8 (SPAdes) (version 2) | ecosystem: Environmental > Aquatic > Non-marine Saline and...
GTGGCAGATCAGAAATTACTAAAGAAATGTCGAGACATGGAAGCATAGATGTATTGAACAAACATTATAACAAACCAAGTATGTCAATCAGAAGAAAGTATGCAAACAAAGTTACAGAGAAGTTTAACTTTATTAAAAGGAGATTAACAAATGTTTCGTGATCCACTCGTGCGATATCCATTTAAGGCCTTCGGCCCATTTGATCTATCACCAATAGTTGACAGGTGCATTAACTGTGAAAAAAGTAAAAAGATTATTACAACAGTAACCATAGATCAAAGATCAGGTCCTTGTTGTTACAGTTGCATTGAAATCAATGCTTTTTTTTATTTTTTTCTAATTGTTTAATAACTTTAACAGATTAACAATCATTTTATCACCCATATGCCTTTAATCAGGCCCCTATAATGCTTATTTTCCAATGAAATTGTATTTAGTGCAATTTAAGATTGAATTACAAGTGTTAACTCTGCAAGGCCATTAAATGATAGACGGAGATACTGTTAAGTGATAATTTTTTATTATGAAACTAGGAAAAATAATAAAAACAAGTGCAATTATCTTAACAACTGTTGCTGCTACTTCGTTGGTGACACCAGCTGCTGATGCAAATCATGCGTGGGGTCATTATGGTAGTTCTAACACATGGTCTTCATATGGAAATAAAACATATGGAACCAATGGTACTACATGGTCTACATATGGAAATAAGTCATATGGAACAAATAGCTATAGTGGACAGAGTAAGACATGTTCGACTTACGGAACCAAGACATACTGTAACTAAAACTTTTTGAAAAAAGTAAAAGTTGGTTGGTGTGTTGATTCAGAATCATATAAAATTGCTTTTGAACCACCTATAAGATTGTTTCCAGCAAAAGATAAATCCGAAGACCAAAAAGGTTACCTGTCTTGTCCAGCTGTAAGATCCTATTGTGATGGTCAATACGTAGTTACATCACCCTATTCAATAAAATTAAGATCTTTTGAGAAAGAAGATCAATTAGAAATTGTCCCAGTTTACCCATTCACTTCAATAAATAATAGTTTGATACAAACCCTTATTCAAATTGAACATCCTTCAACTTGGAGAAAAAAAAATCTTGTAACTATACAGGTGCCATCACCCTATGTTTTTTTTTCAGATGAAATGGTAACAATGGAGCAAGGTCATGCACTGCTAACTGATCAAACTACATTGAATTGGAGAGTTATACCCGGACTTATTGATATATATTCTTGGCAAAGACCTTTAAACTGGTCGTTTGAATGGGATGTGAACGCAGGTGATTTAATCATTAATGCAGGAGAGCCAATATATAGCATAAGGTTTTTTTCTAAATCTAAAAATCCAATCATTGTGGATCTTAAAGAATATCAAATGAATAAAAAAATTAAAGAACAGCTGGCTTTGACAAAAGGCATAGCAGCAGTAAAAAAAGGTCTTAAGCCATATTTTGAAAAAGCTAAATTAAAACGAAAGAAAATTAAATTATTATAACTTATTATGACAAATGAAAAAAAAATTATAGTTGATGAAATAATCCAAAAATTTGATACAGAAGAAAATAGTTTTTTTAAACTTGGATCTGTAACTGGTGAAGTAGATGAAAAAGGACGAGATATAATTCATCACGAGGTTACGATAGTTATACCAAAATCAAAAATTCAAAATTTTTTTAATCAGTTTAAAGCTGCTGTAAATTATGTTGAGCCTAAAGTAGATTTGTCTTTAGAAAACACAAATGAAAAAAAGAAAGAAAAGTTAGGATCTCCTATAATAATTACCCACCCCAAATTGAGATGATTAGTATAAAAGTTATTTTAAAGATTATAGTTTTAGGTTTGTTATTAAATGGTTGTGCATCCAAAAGTGAGAAGTCTAAAAATACTATTCCATATAAATACAGAACTCCAGAACATGTAAAAATGGCGTGTGAAAACCAAATGAAAGAAAATGCAAACAATAATGCAAATGCAGGATCTAATGCTGGTAATTTTTTGTTAGGAGTTATTAAGGGGTTGGAAGAAGATTGGGCTTGTGATCCTTTAAAATAATTAATTTAAGAACACACGTCGAGCACCTTGAATGCCTAAAATCATATTAATCAACAAATTTGATCGAGCAAAACTCTAGATTATTTCTAAATAACTATTCTAGGTAATTCAAATTTATGTACAATATATTTGTAAACTGTTACCGTTTAAGACTATGAAAAAAATTGTTCTAGTCATTTTATCTGCAGTTTTTATGTTTTCATTTGCAAGTGCGGGCAACTATGAATTTTGTGCAGGTTTTAAGCAAGGATATGTGTCAGGTTATAAACAAGCAAAAAATACAAGTATGACACCGATGGTTCCAATGTGTCCTATGCAGCCCATGAAAGGTTTTGGTGACCCTCAATCAGATATGGAACATGGCTATACTATTGGTTATAGAAATGGAACATCAGCTTATTAAATTTATATGAAATTAAAATTTACAATTAATAATTTATTAGGAGCAGTAGCCCTGCTTTTATTGACAGCATCATGTACGACTAATTACACTCATAGTTCTGGTAATAACTCAAATAAAGATACAGATTTAAGATCTTGTGGAAACCAAGCGAAATTAAATGCACCAACTTATATTTGCAGAAATCCTTTAATGTGCGCCCCAGATGAATTCGGAATTGTTATAGATTCAATTTCTCGCAATAATGCATATTATGATCAATGCATGTTGCAAAAAGGTTATAGAGCACAATAATTATTACAAAAAGAAATCAATACTCTCAATGGTAAAAATTACAAATAGTAAAAAATAAATGGAAAAGCTTTTTGTTTTTTATAGATTTTTACAGTTACTTGCAGGAATATTTTTTAGGATTATTCTGCCCGGACTAGCTATGCTTGGAATATTCGTAATCTCAATTAGGGCTTTAATAGATACTAATTGGCTCCAGTGGTTAGTAATAATTATATTTGTTTTGGGTTTTTTCTATTCATTTTATCTCCAGATTTGCGAATATGTTCAAAAAGAAACAACGAAAGCCGTTGAAAAATTAGAAAAACAAAAAGCTGAAATAGCTAGAGGTAATTACAAGGGAGGTATGTATTTTGAAGTTCCAACATTAAAAGACGGAATATGGAATTGGACTAAAGCACTTTTTTGGGTAGGTTTGTTTTTACTTTCATTAAAATATTTTTAATTATGAATAAGATTTTAACTGTTATAATTTTTGGGCTGTTAGTTACATCTTGCGGTAACAATAAAGAAACAAAATCTATATCTCACTGTTCTGATATTAAATTCATTAGTAATGCGAACAATAATCCACACTTATTTATTGATCCTTCAAAGGTGATGGCTGAAACAAAGATACGGGATAAGAAAATAAAAGAATGGATTAAAATTAACCACGATCCAAACGATTTAGTGAGTATTGGCAAGTTAAAAGATAAAATGAATGCTAATTTTAATGATATTAATTTCCCACTTTCTTCAGAAATTCTTTTTTTAGGTTCTAAATGGATGGATATCACAATGTTAAACGACAAAACAAGAGATTGGCATACGGATCATAAAAAAAAAGAGCTCACAAACTATGCAGAATTTCACCTAGAATGTTGGAATGAATACAAGAGAGATAATGGTTATCATTCTAAAGATTTTATAAACAAGTATCTAGAATGGCAAAAGCAAGATGTTTCTAATCTAAATACATATTATTATAAAGTTTTTGATGATCTTCAAATCTTTTCAAAAAAATATCAATTCACAACTAAAATATGGGAAACACAAAAAAAAATAATGGATGCACTACGACCTTTATAATGACTGCTTTATCCTATATAAAAAATAAAATATAATAGCTCTATATGGGCACTGGTATAATGAGTGTGGTTAAGACAACCACGCCAAAGTTTGAAAAGTATTTTACTAAAAAAGGAACCCTTCGAAAGAAGATTGGTAAACCTTCAATAGATCTTGCTATTGAGTTTACTATTTACGCAAAAGTATTGCAGATATCTAAAGGGAGAAAGCTTTCTCATTGGAAGGCTTGGTTACAATTAACGCAGCATAGAAACTTTGCTAGTTTAATGCTTCCACACTTCAAGAAGCAAAAGGGATACACCAAAGAAAGATTTAAAAATAAAACAAGAGACGCTCATTGGATATTAAATTTCTATAAGAATAATATTGTTAGATCTAAAATAATAAAAAAACTAAATCAGATAGATTTTCAATACGAAGAACCACCGAAACGAAAAAAGATTTAATTAGATAAATTCACTTACTAACACCTAAATAATTTCTCCCCCTATCCGACTATTGAACCGCAGAATATCCTTTAGTTTGGGCCTATATAAGTTAGATAATGTTAAATTATCACTTTGAAACAAAACTACTTACAACAAAAGCTCTTTTAAAAGATCTCGCTCTTCCTATTTCTACTTTGGATTATTGGAAAACAAAATGGAGAAAAAAAGGGAATGACTGTTGGTATATGGGTTTAAGAATAGTTGGCAATAAAGCGTTATGGGACCCAATCGTATTTCTGAATTGGCTTAATAAATATCAATTAAAAAACTTACCGACTGAATTACGAGATAAAAAAATTGTTGCTTTCGTAACCAGAAATTCTTCGGTGCAAGGAAGTAACTAACATGACAAGAAAACTCAACAATATCGAAAAGAAACTATCCGGAGGTGGCTCGAACGAAACTCCTCTTGATTTAAACCAATTTATTAAAATAGCTAGCGAAACTCCAGAAGAAGAGTTTGAATTAGATTTAAGTACCGGTCTATTAAAAGAATTCAAAGAAGCATTAAAGGAAGATCCAAAATTAAAATTTAAAGATTGGTTAAGTAACAGAAGAGGAAAATATTCAAACGGTGGTGTAACCCGAGACACACTTGCAGAAGAATATGGAGACTTAATAGATGCTTGGGTGCGTAAGATTGATTTAGATAGCCCTGACCAAAGTTTAACTGACTACATAAATAAAATTAAGGCTAGAGAAAACAAAGGATTAAAGAATGACTGAAAAATTATTCGAGAACATAATTGATAATTTAGGAAAAAAGAAAGAGCCTACATTAAAGGAGCAGTCTCAAAAACAATTGGGGAAATATGCAGTTCAACCCGAAAGTAGAGGTGCTTGGAAAAAACATGTTGAACACACAGCCCAACAAGAAAAAGAGATAGAAAAGTATTTGACTAGACCTAAAGCTGTAACATTTGATCCAACTACACAAATATTTACAAACGAGGATAGAACCATTGCTTTTAAAAGTTATGAGGATGCAAATAAACACAATAAATCTATTGGTGTAAAAAAAGGACCTACATATTCGGGAGCTACACCAGAACAGTTTGGAAAATTAGCTGAACGATTAGAACGTACTAGACAGCAACAAGGAAGGCCAACTAAAGTTGGTGAGTTTGAAAAAGCATTTAATAAAGTAAAAAAACCAATAAAGAAATCTACTCCAATAAAGATAGATATACCTTTTGTATCTATCCCCAGTCCAATTACAGTTAGACGAGATCCACAGCTTGAGCGGCGTACACAGAGATTTAATAAAATGGTTGAAGATTCAGAGCGGGAAAAGCTGCGTGAACAGTCGTCAGGGCTAGCCAGTTTTCTTGGAAAGAAATTTATATGAATAAAAGGGAGTTAAGATAAATGCCAGCCACAAATAAAAAAAGTATTTATAAGTCAGTGTCATTACATTTCACACTACACGACTTATTAAATAGGTTATCGGCCAAACTCAATCCAGGCCAAAAGCTATCTATACCAACAACAATAACCCTATTAGCAGAAGGTAAACACTGGGAGTTTATCTGTGCTGAGCAATGGGAAAACGACATGAGGAAGGTGAAATGAAGAATAGAGTTCACTCAATAACACTCTCAACAGAGAGTTATGAGGACATCAAAAAGATACAAGGGATAATACCAATCAAGGTCTCAATACCACAGACTATCGAGTACCTAACAAAAATCGGGCTAAAAATAATTAATAAAACACAAAGTGAATTACATAATGAAAACAGCAGCAGAAAACCTAAACAAAAATAAAAAAATATTAAAAAAAGTTCACAAGAATAAGAGGGATAATTAAAATGAGTATTAATTATTCTGATTATAAAAAGAATCTAAAAGAAAAAAAGTTACCAAAGTTTAAGTCAGCAGCTATTGGAGAACAACCACCAGAAATTGCTAACCTTAGTCAATTTACCGACACTGCTAATAGAGATTACTTCACTTATATAAATTATCACGGATCTGTGAATGGCTATGTAAGAAGAAAAGAAGCTCATGATACCAAAGATGGGAAAAAACTGTTTATCCCCTTTTCAATAAATGAAGATGGAGAATGGATGAAGCTTGCCTGGTCCAGGAATAGATGTCTATTTAATGAGAGCGAACTAAAGAAATTTCCAGATAAGCCAGTTCTAATAAGTGAAGGCGAGAAGGCAGCAGTGTATGGTGAAAAGAATCTTGAAGATTATGTACATGTTTCATGGCAAGGTGGATCAAAAGCAGTAGATAAAACAAACTTCCAACATTTAAAAGACAGAGAGGTAATCTTATTTCCAGACAATGATGAATCAGGAATTAGAGCAATGAGCCATGTTGCTAAAATCTTGATTGATAATGAAATTACATACAACATTAAAATCGTAGATGTTGAAAACCTACCTGATGGTTTTGATATTGCAGATGCACCCACGTACCAAGAAATAAACGTACAAGGTATTATAAAAAAGGCTGATGAATTTGATCCAGATAAATATTTAAAACAATGGGAAGCAATAACTAAATCAGAAAATAAGAAATCAATAGAAACTGCAATAGAGAAATTTATAAAAGAATATATTTATATTAGATCTGTCATGTCATTCTATGAACTTGACAATAAAGAACTCCTTAAAAAAGAACAAATAAATGATTGGAACCTTGGAGCTATGAAGGGTAAAAATTTGTCTACTGCATTATTAGAGCATAAGGATTTTGAAAATAATAAAGTTCATAGTGTGTTTACACATGCTGGAATGAAAACTGGAATAGTGAAGGTGAAACAAGGAGAACACGAAGCTATAAACCAAGGTATCTATTACAACACTTATTATCCATCAAACATTATTGCGGCACCTGGTGAAGTGTTGGAAATACTTGAATTTTATAAATGGTTATTAGGAGAAAGGAATTGGTATTGGATTGAACAGTACATTGCTTTTATGGTTCAACACCCAGGAAAAAAAGTTAGATGGGCTCCAGTTATTACAAGTCCGGAAGGTGGGGGGAAAGGACTATTAGCAAGCCTTATATCTTCACTACTAGGACATCATAACTGCAATACTCAACTCCAATATGACCAGATGGTAAATCAATTTTCAAATATATTAATGGGATTACAATTTGGAATTATCAACGAATTAGACCTAAGTAGCAGAAAAAATATTAAACAATTAACCAATGCACTAAAGAAATTTATTACAGATGATACATTAACAATAGAGCTCAAAGGTAGACCTCAAATCAAAATCCCATTTTTTGCGAACTTCATGATCTTTTCAAATGATGAAGATTGTTTGTTTTTAACTAAAGAAGCTAGAAGATATTTAGTGATAGCAGTTAAAAAAAAACAAGATGAGATTAATGAAAAATTTGATAGTGGTACAAAAGATAAAATTCTGGACGCATTAGAATTTGGTAGTAAAGAGATTGGACATTTACTGCACCACTTCAAAAATATCAAAATAGAAGACCCAAAAGCATTTCAAAGAAACGCACCTAAGACAGAAGATTTTTTCGAGTTAGTTGAAAAAGGTAGACCAGATATTCATAAGATCCTAGATGAAAGAATGGAAAATAACCAGGCACCCTTCTTTAATGATGGAGAATGGATTCAAGAAGTTAAAAAATACAAAAATAAAATTGATGGAACAAACGAGTATGTTGGGCCAGAGTATTTTCAAACAAGAACTGTATTTAGTGGGATGTTGGTAGCTCAAGATTTATATGAGTATGTAAGATTAGACCCATTACTAAGCAGAGAATATTTTACTAGAGATTTAATAATCAATTACTGTAAAGAAAAAAGTATCCCCTGGCCAACCGGCCACCCAACCAAACAAATTAAATTACCCCAAGGATCTTTTTCAAGAGCTTACCTAATTAAAGATTACGAAGTTAAAGGTAGTAAATTATCTACTAAGACAGAAAGCGAACTAGGGTGGCATTACTACTTCCATACATTTGATAAAAAAAGATTAGATCAAGAAGGTAAGTTGGATCATGTTAGACGAGAAAATAAATTAAAGATGACAAACTATGTAGAAGAAGATCGGGACATATTTTAATGAAACAAAGCAGCAGACAAAATAAAGCCCGGTACTTACAGAATCTTGTAAAAGACAAAATCTGTAAGACCTTCAACCTAAGTAATAAAGACGTAAGAACTTCAACTGTAGGTGAGAATGGTGAGGATGTTAAACTACTAACATTAACTGCTAAAAAGGTATTTCCATACGCTACAGAGTGTAAGAACACAGAACAATTTATAGGTATGTATAAGAATTTTAAACAAAGCAGAGGCCATAATCACCGGGAGCCTTTACTTATAATAAAGATGAATAGGCAGCAGCCTTTAGCAGTTATTTCGTTAGAGCACTTTTTTGAATTATTAGAAAAAGAGGATTAGCAGTAAAAAAGATATTTGAAGAACTTTCATTCCTTTCATATCAACACAGATAAAATCGTCTGAGAGCAGCCATACAAAAATGAAATTAAAAAAGCTGGTGGGTAAATAATAGATGAAAGGGTTGAAGGGGTTGAAAGATCAATTTAACTTTAATTTTTTAATGAGTGATTGAGCGAAGAATCTATTTATGATAAAATGCTTATCTAGCGTGCAAAAAGTTAGACCACTATGGGTCCGTTGCAGTTACTTTAAATATGAAAAAATTCGATAGTTCAGAACTGGAACAGTACACTCTTACAAGGAGTGAATACGCAAATAAGATAGGAAAGACAACGAATGCTGTTCGTATGATGATGAGACATGGAAAATTATCTGGAGAATACAGATTTGATGGGAATAAGTTTTTGTTTAAGTCACCAGAGGGACCGGGTGATTACATGGTAAATGACCATGCTAGAAATATCAAACTGACCACCCCTAAAAAAAAGATTAATAGAGGAAACCACTTCAAAGCGTCTTATCCTAATAATGCCTTTAAGCTCCACAATGAATTGAAGATGTTAAATAAGATTAAAAGTAACATCCCTGACAATGTTTTAAACGAGATCAATCCTGAACTGATAAAATTAGCACAAGAAAGAGTTATAAAAAAACAAGATGATTTAATTAAAAAGTCCTTCGTCCAACCTAGAAATTATGGAAATTCATATCCAATTAATATTGAGAAAATGAGGAATACATTTAAATCTTCCGACACTTCATATAGACCAGTTCGAAACTACTATGATCCAGTCGGCAGCAGAGATGATGGTTCTGTTGAAATAGATTTATCTCGTTCCCGGTCCTCACAAAACGAGCCTCAATTCAAAAGCAAAGTTGCAGAAAGTATATGGAGATTAAAAAATAAAAAGTAATATAGGTCCGTCGGCCATGATTTTTGATGCACGGACATTGACCATCTTGATCAGGAATTGTGGACAAGGTATAATGTAATTAGTAATACACTTTTGCTCTCCTAGTCTTGCCCAAGATTGGGAGAGTTTCTTTTAAATAAATTTTATAAACTTATCTTCTCTCCATAATTCTTTTCTTTTTTTTCCAGTCTTATCTTTAAAAATAAAAATACCATTCATATTTCCATTTTTCCAATTTCCAGAATAAACTTGACCTGCTTTTTTACCTCTACTTTCAGTTAGTACTCCTTTTCCATGCATCTCACCTTTTTTGAATTGTCCACGATAAATTCCACCATCACCAAAATCAAAAATTCCTTCAGACTGTAATCCTTTTTTCCATTGTCCTTTGAAATTTGATTTATCTTTTTTATTTTTATAAGATTTTGTAATGCCATAACCATGCCTTACTCCATTCTTAAACTGTCCTATATATACCGTATCTTTTTCAAAAAATATTTCTTCCACTGTTCCATGAGGTTTATCATTTTTAAATTCTCCTTTATAATAATGTTCTTTGGATGAATATTCTCCTTTTCCGTGAAATTTTTGATTTTTGAACTCTCCTTTGTAGTTATATTCTTTTGAAATATATTCACCATAACCATGAAATTGTGAGTTTTTAAAATTTCCAGAGTAATAATGATCTCCAACACCTTCTTTTAAATGGTCTGGATAGAAATAAATTCCATGTCCATGAGGTCTGGTGTCAAAAACGTCTTTTATAGCACCACTATATCTAGCACCATTATCATACTTCATGTCATTTGCTCTTAACACTACATCGTTTGATTTTGACTTTTTTTTCATAAATTACACCTAGCAAGCATTCCAAAAAGTTTGAATACAATTTTCATTATCAGGAAGCATACTAAACCCCCAAAAAATATAAGCTATTATCATCCACCCAAACAAACCCTTATTTTTAGTTTTGTGCCAATGTCTAATTGAGAAAATAAGAATTATAAAATATAAAACAATTTTCACTTACGCTTATTTCTTGTTTTGGTATTAATTTTATCTGCATACACTCTGATCTTTTCTTCTTCAGAGGCTCTTTTGATTAATTTCTTAGATTT
>Ga0208646_1001572_pt1 | contig 10693 bp, 16 predicted proteins | sample AntAceMetag02UK8_FD_184762 | JGI IMG/M metagenome (GOLD analysis project Ga0208646, IMG submission 184762) | Saline lake microbial communities from Ace Lake, Antarctica - Antarctic Ace Lake Metagenome 02UK8 (SPAdes) (version 2) | ecosystem: Environmental > Aquatic > Non-marine Saline and...
ATATTTCTCGTCCTTGTGTAGCAGGAACGCGAGATATTCTGAATTCTTTTTCACCATCATCAATTGATTTGATCGTAACTTCTAATGGTTTTATTTGTGGCATTGCTTGAGTTGACATAATTCACCTTTATATGTCGCACCGATTAAAATTAATTACTAGCAAAGTCCGGTGCGACTCTTTCGGCTCATGATTGCCTAGCTAGTAACCAAAGATTTTAAATGTTAAGTACTGAATCCGGTGAAGGAGTATATAACATTCTAGCAAAACGTAATTTGTACGCCGCCGTTTTAAGTCTACCAGAAGAAGCCATTGAAGTGGCTGGCGTCCCACTAATAATTTTACCACCTGTTAATGTTAACGTTGAAAGATCAGGTGCAATTCTAATAAGCGTTATTTCATCACGTGCAGGAAGCTTTCCTTTTTCGGCTCTATTAGCTTCAAAAAGTATATTCATGGTTAAGTGACTTAACGTATTAGGAATTAAGTTTAAAGACAATTCAATTGGTGCCGCAGTTGTCCATGTTACAGCATCACCATTAGTTCCCATTACCATGTCGGCAATGGTCATTTCTGGTAAATCCATACCGTCTGCATCATCTGCAAAATGCGTAATCGGTGCTGGTATAGGTAACGTATTGCTCGCCGTAATGGTGGCAACCGTCCCGAAGTGTGATAAATCAGGCATTAAAAACCCCTTATATTAAAATGTGACGGCCTTTAACGCTATTAACTGCATCACGTTTGGCATAAATCAAAGTGTAATCCAAGAAATACTCAGTTACCGCGTTATTTGTTTCTTCACTGATTTCAACAGTAAACCAGTAACCTTTACTAGCAACTTCAAAATGAGCATCATCACGGCCTGAAATTTGATTGATGTATTGAATTTGTGTTGTAGTTAATTTTTTACCTTGAGAAATAGAACCGTTAACAATGGCCTTATTTATCACTATTGAAAGATAAGAAGTCCCTGTTGCTTTACCAATATCATCAGCTGAAACAATAGGCATTGCTAAAAACATATTTAAGAATTCAGCTTTTAAATCAGCCTTTAGCCATTGTTCGTTAGCATATACGCCCATTTTTACAGGATCAGTCAAGCCACCCATTAATGTACCGCGTTGATAAAAGCTAATTTGTGAACCTGCTTCTTGCGTTTGACCATAATAATTAATACGAATTAAATCAAGATTGTTTGATTCAGTCGTATCTGTTACAGCAGGAGTTAAGCGGCTATCTTGAACATACATGTAATTTGCAACAGCGCCGGTTTTACTAAAGTCTTGACTAGCAAGTAAAGAACAAGGAAGCATTTCGGGGTATTCATCAACGTTAGCCGCATCATAAAGTGTCACACCTGTTCCAGCGTAACCATTAAGCGCATCAAAATAAGCTTGAGTGTCTGCCAATAAAACAGGAACGTGATATTGAAACTCATTGTTACGCGTAACATTCCATATTGAAGATTCTTCAACCTGTGCAATCGTTAATGTATCAATAAACAAGTAAGAGCCAAAATCATTAGTTAGATCAGTTGAACTAGTTAATACATCAGTAATTGATTGAGTTGCAATACCGTCACTAAATGCAGCTGTCGAATCCCATCCAACAGGACCAAGAACAGCAGCCAAGCCAGTAATAGCAATAGTTCCATCAGCAGTGCCATTGGTATCAAGGTTAAATTGAGTTTTTAATGCATTGTATACAACGGTTGTTGCGGCAAACGTACCACCTAATGCTTGGATTTTAGTTTGCAATTCGCTTGCAACATCTGCATAACTAGCATCCACACTAAAATCAACAACAATATCACCATCAACACCAGCAAGAATTATCTTTATAGCACCTGCAGTAATTAAATTTAATTCTGCAAGTGTCCCAGCTTTAACACCAAAGACTTGAGCAGAAGTGTCAGCATCAGCCCAGCGAGCAAAGTTAATGTTGCTAGGTGAAGTAATTGATTTTGATACGAAACCAAAGTAAAACGCCGCTCGCTTGTATTCTTCAGAACTCGAACCGAAATAATCTAAAACTGATTCTAAGTCGCTAAACTTTAAAACCGATCCTGTAGGAACAAGTTCGTTTGTTGTGAAAATTCTGTTCAGCAATTCGCGAGCGCTAACAGCAGCAGCCCCACCAACGCCGGACGTTATTTGTACATATTTGTTACTATTTATACTCATAGTTATTACACACCATGTAGGTTAGTGGTAGCCCCGCTAATACTAGGGATTTCTTTTTCGTAATCATGCTTATAAGTTACAGTCAAATCAAAAGAAGGTGAAAATTCATTTCTATCTTTATCATTTATAAAATAACTTGGTCTAACATCTGTTACCCGCTCAATATTAACACCATTATCTCGAAAATTCCTTACTGCGTCATAACTTTGTAATAGGTCGGCAGCAGTGGTTAAAATATCCGAAGCGGTCAAACTGTTAATGTCGCTCGGATCTTGTTGTGCAAGTGCATCAAATTGAAATGAGGCACGTTTTAAATTTTGCTGTGTTCTTTTAGTTACTTTATAGATAAGTCCCGATCCAACTTGAGGGTTGGTAACCTTATGTATAAATATTCGTCTTTCATTTGATACTGATTGCTGTGTTGGCTGATAAGATTGCTTTATCTTTACATCAGAAAGATTTTCACCGGCTAGTAGTGATTTTAATTCAGCAATAATTACTTTAAATAAATCATTATCACGCATTAGAAATCCTTACACATAAAACACTATTCCAACTACCAGAAGAAGACCAATCAAGATCAGGTAAAGCTTTGTATTTACCACCATTGAAAATTATCTGATCAGCGTTTTCACTTCTGCTTAATACGTCGATTAATTCTACATCCCATATTTGAATGTAAATTTTTGAAAAGTCCAAACCTAAGTTTTGATACTTGCTTCTTGCTACCGGTTGAACACCTCCTGTTCTTGGTTCTGGTACACTATAAGAATCAACATCAAAACCAATTTCATTTTCTGTTTTAGATAACCATTTCACTATTTGATAATCTTGCTTGCCAATTACTGATTGAGCAGTAGCAAGCAAGTTGAATCCAAAGTTATTCATCAAAAAACCTCGTGGGAAAGTGTGGCTATCATATAACCCGTTTCTCTTAACGGATCTTTATTACCAAATGACTGATCGCCCAATTGACCAGCACCAGTTTGACCATCTGCAATAGCACTAGCGACCGAACCAACAAGAGCGCCACCGATTTTGTATTTATCATCATTTCTTATTTTTCTTAAAGCAATTGTTATAGGGGATAATTCAACAAAGCTACCATTAACAATTGAATTTTTAATATCAGCAGAGGACTTTAAACCAATAGCATTTAACACTTGAGTGATTGAAGCCTTACCACTTAAAAAGGCTTTTGCGCCTTGGTCAGCAACACCAGCCCATGATTCACTTTCATTTTCTATTGTTGGTCTAATAAATGGCCGTGGTGGGATGCTTAGTTTAGGGTTTCCGTATTCGTTTTGAGCGGCTATCCCTGCAACTGGCGTTCCATCGTCATACTTTGCAGACTCAAGCCAACCAACCTGCAAGCTTTTATTGTTAGCTCCTTCCATGGCTTTACTAAGGTTTGTTAATGCTGTTTTATTAACAGTAACCCGAGCCATTAAAAGCCACCGTTGATTTTTCTGTAACCTCGGCGTTCTTCGCTTCCACCAATATAAAAACCACCAACACTATTAGCATCAAGCATAGAAACTAATTGCATTCCGTAAGGAGTCGAACTAAACCAATATGTCCATGTGTCGGGATTTGGTGGCTCAGACAAAGAAACCGAAACACTTCCTTCAGTAGCAGAAGTAACGATATTTGTTGGGCCACCTGATGAAATTGAATCTTGAATTTTAAGTAAGTGAGCAAGCATTAATTGTAATGCATATTCTCGGCACTCTTCAGGTAATGTACAATCATTATCAGCGATGTAACATTTACCAATAGCATATTGAGAATTCAATCTCATTTCAGGATAATCAGTTTCACTACCGAAAGCAGGGAAGTTTGTTCTGAATGATGCTATATCAAGTTCAATTGTCATGGTTAATACTCGGGTGTTTCGGTATTAGTAACAACTGTTGCTTTTGCGTTTTTCGCTTTTATATCGTCTGCATCAAGAGGTGCAGCTTTATCTTTTTTTGATTCAGTCGGCTTTTTTAAAGAAAAGAATTTACGTTCAATCATGCGCTTGAATACTGGGTGTTCTTCAAGTTGCTTAAATTCTTCTTCAGAAACCGTAGTTTCCACAAATTTATCTGTTATATGGTGTTTGTTTGCTACGTTAGCCCCGCCTTTTATTAAAATAGCAGTTGAAACTTTTGCAGCTGAAACCTTTACACCTTTACGCTTAATGTAGGTAGGGAAAGATTGATCATTTGATAGTGTTGAGAATATTGAAATTAGTTTTGACATAATAAGCACCGTTTAAAAGTAGGGAGCCGAAGCCCCCTAATAAGACAAGTTTAAGATTAAATACCTGTACCACGATAAACCGCATAACCGCGTTTAACGTAACAACCAGCAGTTGCATTGGTGTAACCTTCTTCGTAGCCTTTAACAGTTGTAACACTGTTTAAAGCTTGCATTTTAGAAGGGCAGATTTGAATAACAGTATTACCATCATCCGTACCAGAACCAGTTACATTAATAGCGTATAAATAAAATACGTTATCACCACCGTTAGCTTCATCAAATTCAGGTATTGATTCAACTGTAATGTTTGGATAGTTTTTAGTTAGCCATTCGTTAACAGTCATACCGTTTGAAAATGAAGCGTCTGATTCATTCATCAAGTCTTTAACGCCAGAAGCAACAGCAAGTTTTAACGCCATTGATTCAGGGTCTACTTGTGAACCTGATTGTTTACGCAAAGCAGAAGCAGCAGTAACAATATCAGTAACACGTTCAGCAACCGTTTTTGTTGACCATTCAGTTGTAGCGCCAGCACCAACCGCAACAGTTACGAAAGCGGGAAGGTTGGGATCATTTAAGAAGCCGTAAGTACGGTTTGCGCCGTCATTATAACCATTAAAGAAAATGTCATTACGCAAGATTTCAAACGCAAGAGCAACAGCGGCACGTTTTTCTTGTGCTGAATTAACTTGTGTTTCACCGGCGCGAGCTTCTTCAAGCTTTTGGACCTGCAAGCCAAGTTCAAAACGTACAATGGTTCGGCGATCAAAAGTTTGATTCCAAGATGTAACCGGAATATCACCGTGATCTTTGTAAAGTTCAGGTGTTCCAAGATGTTCAAGAATAGTTTGAATGATCTCTTCATCGTGCCAATTGCCAGCGGTAACCAACGGGGCCAATACATCACCACGTCGAGCAGTGGTAAGTATATGAACAACACCTTGTAAAAACTCTTGTAAGAATTGAACAGGAGTTCCCATTGCGCTTGGCGTTACAGGTGTAACAATCCCCGCATCCATAGCAAGAGCAACGGCAGTTTTAGCAAATTTGCTATCCATGCCAATACCTAATTTAGCTAATGCTTTAGGATCTCTTGCCAATCCATTTAATTGTGCTTCATCTAAAGCAACGCCGCCCATACTCTTTGAGTCGCGAGCTTGACGAGTGTGAATAATTTTAGTCATTTAATCAGCTCCTATGCTGGTTCGGTTTTATCGCCAGCAGAATCAAGGTAAATAATACCAAGACCAGCAGCGGCAACGTTTCGTATTTGTACAGTACCACCAGCAACGCGAGAAGTACCAGCCGGAGCAGTTGCAGCCGGAGCAGCAGTACTTAATAATCCTGTAGTGTCGTTAAAGTAAACGAGATCACCAATTGCAGCGGCAGCGGGAAGGTTAACAATAACGTAACCTTGCAAGATACATTCAACAGCCGTTCCGTTAGGTACAGCAGTTTGAGCATCCAACCCCACACGTTGCAATGATTTAGGTGAACCAAGAATTCCGGCGAATACAGCAGAAGCAGCAACACCAACTTGATCTTCTTCACCAGCAACTTGAGTAACTGCAACAGCAATTAAATTCAATGCGGCATTAGCCGAAGCTAAAATCTTACCGCGTGTGCGCTGTGGTTCAGTTGAATAGAATTCGCCAGCAACACCAGTGCCAAGCGCTTTATTTGATACAATTTTCTGTGTCATGTTATAACCCCAAAGCTTTTGAGTGTGTATCAGCGGCTTCGTCTTGTGCATTGTCAACAACAAAAAGAGGTTGCTTTCTAGCGGCAAGGTAGCCATTTAATGTTGAAACTTCTTTTCCAGAATCGCAAGCCATGCCGATTTTATCAAGAGCGTATTTTGCAACAGCCTGTTTGTCCATATCACTATGATCAAACGCACCAACAACAACAGAGGCTTTATCAGCTAACGCGTTTTTTTCAGCAATAGACTTTACAACGTCATTAGCATCGACAGCAGAAGATTTAATTTCTTTAATTTCTGCTTTAAGTGGTGCAATCGCTTCATCAAGGGCTTTAGTTAACATAATACCGAATTCTCTTGAATCCATACCTGATTTCTTATCATCTTTATCAGGGAAAGGATCAACGCCCTTTTCAGGCTTTTTATCTTCAGCGCCTTCTTCTTTTTTCATGTCTTGTGCTGATTTGTCGCTAGCAGCCACCTTGGCCTCTAACTCTTTAATCTTGGCTAGTGCCTCTTTAAGATCCATATCTTCACCATTTGGTTTAAGGTTTAAGTTATCAAGAGCGAAGGTCGCCCTATCCATTGCAACAGCAACCTTCTTTCCCATCCGTCCGTTAGGAACTGATGCCAAATGGTTACCGCGAATTCTGGTCTGTTTTGCTTGGTATGATTTACCTTCAGGTGTTACACCGTCAATAACTTGCCACACGCAACCAAAACCACAAGATAATTCTTTCAAGCCGTCTTTTATTGATTGCTTTAAGTTATTACCAAATAATTTCAAATTTGAAAAAAGAGTTCCGTTCTCATAATAAACATCTTCACCCGTAACACCTTGGACGCCAACTTCTTCAGCGTTCGTGTATTTATCTCCTAACATTTCATGATAAGGGATCCACGGAGCAAGTTTGAACGATTCAATAGTTTCAGGATTGTTTAATTCTTCTTCAGGACGCCAAACATCATAAATTTTATCAGGTTCTAAATCAGGGGATATATTAGAACCTAAATACTGAAAAACGCCACTCTTAGAAATGGGATTGTCTTTAATATGTATAAAGCCGTTCTCGTCTTCTGTATGAGCCATTACATGATTATTCCAGTTTTCATTAATATACATGGGTATTGCTAGTTGATTGTAGTATATGCCGTTTAATCGCCTATTGCAAAACAGCTAGTTTATTTGTATAAAAAGCCTTGGCTTGAAACGAAACCGCGTTACACTCTACCCATGATTACAGAAAAGAAGTGCCAGAATAAAGAATGTGACAATTTATTTTACGGCACTATAAGAGCTAAATACTGTTGCAATAATTGCAGGTTAAAACAATGGAGAAAGAAAGATGCACAAACCTAAAAAGCCAACAACAAAACCAAACAACCCGAAACCTTGCCCAAAAAGATAATTAAACACATAACCTTTTGCGTTAAGCGGTTACGGATTGTAATCGCAACATTAATTAAGAATTCAGGAGTTAGATAAAATGGAAAATGAACAAGGAAAACCAACTGTTAGTAGTCCGACTTGCACGGCGTTGTTATGTTACCGATTACACGGGAGCAGAAACGAATGAACGAACTAGATCAGTATGTACAAAAAAGAACACAAGAAGCCCTGATGACAGATTATTATGAGCCTTTGGGTAATAGTGATTTAGCGACATATAATAAAACATTTGTTCAGATGTTTATGTATAGCGCAAAACTCCTTTTTACAGAGATCAAGCACATAATAAAGCAGCCTGTACAAGATGTAACACTAGGAGAGCTGCTTGGTTTAGTGATCGTTATACCGCTATTTCCTGTGTTTAGCTTGCTGCGTGTATATCACTCTAAAAAAAGAGCTATAAATGAATTGCGCGCAGAATGGAAAAGATAAATAGGCAATATAACCTCGTTTTAATGGGCAGTTTACTGTCCCGATTGAAAACCTTGTTATGTTACCGCCACTGAAAAGGATTGATAGAATGATTAGTAAAAGACAGGAAGTTTTAAATGATTGTTGGGTTGCTGTAAATCGCAATGACTACAAAGCAGCCAGCGTGATATATAGGGATGGCAGCAGAAAACACGGAAGAAGGCTATTTGGTTATTGGTTACGGATAATGATACTTAACGGCTTATGGGATGAGGTAGAGATAAAATGATTAAAGTAACCTTAAAAGTAAAAGATAATAGCTTATATGGCGAGGTTGTAAATTTTGAAGCTAACTTCTCTAACGACATAAAGTTAAAAGAAGTTAAAAAGTGGATAGACCGCCTTCTTGGAGATGGGGATGAGCTATTGAATACCCATATTGGCTTAGTAACATAACCTTTTATTTAAGAAGCAAAAACCAAGGACAAAGACAGTTATGAAAACCGAACAGACTGTTTTTGTCTTTTTGAAATTGTTGTTAGTTTTGCTGACAACACCAACAGATAAGTGAGTGATAAGATGAATAAATTATATAAAAATTGGTTTGTACATAACTGTATAGGACACCCGTTAATGTATTTCGCAGGTATATTGTTTGGCGCTGAATTATCAAGAAAAATACATGACGGTACATTGCCAGATAAAGCAAACTAACCCTTAGTACAGAGGATTTAAACGAAACCAGTTGTAAAGTATTAGTTGACAACTGAACTAGCAAAAAACAACAAACTGTTTAAATTCCTTTGATACGTGTTGTTAGTTTTGCTGATGACACTACATTTTAAACGAAAAAGGATAATACAAATGACCGATATATTTAGCTGTACAGAAGATGGTAGCGCACCAAAAGAAATTAAAGATGCTGGTAAGGCTGGTTTATTACAAGTTAACAGTATTGTTGGCTGGGTTGATTTGGGTGATGATTTTGATTATGTTCGCAATAACTGCGAATACAGAATCAAAGCCGATTGGATACAAACAAAAGAAAGACTGCCAACTAGATTTGATAGTTTGCATGAAGATAATCATCACATAGATTGTTATATATTTATAAATAACCAAGTAATCGAAAGACCTTGGAATATCCATCATGAATGCTGGGACGATAAAGAATATGATGATTTTGAATTTAATGACACTGCGCCGAGTCACTGGATGATCGCAAACCCATTACCTGAACCACCAAAAGCAAACTAACCTAGAGCTAAGAGGGCGCTAACACCGCACTATTTTTAATAAACAACTAACTGTTAGCGCTCCTTTTGAGCGTGTTGTTAGGCGGTAACTAATGGAGATAAATATATGTTTAAAGTAGGTTATTACAAAGATGATTTAGAGACTGTTGATGCAGATACGGTAAATAATGCCGCAGAAACATTTGCCGAAGAAAATCACGAAATATGCGAAGAAAGCGATCATAAATTCACATTGTACGTAGAAGATGGGAAAGGTATTTTATTCACGGTAAATATGTTTGTTGAATATGACCCAAGGTACGAGATAGAGAGTAGTGCGATAACCGCCTAACACTACGATTAAGCGGAATAACAAAAACACGGAATGGGTAACGAGTTAAATCAGCAGTTTAGCTTTTATCTATTCCGTATTTGCGCCGACAACAAGGAACAATCAAATCTGGTTCCGTGTTTTACTCAAAAGAAATAACAGGCTCCATGTAGCAAGAGCAATTGTAATCATCACTAGGTTTTCCACGCTTTCCCGTTTTTTGGTCTATGATAGGTGGATCGCTTAACTTAAATTTCTCTCCGTTCAATACGAATTTGTGGTATTCCCTTGGGTTTTGACTGCCTCCGGAATGCCTCCATATATATTCATCAAGTCCAACATCTTGCATTCTTGAGGCTGCGATATTTGAATAAGCTTTTTTTGTTTGGTCAAGAGCTATATTTTTAGCTTTGTTTTTGTAGGTTTTATATTTACCTTGAAGTGTTTCGTTTATCGTTTCTCTTAACGTGGTAAATGAACCTGTGTTTGTAGAAATAGATCTCGATATAGCTTCTTTAACTTCAGTTGTGTAATCAGTGGAAAGAGTTTTTATTAATGATGAGCTTTCATCAGTACCGGCTAAAATAATATCCTTTGTTCGCTCGCTTAAAGAATCAGTCTTTATATTTAACCCGCCGCTAAGTTTATCAGTTGAGCGTTTAAGGTCATTAGAAGCTTGCTTATCTACTGTACTAATCATTTTTTTAGCAAAATCATTACCGAATACATTAAACCGCTTTTGCCATTTAGCAATAAGGCCGTTCATTAGTATTCGAGATTGACTAGCAATAGAGGCGTCCATTGCAACATCATTAGTCGTGATTTCTTCAGGAGCTTTAACGATTGAATTCTTTGCCGTTGGAGTTTTGAACAAAGCGTTAACTTGGTTAGAAATATCAAGGTGCATTTTCCTAACCATGGTTTGCGCTTCATCAGCGGCGCGATTAGCTGAAGCTGTATTGATTCGCATTGGCGTCCCTCGTAAGGTGGTATCTCTACCACCAACCCAATCAGCACGCTTGCGAGTCATTGTGAACTTTCGGTATTCTTTGGCCATGATTAATCCGTTTCAATTATTTCATCAGGCATTTTTAAACCTGAATAACCTGAATTTTTATCATTGATTAATTTTT
>Ga0208646_1001581_pt1 | contig 10675 bp, 11 predicted proteins | sample AntAceMetag02UK8_FD_184762 | JGI IMG/M metagenome (GOLD analysis project Ga0208646, IMG submission 184762) | Saline lake microbial communities from Ace Lake, Antarctica - Antarctic Ace Lake Metagenome 02UK8 (SPAdes) (version 2) | ecosystem: Environmental > Aquatic > Non-marine Saline and...
GCCCGGTTCGCCCGAGACGTTGCCACCGCCAGACAGCACGAAAAGCAATGCGCCGGATACGCTGGCAGCTGCCCCGCTGAGTTGCAGCGCGGCGTCAGACGACCAGAGGTGGTCGTTTGATCCGTCACATTTTACCGCCGGATACCCAAGGAGGCTCGTTTTGAACAGCGGCTGACTCGCGCCCACAGCCTGCGCTAACGCCTTGCCCGCAATTAGGTCAACCCAACTCGCCACTGGGTCGTCGTTGGATAGTGCTAGGTCGGCGGGGTCCCACGCGAAGTTGAAGGCGTCGGACCAGGCTCCACTTTCATCCAGAAAATTAGCTCTATGGAAAACGTGGTGCGCCATTATTTCGCCGACAGGTAGCAGGTTTGCGACTGGGTAGCAGTAACTGCGTGCTCAAGCACCTCGATGTAGACGTACGGTTCAACATTGAACGCGCTCAGCACGATGTTGTTGCCGGCAGAAAGCGCCGTCTTGGCGTACAACACATCTGCCGTGGCGTTGGCCGTCTTGTACCCGTTGACGGTGATGCTCGCGCCAGCTGCCGAGACCACAACGTTCAGCGAGGCCCGCACAAATGCGCCCACGTTTACTTTGGTTTCTGTGCCGAAAAACGGAACGCCAGTATCTGCGCCGTCCGAAACGACGGTTTTTTCCGCCTCTAAATATCCTGCTTTCACGTCGCCCATGATGATTCTCCTCTAAGGGTTGATTTGCTCGTGTACGTCAAACTGCGCCAGCCGCGCCGTGCCAGCTGCGTTGTATTTCACTTCGACAAAAACCAGATGCGGCCCCGTCGTGGTCAGTGTAGCTGATGCCGTGGCAGCCGCAAACGTCGAGCCCACAACCGATGCGACAATGGGCTGGGTGGACCCCGCCCCCGGCTCGGCATCTGGGTTGAGTGACAGCTTAACATCACAATTCGCGCCGAAAATCGTCAGGCTAATCTCGTCACCGCGCCGAGCATTAATGATGCCAGTCCAACCGTTGAGCTCACGCCCCGCACCAGTTGTGGTCTGCGTGTAGGTTGCGCTCGTCGTAGTGAAAATGGGGTTGAGTATCAGGCCACAAACGCGCGCGCCCGTCTTGCTGTAAAGCATCTGTTCAGCGTGGGCACATGCCAGATAGTCTTCGCCGTCGATGTCTTCGCCGGTTGAAAACTGGAGCAGGCTCGGAGCTACGAATGTGGTGGGTTTTGTCACAGCCATTTAAATGCTCCGCTGTTGCCAGACACTGAACCCGACGCAGCTTAAATTGAGCCTGCTTGTCGTGGTTGAATTCTCGAATCCTTGCAGGCTTGACGCAACATACTCAGCGTTAACCGTAAGTCTAACAGGTATCAGCGTAGATGATAGATCGGACGCGTCAACGGTGATGGCAACGCGTTGAATTAATGCCGTATCACCATCGAAAAGTAGCCCCTCTTTGTGTGGGAATTCCACAGTGCCAGGCGCCGTCTGTGATGTGTGCTGAATCCATTTTGAAAGCTGAAAATTGGTGCCGCGATGTGCCCAGAAATAGGCGGTAGGCCTTGGGCATGGATGAGTCTTGAACTGAACCGCGCGAGTTGTGGTGCCCGCAGTCGTTGGGCTGGCCCACGTGGTGTCCGCCGTATCAAATTCCTGCAACGTGGCGAGCAGCGTCCAATCAGACGTCCCTGCCTCCATTGCCAGGTCTGTGTTGTACACGGTGGAGATGAGGTCCAAGACTATAGTCACCGTGCCTTCCCCATCCACATCGAGCATCAACGACTCATCCACCAGGTCGAGCGCTGCCGCTCCTGTCGCAAACGGAAATCGCGTGTGATACAGCGCAGGCCAAGTCTCGATGCGTGTGGGGCGATACCCAGGGGGGCCAAGTGCTACACATCGCGGTCGCCGGTACAAGCTGGGCGGATGGATGGCATGTGGAAACACAGATGACGCACGCACCGGCTGCTTTGCTGCCAATCCACTTAGCGGCTGCGGAGCCATCGAGTCGGCCGCATACTGTGCATCAATCTGAATCGAGCGGACCTGAATGTAAGTGCACCAGTAACGGTCAAATACAGCGGAGCTCTCAGGCTTCCTGTCAGGGTACACAAACGCCGTTTCTGCGCTGGCCCCGTTCAGCCTCACACCGAACAGTTCTAAGAATGTCCCGTCTGGCGCTTTGAGAACCTGTACATCTGGACTGGTCTGAGTTGGCGATGAACTGGGATAAGCAAAGTCCCCGTTGCCGCCCGTCGCGAACTCATTCCCTGCGCCCGTCAGTGTGACGTTCGTCGTGGAGTCGTCGCCAATCTCGCTCTTAATTCTGAGCTCTACCGTGCCATATCCCGGCGTCGCGTTGTAGGCCGAAAACGGAACGTCAATCTGGCCAAGCCTGAAGCATGCGTACCTGCTTCCCCCTACAGTCACGCGCGTGAACGTGCCATTGAAAAGCCCCATGATTCGCCCTGACGGGTCAATCACGCGAACCTGAAAATAGATATCGCCTCCGGCCGATGGGGCGGTGGCAACTGCGGGAAACGGCACCTCAACACGGTACATCAAATTGAGCGTGATTTGATTCAGCCCCGCCGACATGTACCACGGCACACGCATGCCAGAAGCGTATTCTAGAGACGACCACGGCCTATCGCCTGGATAGTCGGTGTCCTCAGTATCAAACGCCGTGTCGCCCTGATACAGCGTGAGCGTCGCAGGGTTGCGGCCCGCGTTCAAATAGTAGGCGTTTCCACGCAAACGTTGCTGCGCGAACACATCCACGGCGTACCCGTCGTCTGTGGCTGCGCCGATTATCTCGTCAGCTATTGGAACGAAGTCTGTGCCGTCATACGCCATGATTCACCCGTAAACGTCAATGTTTGCGGCCAGTGTAGCCGAGCCCGCGAAATAGGCAAACGGCCTACCCACTCCGGCGATGTGTGCCGTGTTGGAATACGCCGAGAATTTCGACAGCCTGATAATGCTGCCCGCTGCAATCGTGGGGTTGCTTGAGATGGTGATAGTGGTAGCCGTTATCGCGTCGATAATGTACGCGGTACCGTCCACCAGCGCCCCGCCTGGGTCAAAAAACGACACCTCGTCATTCACCGCAAAAAAGGATGTGTCGTCAACCGATGCGTGGAACGCGTTCTGCGTCACCGTAAACACTGTGGACGGCCCGCCTCCAGATATATTGGTCACCACTACAGCGCTAGGAGCTCGCCAGCGGATGAGCTGCCCGCCGCTCCAGTTGAGCAGCAGCAGCGTCAACTCATACACTCGGCGGCTGATGTCGTAGCGCCTCCCGATAATGATGCCAATAAACGATGCGTCTGTGGCGCTGATTTGAACGCGTGTGCCCGTGTTGTCAATCCACCACGACTGCTGAATATCTGGCGCATCTAGGCTGATGACACCGCCGAGGTCGTAGGCTGCTCCCGTCACCGTCGTATCAAGTACTGTCACGCCGACAAGTGGCGCCGCTGACCTTCCCTGCGACACTCGGGCCATCAGTTCCTGCACCACGTCCGATGTGTCGCTAAGTGTGCCGACCGTTGAAAAGTCGTACTCCGTTTCATTATTGCGCGCGAAAAGACTGCGCCGGCTAGGGTCGCGGAACGAGCCGTCACGAGCGACAATGATTCGGTCGGCGTCACGCCAAGGCAACTCACCGATGCTGGCCGTGGCCTGAAAGTATTGCCCTTCACGCGCCACACTCCAGCTCAGCCGGAACGGGATGGGAGAAACGGGCGACGCCTGCGACGTGGTGCCGATATCAATCGAGACAGGTTCTAACCGCGACACACTGATGAGCCCGTCATCGGTCACTGTGAGGAAAAAGCCGTACGGCCTAAGCAGCTTGTTGCGAATGACGTCAAGCACGTTCACTGACTCGCCATCCCATCCGAGCAGCAACCTATCAATCTGCACATCTGGCGATGCCGCAATCACTGCGTCGATGGCCGTAATGTCAAACAGGCTCGTCGGGATAGCCAGGCCCCAATTCTGGCCGAACACGTCGTACCCTGTCGTTGTGCTGCTGCTTCCTGATATCAACAGCGCAACAGATATGGCGACGGGATGCAGTGGAAACGCGAGGTCAGCGGTCGAGAACGAAAACCGCGAGTCGATGTGCAGGACTTCGTAGGAGGTTTCCGTGTACGGTACGGCTGGAATGCCGAAGCGTGTCGAGTCCGCGTCTTGCGGGTCAAACTCAAACTCAGGCGCACCGAGCCAATAGGCTGGCGGTCCATCAAACGTCGTGCGCTGCGTCGTGGTGGAGTATGCCGACGTGATGAGCGTATCGCCGAGCTGATGCCATATCGTGGCGCTAGATGCGTCCGTTTTCGTCGCGCGCCTTGCTGCTTTGGTTTGGCCTAGGAACGTCGGACGCTGCCAGTCAGGAGCGTTCACGATGTGGCCTGTAACCGTAAGGCGCGGTGATGATTTGTTGACCTCGGCGCCAGACACGGCTGCCCAGACTTCAAGACACGACACGTTAATCACGTTTCCTGTGTCGTTGGTCGCAATGTCGTCAATGAAACCCCGCCACCGAACAGTTTCCGTCCCGCTCACCCTGTCACGAGTGAGCAACGTGACACGCCGATAACGCGAGTAGTTTAGCTTCGTGTAAACACTGGCGCGCCCGTGGCCCGTTGCTGTCGTGCCCCAATATCCGCGTGTGTTCCCCGAATAGACGCCAGCGCCAGCGTGTGTTCCCACCAGAATGCATTCATCATCGATGAATACGACAGTACCAGCCAGCGCCGTGTTTCCCGTGCCGCCGACAGTCAACGCAGTCGTGGACGCACCAGGCGAAACGGTCAAGGCCATCGGCGTCTTTGTCTGAACATGGAGCAGCAGCACGGATGCGAAGTCTGATGATGCAATCTGGAACGAAAAAGCCGATGTTTGCAGGTCGCCTGTGTACGGGTTGACGCTCGTTTCCACGCTGTCCGGCCTGTCAATCAGACCATCCACATACTCATAATTTGAGCCAGTGACCGTGCCTTGGCCCAGCCTGAACGCGATGCCGCCCGACTTCGTCGTATCGCTGCCCACGCCCTCAAAAACCACAGCGATGTCGTTTTGGATGCTCAATGTTCATACCCTGGCAGCCCAGTCGATGGCTTAACCTGCGTCTCGATGTCAATCGTGTACAGGTCGGCAGTAGTTCGTGACCTGCGCGCCGTCGCTAGGATGTCCTGCGCTTGGCCCACATCAGCGAGCAAGACGACCTCAGCGGTAGTCAGCAGCCAATCCCACGCCGTGCCCACATCATGCACCACAATCACATCGTCGGAGCGGGCCAGCCAAACCCAGATATCCTCCCACGCGTTATTCTGGTCGTATTGAGCAAGGCCTGCGGTTGCCGCAAACTCAGACTCAAGCGCCGAGAAAATGAATATCCCACCGCTTGGCACGTATTCGTAGACGATCGGCCTGTTGGTGTCCGTGTTCCACTCGATACCATATCTGTCAACCGGCCTCTCGTGGCTGTAGGTGATGTTTTTAACCTGATGGCTGCGCTTGTCGCTGGCCTGCGAGTTGATGCCGCCGAGCGAATAGTTTCGCCACGCGCCGAGCAAGCAGTACTTGCTCGTCGCGACGCCTGAGACAGATACTGCTGTCTCCGTGTTCAGGTATCCAAACAGGTTGCCGTTCATCGTGCATGCCACGTTGCTGAAATCAATCGTGAAGTCTGCGACCGGCGACGAGGTGAGCGTGAGCCCCCTGTTGGTTTGCGCCGTGCTTAATGTCGGCGTGGCTGGCGCAAACGTGTAGGTACTCGCAGCCCCTGCCGTGATGGCCGCCGCCATCGACAGGTAGAAGGATGGGTAGGTGGCCACATACGTTGAATCTGCGTGCCCGTAATACGTTCCAGCCGCCAGCGTGATGGTTTTCACCACGGCATTTTCCACGAATCGAAACACGTTGTTCGTTGAGTCGATCACGATAGGCCTGAGCCAAACATCAGCGGCGTACGTCATACTCGGCTCCGGGCATCAACGTTCAGTGACTCAGCGATGGCTCGCGCTTCACGTGGCGTCGGCTTTGTCAATGAGGTGAAATTGACTTGGTATACGGTAGTGGATGGCCCGCCAGATGTCGACGCACTGGCCTGCTCCCGCGCGTTTTGCGATGAGCCTGACGACCCGCCTCTTTCCGTGGCTGCTTTTCGTTTTGGTTTCGCGCCGCCGCCGCTCATCGCTGACGTGGCAGACTTTCCGGCCAGCGCAAACGCCTGAACGGCTGCCACCTGCATGGCGGCTGCGCCCGCAAAGTTGCCTACACCAAATTCAAACAGCGCCATGTATTGAGCCTGAGCCCCATCGATTGCAGCGCTGGCAATCTTCGCGGCGTCCTGTGCACCCATTAGGTCCAATATGCCTGTGCCAGCTGCCTGATAGGAATCGACCTTCGTCATCATCAATTCAACTTCTTTGCGAGTCGAATCAACCAGCGATGCCGCCGCAGCATCCTCGCGCTCCCGCTGGTCGGCCTGCGCTTCTTTGAGCCTGAGTAGGTGCTCATTCTGGGTCAGGTTGGAGTTGTTGATGTCGAGAACGTCGGCCTCGTAGTCTTTACCCTCCAACAGGAGCTTGTTGTAGTCGTCGGTGAACTTGAGCTTTTTGGCGTCGGCCTCGGCCTCGGCGTCGAGTGATGCCTGGTCAACCGCGTCTCCGAAGTCGCCCGAGAAGTCCACGCCCTCGGCCGAAAACTCTTCTTTCTTTTTGCGGGTTCCGCCCTTCTTTTTCGCGGGTGGCTTAACAAACTTGTCGATGGCGGCCTTGCCGCTTGCTATCCCCTCGGTCAGCATCCCGCTCAGATCAAAGCGTGACACGAAGCGGGCCACGTCCTTTTCCAGCCCTGACAGTCCCGCACCCTTCTCATCCCGCCCCGATATCTTGTCCTGAAGAACGCCCCACTCGCGCAATGCGTCTGTGGCGGCCCCAATGCCAGTCTTTGCCCCCTCGTATGCCACGCCAAGGCCGAACATGTTTGCCACGACATTCGCCGCAGCATCCCCAGTCCCCACGATGGCGTTGGTGAATGACAGGTTCTGGTCAATCAGGATGGCCAGCGACGCCGTTAGGCTGCCCTTTTTCGTAGGGTCGCCCTGAAGCGCGGCCTCTTCAAGTTCGACAATCAGCTTTCCAATGCTGAGCGTCAGCCGGTCGATATCTTTTGTCAGCTTCTCGCTGTTTTTTGATATCTCTTTGAGCGTTTTTCCGGATGCCAATTCGGCTTCAATGAACTTCTTTTTGGCGTCGGAGAGGAACGCGACAAGCTTCTGGAGTATGGCCTTGGCCACCTCAAACGTGGCGAACGATGCCGCGAACCCCTTGACCGACTTGGCCATGTCATCTGAAGACTTGCTGACCTTTTTACCAGCAGCGTCAAACTTGGCTCCCATCTCGTCCATTTTGCCAGATGCCTTTTCTGTGGCATCGGCAATCTTTTTGAGTTCAGCGTCTAGGTTGCCCGTCGCTTGGAACCGTACCGTTTCTTTTCTTTCCGGCATGATTACATCCCGTGTTTGGCGAACACATCATCACGGATGGTACGCTTGTCGTCGGCGCGTTTGCGCTCCTGGTCTCGTGCCATTTGGCCACGGGCGATTGATGATTTGCGGGCCTTGCTCATCTGGTAAAGGCTCAGCGGCCTGTCCCACAACGACGCAACCAACTCCAGATCGATGGTCGAGAGTTGGCGCGCTGCGTCGTCAATGGGCCCTTGGCGGAAGAGGCAGATGTCATCCATAGGCAAGATGCCCCGACACTCGCGGCACTCACACGGGCCGCCTGGCTGGCTCGCGTCGTATTCTGTCGCGCCGTGGGCGATGTCTGAAAACATCGCGAACCCTTCGAGCTCTAACTGACTTTCAGCGATGGCATCGACGCCCATCTTGAGCAATTCCAGCGGGTCTTCCACGTGTGGATTGCCCAAGATATCAAGCGCAGACGTCAGCCACTTGCGGTGGTCAGCGCCTACGCTCATCACAGGGACTGACACTTCTGTCAGCCATCGATACCACTGGCCCACTGTCAACATTAGACATCCGCGAATGTGAACACGATTGAGTTGTCGCCGAACGGCGCAGATGCAAAGTCACCGTTAACGGCAAAGCCAAGGTCCCATCCCATCGCGCCGTTTGATGGGCGTTCCGTTGGGCGGGTCAACTGAATCTTTGGCATATTGATGGTGAGCTTTCGCGTGCTGCCAGAAACCACAATCACAAGCGCGACCTCCGTGGATGCCGCGTATTTTGTCAGCGCGTCATCAAGTGCTGCGCCGTACGTCGATGCGTCAACCATCTCAAGCGCCAGGTTCCCCGAAGCATTTGCGCCGTCTCCGCGTGAGCGAATAAGTTGCGCCACAGTGCTCGAACCCGTGATGGCCGAAATAGGCCCAACACTGAAGCCAAGGTCAAAATCGAACGCGCTGCATGGGTAGGCGGTGCCGCCGATGGTCAGCGTAACCGACTTGCATAACATCCGCTCCGACGTGTCTGCCGTTGCTGCACCCGTATAGGTGACAGTCGCGCCCGTTTCGTCAAGCGCAGGCTCATCCGACGCGTTGAAATAGGTGCGGTCCACCGTGTATTCGGGTGAGTTGACGCAGCCGCCGGTTGCCGACACCGATACATCTTGATTCACGGTGCCAGAAAACGAGCCCGTGAGCCGAACGCCGAGCGCTCGCTGCAAGCGCCAGTTGTCGTTGCTGATGTTTCGCGACCATTTCCACGCGCTCAAACTTGTGTCGTTGGCGGTTTGGATGGTGTAGACCGTCGATGATGCTCCAGCGGCCTCACCGAGCCCCATAGTCTGCAACAGTACGCCACACGCGGGAGTATTTGGTGTTCCAACACCGCCGCGAAGTAGGAAGTTAAACGCCAGCGAGCCACCGTTTGCGGCGTAAGCATGGCTCACTCCGTCCTGAGATGCGCGCACCAGGTTGGGGCGAACGAAGTCAGGTGTCGGCGTCATCGACGACCCAGACAGCATGCTGGCATAGACGAAATTTGTATTCGCATCAATGGCCGAAGCCACCGAATCCGTTCCGTACGTTGCTTCTTTGACGATGGCCCAGACAGCCAGATCGCTCGATAGTATTCCAGCCATTTAGACCTCCTCACAGCCAATCGGCACAAGTGTCACTTGTGTGATGAGCCAGGTTGACGTTGCGAATTTGACGGGCGTTTGCTCGTCGGAAAGGGTGTATTCACCAAACGCGTCATCCGTCTTTTCGACGTTGATGATGGCGGCATCTCCGCGCAGCTTCGTGCGCATCACGCGAGCCACAGCGCCGTTATATCGGGCCGCCCTACGTGACTGAATGTCTGAGTCTGAGCAGGTCTTGCCAAACATCGTGAACGGCGTGTACTGCGCCATGTTGAACACGACGGTCACGGTGATGCTCACCTGCTGGTTGACTGTATAGAGTGCAGGGTCTTGGCTCACAGGCTCCATAAACGAAGATGGGCCAGCCTGAAACACGAAGCATGCAACGTCTGAGTTGGTGACAATTTGCTCAACTTCCAGTTCACTTGCCGCATAGTGGAACGCAGTCGATGGCGGCGCTGGAAGTGGCAGGCCAGTCAGCGCAACCACGGCCAACTCCGTAGACAAGTGGGCCGACAGTTGTTTGAGCGTGCGAACGATGAGCAAGTCTAAGCTTGTTTCTTCTGGAACGGAAACGGGTGCTGTCATTTCTTACGCCTCCGTTTGCGCGGAACCTTGATTTTCTGAGCGGCTTCGCCATAAAGCGTCCAACTCATAATCACGTCGGCGATGTCTTTGACGAGCTCGTCATCAATCACGAGAAGCGGGCCAAGGCCGTTGGCGATGCGCCATTTGTTGTAATACGTCGCGTAGGGAACTTTTGAGCCCGCGCGAAAATACTTGCGGCCCACGCTTGCCACGCTGCCGTTGATGACCGATGGGCCCAATGTCTCCATGTGCCCAACTGGTGCCTTTTCGTAGGCTCGGCGTTGATGTCGGCCGAACGCCTGCTTGAGACCGTTCCGGATGGGGCGCCAGTTTTTAAACCGTGCCTCCATTTCGCGATACGTCGAAGGCTCTAGGCCCTCGGTCTCTATGAAAATTGTGATGGCCATCAGTTCACCACTTGTTAGAGAAGCCGATGAACGACCAATCTGTCACGCCATGCACAGTGTCTGAGGTGTCGATATTACTCGACAGTTCGGGCGTGGATGCGCCGAGCGTCACCTGCGGCCTGTTGCTCAGCTCCGCATACGCCTGTTCGTACTCACGGCGCGCCTGGTCATACTTCGCACCTGTGGCGTTTTTGCTCAGTGCGTTTTGGAACACATACAACTTCACCACCGTCGCGCATCTGCTATGCACGTCCGCGTCAAGGTCGGCGCTTGGCGTCACCCCCGCACGGGCCAGCATCGTGTTGATAGTGGCACTGCCTCTCTCGATCCACTGGGTTAAAACTGAATACGACACAGGCCGAGTAGACGCACCAATCTGGCTGCCATCGTATCCCGGTATCTCGTCAACCACGTCGGCGTAGGTGAGCCCGTAAACGTAGACTGTCATTTTTTGCCCCTACGTTTCTGCGGCTTTTCGTCTTCTACAGCTAGCGTTATTAGACCGGATTGCAACCACTGGCGGTGTTGAGCAATCCAGTCTAATGACGCCACGAATGGCGATCGGTCCTCGGGCCCACGCACT
>Ga0208646_1001583_pt1 | contig 10672 bp, 9 predicted proteins | sample AntAceMetag02UK8_FD_184762 | JGI IMG/M metagenome (GOLD analysis project Ga0208646, IMG submission 184762) | Saline lake microbial communities from Ace Lake, Antarctica - Antarctic Ace Lake Metagenome 02UK8 (SPAdes) (version 2) | ecosystem: Environmental > Aquatic > Non-marine Saline and Alkaline...
TATATTGCTTACGCTCCTTGGAGAAAATCTTCAATCGCTATTATAGATGCTGGAGAGCCATGGTTTAAAGATGGTAAAACAAGCATGGTACAACACATGCCTACAGCACCTGCTAATACAAAAAAATATATCCTAATGAATCCTGATTTCTGGGCAGATAACCAAGATGAAATCAACGAGAAATGGGAAGCAATGAAAGCTGGTCTATAATTTAGTTTTATAGATTAACTTTTTGTTATAAAATATTAGGGCGGTTACAAAATAACCGCCCTTTTTTTTTTAAAGAATTTAAAATATGAGTACAGAGAAAATACTATCATCAGACGGAATACCTTTAGAGCTTAGCTTAAAGAAAGCTGAAAGAAAAAATAAATTAAAAGCAGTAATGCTTGTGGGGCCATTATTTCTGTTTCTTATAATTACATACGTATTTCCAATAGGTGACATGTTATTTAGAAGTGTTGATGATCGAATGATCACTAAAATGCTGCCAAATACTTTTACATCACTTGAAAAATGGGATGGTAAAGATTTACCTGATGAACCGGTATATGCAGCGCTTTATGAGGATTTAGCATATTTAAAAAAGACTAAAACTTATGGTAAAATTATAGCAAGATTGAATTATGAAAAAGGTGGATTTAGTAGCTTAATTAAAAAAACAGTTAGAAAACTTGGAAAATTTGAAGAAGGTAATTATAAAGAGCAATTCATAAGTGTTCACAAGAGATGGGGTCAACCTGAATATTTGGTTGCTTTAAAGAATGCTGCACCAAATTGGACTTATGCTAAATATCTAAAAGGTGTAGATTTAAAGTTTAATCAAGATGGAAAAATAATTCAACAAGATGAAGATAGAAGAATTCATAAGATATTATGGTTAAGAACTCTCAAAGTTGCTTTTTGGGTAACTATATTTTGTTTCATACTTGCTTATCCAATTTCATACCTGCTAGCTACATTGCCTATGAAATATAGTAATTTACTAATGATATGTGTACTTCTTCCATTCTGGACATCACTATTAGTTAGAACCTCAAGTTGGATGGTTTTGCTTCAACAGCAAGGCCCAATTAACGATTTAATTGTATGGCTTGGACTTGCAGCTAACGACGCTAGGCCAGAACTAATGTACAATGTAATTGGAACCTTTGTTGCAATGACTCAAATCTTACTACCTTTCATGGTTTTACCACTTTACAGTGTAATGAAAACAATATCTCCAAGTTTAATGAGAGCTGGAAAATCTTTAGGTGGAACACCATTTGTAGCATTTAGAAAAATATATTTTCCATTAACAGTTCCTGGAATTGGCGCTGGATCATTGTTAGTTTTTATTTTAGCAATAGGTTATTATATAACTCCTGCGTTAGTTGGGGGAGCAAGTGGATCATTGATTAGTAATACAATTGCCTATCATATGAAAAGTTCTTTAGATTGGTCATTTGCAGCTGCATTAGGCACAATGTTATTAGTTGGTGTTTTAACAATCTATTGGATTTATAATAAATTAGTAGGAATAGATAATATTAAACTCGGATAAATTATGTCATTACCAACTTATACAGCATGGAATTATAGAATTTGGCACTACACATATTTAACTATTTGTGGACTAGTATTTTTCTTTTTAATTGCACCATTGTTTATAATCTTACCACTTTCATTTAATGCTGAACAATACATTCATTTTTCTGCAGGAATGTTAGCACTAGACCCAGATGCATTTTCATTAAGATGGTATGAAGACATGATTTATGGAACTAAAAACCCATGGGGACTTGCTGCAAAAAATAGTATCATCATTGCTTTTTTTGCAACCATTGGCTCAACAATTCTTGGAACAGTTGCAGCATTAGGTTTAAGTAGTAGACATATGCCTTACAAAGCAGCTTTCATGGCTTTATTGATATCACCAATGATTGTGCCATTAATTATCTCAGGAACAGCAATATTTTTCTTTATGGCAAAAGTAGGTTTAGCTGCAACGCATACAGGGATAGTTTTAGCTCATATAATTTTAGGAACACCGTTTGTAGTTATTACGGTAACAGCAACATTAACAGGCTTCGATCATAGCGTGACACGTGCAGCGGCAAGTTTGGGAAGTAATCCAGTAAATACTTTTATGAAAATAACATTACCACTAATTTTACCAGGTGTTATTTCTGGTGCACTATTTGCTTTTGTAACTTCGTTTGATGAAGTTGTAGTAGTATTATTTTTAGCAGGATTAGAAAACACTACTATACCGATTCAAATGTGGGTTGGTCTAAGAGAACAGTTAAGTCCAACAATTATGGCTGTGGCAACTTGTTTGATTATAATGTCTACATTAATTCTAGTTAGTGCAGAACTTTTAAGAAGAAGATCTGAAAGACTAAGAGGAATTAATAGGTAATTTATTTACTAAGTTCATTTTTTTTATTATAAATAGTTCTTCAATTTTAAAATCTTATGGAAATTAAAAAAGTAGTAGTTATTGGATCGGGTACTATGGGTAGTGGAATTGCAGCACATTTATGTAATGCAAATATTCCAGTAACTTTACTAGATTTAAAAACTGAAATAAGTGAGCAAGCACGGGATAAAATTCAGAAATCAAGACCGCCACTTTTATTAGATAAGTCAAAAATAAATAATATTAAAGTTGGAAATATTTTAGATAATTTTGATGAAGTAAAAGAAGCTGACTGGGTAGTAGAAGCTGTTGTTGAAAGAATAGATATTAAACATGATATCTATAAAAAAATATTTAAAGAAAGAAAAAAAGGTGCAATAGTATCTTCAAACACCTCATCTATACCTATTAAAGTCTTATCTGAGCATTTATCAGAAGAAGAAAAAAAAGATTTTTGTATTACTCACTTTTTTAATCCAGTTAGATACATGGGGTTACTAGAGATAGTTAAAAATGAGAATAATGATTTAGATAAAATTAATGCTTTAAAAGATTTTTGTGAAACAGAACTTGGAAAAGGTGCGATTATTTGTAATGACACTCCAGGTTTTTTAGGAAACAGAATAGGAGTTTTTGCAATGCAAGTTGCAATGACTGAGGCATTTAAAATTAAACTTAGCATTGAAGAAGCTGATGCAATTTTTGGAAGACCAATGGGTATACCAAAAACAGGTGTGTTTGGTCTTTATGATTTAATTGGTATTGATTTAATGGCTGATGTTTTACAAAGTTTTATTAAAGAATTATCAGGAAATGACCCTTTTCAAGCAGTTGCAAAAGAAATTCCACTAGTTAAAAAATTAATTGAAACTGGGTATACTGGTCGAAAAGGTAAGGGTGGTTTTTATAGGATTAATAAAAAGGGTGAAGTTAAAGTTATGGAAGCTATTAATCTTGAAACTGGAGAATATTCAGCAAGTAAAAAGATTAATATTAAATCAGATAATGTAGATCTTAAAAAATTAATCTCAAGAGACGATAAGTATGGTGAGTATGCTTGGTCTGTTATTTCTAAGATTATTAAATATGCATCATCATTAGTTCCATCAATTACAAAAGATTTTAATGATATTGATGAAGCAATGAGGTTAGGTTTTAATTGGACTAAAGGTCCATTTGAAATGTTAGAAGAAATTGGAGTTGAAACTTTTTTTAGTAAGATCGATGACTTTAAGGGAAATGCTTTTTTAGAAAATTTATCTCAAAGTAAAAATCAAGATTTTTATGGATCTAGACAAAAATATACTGACATTGAAACATTTGGAAAAGCTAAGAAAAAAGCATTAAGCGTAGATGGAAATAGTTCAGCTCAGATATATAGATTTAATGATTATAACATTGTTGAGTTTACCACTAAAGCAAATGCTCTAGATTACGACTCAATGGATGCTCTAAAAAAAGCTACAGACAAACCTTTGATTATAATAAATGAAAGTATGCAATTTTCTGCTGGAGTAAACTTGAGTTACACGATGGATTTTGCGAACAAAAATGATTTTAAATCCATAGAAAAATTTATTAGATATTTTCAAGAAACCTGCAAACATCTTAAGTATTCTAATCACCCAGTGATATCCGCACCATCAGGCTTAACACTTGGTGGAGGATTTGAGGTTATGGTGCAAAGTAATTTTGTAGCCTCACATACAAATATTGTAGTTGGATTAGTGGAAACAATAGTTGGACTGATACCAGCTGGTGGTGGATGTAAGGAGATGTTGGCAAGATGGCTTGATACAGATGAGGCTAAAACAGATCCTCATTATGCACCACTTAAAGTGTTTGATATTATTGGTTATGGAAAAACAGCAACTTCACCAGTTGAGGCAGAACCATTAAAATACTTAAGACCAAAGGATAAAAAAATAATGAATAGAAATAGTTTACTAGAAGTTTCAAAAGAAATCTTAAATAACAATAAAGAATTTAAAGCCCCATTAGAGACAGAATTTAAATTACCAGGTAAAGAAATTTTAATAAAAATGAATAAAATTGTAGAAAAACTTTACAATGAAAAAATAATTCGTGAGCATGGCGTTGTAGTTGCTAAGGAGCTAGCTCATGTCTTGAGTGGGGGAGACACAACCATTGATAAAATTTTATCAGAAGATGATTTATTTAAATTAGAATTAGATGCTTTTATGAGATTAATAGAGACAAAAGAAACTCAAGACCGTATTAAACACACACTAGCAACAGGCAAACCTTTAATTAATTAAGCATTTTAAAGGAATTAATAAAATCTGGTCTTAATATATACTCTGAGCGTTTATCAGATTTTATTTTTTTTAATACTTCTAGACCGTAAAGAACTTTTCCAACGGGTGTATATTCACCTTCAAATAACGGTTCATCCTGTAGAATTATAAAAAATTGACTGTCTTCAGTATCATTCTTAAATGTTCGAGCTAATCCGACACTACCTTTTGTATAATTAAAGTCATTATCGATTTCTGATTTAATAGTACCTAAGCCTGATTTTCCAGTACCAATTTTTCCATAATCTAAATTTCCTTTTTTTCCAAACTCTAGGTCACCAGCTTGGATAAGTTTATTCTCAATCACTCTATGAAAAGCAATATTTTCATAAGCATTAGATTTAATTAAAGTTACAAATCTTTGAACGGCATTAGGTGAAATATCTGGATAAAGCTCTATAATTATATTTCCACAAGGTGCATTTAAAATTGCGATATTATTTGGATTCTTAAATATAATATCCTTTGGATCAACATCTTTGACAAATAAACATTTATTTTTAACTATAAAATATGTGCAGAAAGTTGTGATAGCTAATAGGATTAAAAAAATAAAAATAAGTTTTTCTGATTTAGAAGCTTTAATTTTTTTTATCATTAGAAAGTAAAAGAATTATCTATTTCTTTTATTTTATTTTCAATATATGAAATTTTATTATTTAAAATAGGATCAAATTTACGAATTTGATTAATTTCTTTTTTCTTTAAAAAGATCATATGTGAATAAACTTCTGCCATATCTTCTGAGGCTGTTGATTTAGAGTATTCTGTAAAAAACCCATCAGTCTCTTGATATTTTTCTAAAGATATATTTTTTGTGCATGTTGAGCATTCAGCATATTTAAATCCAAAATTATTAAATTCAATCCACTCATCTTCATTAAAAATATTTTTATGTTGAAGGTGAATTATATGAAAAACCTCATGATGTATCACTCTTTCAAAATATTTTTCATTAAATTTGATATCTAATATTAATGTTTTCATTATATTATCTGGAATACCAGCCGTATATAGTTCTGAGATAGATAAATTTTTGCACATAACAATATATTTCAAATTAATCTTTTTTAGATAATCATAAGAATATCTATTAAGATTTTTATGAATAATTTTATATTTTATTTCTAAATCTTTCTTATTCGGATTTGAACAAACTATGTTTTTTTGAGTGCCTAGTTGGAAGGGTCTAGCTGCATAAAAGTACTTAAGTTTATTTTTGGTATTTATTTCATAAATCTCTAAGTTAGGTATCTTAATTAAATTATAAATAGTATTTGCCTTTAGAGGTGTAATTAAAAAAATTAATAGTAAAATAGCTCTTATTAAGTTCATAATTTTAAAGATAGAAGATATTCCATTCTTAAAGAATGTGGTACATTTTATTTATAAAATGAAAAAAGAAAGAAACAAAAATCCAGTACAACCAATAAGTGGAACTAAAGTTCCAAGATTTGCTGGACCATCTACATTTGCAAGATTACCAGAATTAAGAGATGTTGATAGTTGCGACGTAGCAATTGTTGGAATTCCATTTGATGCAGGCACTAGTTATAGACCTGGTGCGAGATTTGGACCCATGAGTATTAGACAGGCATCAAGACATTTAAGAACTAATTATCATCCAAGTTATGATGTTGAACCTTTTAAAGTTCAGCAAGTTGCTGATGCAGGTGACATTACATGTAATCCATTTAATATTGATGAAGCTATTAAACAAATAGAAGAGGGTGCTACAGAACTTCTAAATAAAGTAGGTGGCATTATTAGTTTAGGGGGTGATCACACAATTGCTCTTCCTTTACTTAGAGCTATTAATAAAATGAATAATGGACCAGTTGCATTGGTACATTTTGATGCTCACTTAGATACATGGGACACATATTTTGGAGCGCCTTATACTCATGGAACTCCCTTTAGAAGAGCAAGAGAAGAAAATTTATTTTTAGATGATGCTTCAATGCATGTTGGGATTAGAGGTCCTCTTTACAGTAGAGATGATATTAAAAATGATGAAGAGTTTGGTTTTAAGATTATTCATTGTGATGAATTTCAAACTCAAGGAATAGATAAAATTGTTGAAAGAATAAGAAAAAGAGTTGGAAATAATCCACTTTATTTATCTATTGATATAGATGTTTTAGATCCTGCTTTTGCACCGGGAACAGGCACACCTGAAATTGCTGGAATGACTACAAGAGAAATGGTTAATGTTATAAGAGGCCTTTCAGGTTTAAATCTAATTTCTGCCGATGTAGTCGAAGTGTCTCCAGCATATGATCATGCAGAAGTTACATCTTTAGCGGCAGCTACGATTGTTTATGAATTAACTAATTTGTTTGCAAAAGTTAAAAGATAATATAATTTTTCAAAAATGTTAGATAAAAAAAACTTTTATATAAATGGAGAATGGGTTTCTCCAAAAAAATCAAATGATTTCAAAGTAATTGACCCTTCAACTGAAGAGGAATGCGCAGTTATATCTTTAGCTGGAGTTGATGATGTAAATGATGCTGTAAGTGCTGCAACTAAAGCATTTGAAACTTGGGCATTTTCTACTAAAGAAGAAAGATTAAAATATTTAGAAGCCCTTTATGAAGTTTATAAAAAAAGATGGAATGATATGGCTGAAGCAATCTCGCTTGAAATGGGATCGCCGATAGATTTTTCAACACAATTACAAGCTGGTACAGGTGCTAGCCACATAAAATCTTATATAAAAGTTTTAAAAGAATTCACATTTGAAGCAAAATTAGGAGAACATGCTCTTAATAATAATATTTTACATGAACCAAAAGGAGTTTGCGCGTTAATAACTCCATGGAACTGGCCAATGAATCAGGTTTGTTTAAAAGTAATTCCTGCTATAGCAGCTGGTTGTACAATGGTTCTTAAACCATCTGAGATAGCTCCATTATCATCAATAATTTTAGCAGAAATGATTGATGAAATTAAACTACCAAAAGGTGTTTTTAATCTTGTTAACGGAGATGGTGCTGTTGCTGGTAATGCACTTACTAGTCATCCAGATGTAAACATGGTTTCATTTACAGGATCAACTAGAGCAGGTGCTTTAATTTCTCAAAACGCTGCAAGTGATTTTAAAAGAGTTAGTCTTGAACTCGGAGGAAAAGGTGCAAATATTATATTTAAAGATGCTGACGCTGAAGCAGTTGAAAGAGGCGCTTTAAGATGTTTTAGAAATTCAGGACAATCATGTAATGCTCCAACAAGAATGTTGGTTGAAAAATCAATCTATGCAGATGCAGTAGAAAGAGTTAAAAATTTTGCTAACACAATGAAAGTTGATGTTGCAACAAAAAATGGTGATCATATTGGTCCCGTTGTTTCAAAAACTCAATTTGAAAAAATTCAAAAATTAATACAGGTTGGAATTGATGAAGGTGCAAAATTAGTTGCTGGTGGAACTGGCAAACCAGAGGGCCTTGATAAAGGTTATTTTGTTAAACCTACAGCATTTGCGGATGTTAATAACCAAATGCAGATTGCAAGAACAGAAATATTTGGACCTGTTTTGTCAATTATACCTTTCGAAACTGAAGAAGAAGCTATTGCTATAGCTAATGACACTCCGTATGGATTATTAAATTTTATTCAAACTCAAGATCAAGAAAAAGCTAATAGAGTTGCTAGAAAATTAAGATCAGGAATGGTCGATATTAATGGTGCAGGCTTAGCTCCAGACGCTCCTTTTGGTGGATACAAACATTCAGGTATTGGCCGTGAAGCTGGTAAATTAGGTTTAGAAGAATATTTAGAAGTTAAAGTAGTTAGTGGCTGGAACGATTAGTTTACAACAGAATTATTTTTTATTCCCTCAAGAAGACCCAAACATTTCTTTAACTCATCAAGAATTATAAATTCATCGATTTTGTGAGCTTGTTCAATAGAGCCTGGTCCGCACACGACTGTGCTTATTCCTATTTCTTGAAATAAACCAGCTTCAGTTCCAAATGACACAACTTCTCTAGTATTGTCTCCAGTTAAACTTGAAACCAACTCACAAGCAGCTGATTGTTCATCTCTATCAAAACCAATAACCTCACCAATAATTTTTTTCTTAATTGATGCGTTGGGAAAGACTTTTTTCATATCTGGCAAAAGTACTTCATTTGCATATTTATCTAATTCTGCATTTAAAAAAACACCATCTTCTTTAACGACAGGTCTTGTTTCCCAGTTAACATGACACTTATCTGCTATTACATTGTGAGCTATACCACCAAAAATTCCTCCAATTGAAAGAGTAGAATGTGGAGGATCAAAAATAGAGTCTTTAGGACCTCTTTCTTTTAGTTTTTCTCTTAATTCAATTAGTTTATTCACATATCTTGATGCGTATTCAACGGCACTTACACCTTTGTGTGGGGCAGAGCTATGACCTGCTAAACCCTCAAAATAAGTTGTGTATTCGTAACATCCTTTGTGTGCATCTATTATTTTCATATTAGTAGGCTCACCAATTATACAAATTCCATCTTTAACACCTCTTTTTTTTAACTCTTCAATTAAAATTGGAGCTCCTATACAGGCAGTTTCTTCATCAAACGTATATGAGAAATGAATATCTCTATCTAAATTTGCTTCAGCATAAATAGGAGCAAAAGCTAATGTACAAGCAATAAACCCTTTCATGTCACAAGAACCTCTACCAAAAAGTTTGTCATCTTTTATTGTTGCAACAAATGGATCAGTACTCCATCCTTTAGAAACGGGAACAACATCGGTATGGCCTGATAAGATTATAGGTTTTTTATTACTAGGTTTTTTTGCTTTAAGTGTAGCAAAAAGATTAACTCTTTTTTTTTCATCATCAAAAGTTCTAAATGATGTAGCACCTAGTTTGTTTAAAATTTCATCACAATAGTTAATTAACAAACTATTGTCTTCTCCAGATATGGTTTTGAAACCAATTAAATCAGTTAAGATTTTAACAGAGTTGCTGAATAATTGATCTGAACTATTTTCTGTACTCATAATATAGTTGTATTATATATTAAATTTATGAAAGAACAAATAACCTATGATATTTTTGACAAAGTAGACATTAGAGTAGGCACCGTAATATCAGTTAAAAAAAATGAAAAAGCTAGAAAACCTTCACTAGTAATTGAAGTGGATTTTGGAAAAGATATAGGTGTTAAGCAATCATCCGCACAAATTACCCATTATTACAATGAAGAAAATTTAAAAGGTAAACAAGTTATTGGTGTTTGTAACTTTCCAGAAAAAAATATTGCAGGTGTAGTTTCACAAGTTCTTATTTTAGGTTCGATTGATAAAGAAGGTAAAGTTATATTAGTTCACCCATCTCAACAATCAGAGAACGGGCTTCCAATAGCTTAAACTTTATGCATCCTGAATTATTTTTATTAATAGGAATTTCTTGTTCATTAGGTTTTACACCAGGACCTAATAATGCTGTTGCATCTTACTCAGGTTTTAATTTTGGTATAAAAAAAACAATTCCATTAATAATGGGAGTTTGGTTGGGTTATACTGTGTTAGTAATTTTGATCAATTTTGTATTGATATCAACTTTTATTAAATATCCACTAATCCAGGAAGTGATCAGAATATTAGGAACATTATTCTTAATATATCTAGCCTATAAAATTTCATTTTCGGAACCATCCAAAGAAGGTAAAAAAATTAATCCAGTAAAATTTATTGATACTTTTACATTTCAGTTTTTGAATCCCAAAGGAGTAATGGCAGCTATTACATTAATCTCAAACTTTGTATTAGAAGATGATTACTTAAATAGTTCTTTAACAGTTATTGTCGTTTGCTCTTTGACAGCTTTAACAAGTATTACAGCATGGGCTTTTTTAGGTAAGTTTTTAAGGAATTTTGCGACAAATAATAATTTTATTAAACGATTTAATTATGCTATGTCCTTGCTACTTATTGTTTGTATAATAGGGTTCTA
>Ga0208646_1001584_pt1 | contig 10666 bp, 10 predicted proteins | sample AntAceMetag02UK8_FD_184762 | JGI IMG/M metagenome (GOLD analysis project Ga0208646, IMG submission 184762) | Saline lake microbial communities from Ace Lake, Antarctica - Antarctic Ace Lake Metagenome 02UK8 (SPAdes) (version 2) | ecosystem: Environmental > Aquatic > Non-marine Saline and...
GAGAACTTATATATAATACTCGATACGTGAATTACACAATTGACAAAAATGGAAATTATAAAAACTGGGATTTAATAGAGTCGATAAATATATTATCTCATAATGACAATTATATTACAATGAAACACGACCGTTCTAGAGACAATCGTTATGTCGGGGTCGAGGACATTCGTCTTTTTGCCCATAATGGTAAATTACTATATAATGGGAACAGAGCGACTCATGATGGTATGGCAATAGAACACGGCGAGATTGATATCACAACTGGCAAAACTAATTCGGTGGTTCTGACTTCATCATTCCAAAAGAAACTAGAGAAAAATTGGGTGTTATTTGAAGATGCCGAAAGAAATTTGAAATGCATCTATGGATGGCATCCATTGGTGATTGGTGATATTAATAATGATGTTCTTGAAAAAACACACGAATTATCTACCTCTATTATTTTCGACCGTTTTCGGGGTTCTACAAATGGCGTGAGAGTTGGCGATGAGATATGGTTTATATGTCATGTAGTGTCTTACGAGAACCGCAGACTATATTATCATACTATGGTGGTATTGGATATAAATACATTTCAGGTTCTACGATATACACCGTTTTTCACTTTTGGTGGTGAATGTGTAGAATATACATTGGGGTTTGTTAAGGTACAAAATGAATTTATAATAGGATATTCGTCTATGGACCGAAGCACGGAATATAAAGTTGTTAAAATTGAGTGGTTTGAAACGATGTTTTCTCGTTTAGATTTCTTATAACAATGCAACACAAAAATACGTAAAATTGATTGTTATTTTATTTCGTCATTATTATAACATACAAAAACAAAACAAAACATGGATTCAGTAACAAAACTATATATGTACCCAGGCGCAGATGTTGGATATCACGAAAGTGTTATCCATCCCGAAGACGGGACTAATGATGCAAATAAACGTGTAGGTAAGCGCGGATTTGATAAGACCTTAACATTGGATGATATGATTAATATTGCTTCTCGTATGGAAGACCCACCAAATATTATTGTGAAAGGAGGAAAAAACGCAAAATGGTATTTGAAGCGCATCCCCAAAGAAATGATTGAATTTGAAATTAACAAACAGAGGTGGAGGTCAACAGATAACTGTACTATGTGGGCAGTCGAATGGTAAATATAATAATAATAATAATAAAAATATACACGATAATTGGACAATTCGTTTTTTTTTCTGAATTCTATACGCGCATATTAAGTCGTTTAGAAACCATTGATATATATATGTATGTATATATATATATGGATGTTGGATATAAGATAAGTAATCTTCGATCGGAAAATAACATGAATAAACCAGTAGATACCAGTGAAAATTATGCATTGACTCTGGATGTAATGATTGGAATTGCCTTGTTGTATTTTTGCGTCTTGATAAATTTACTTCGTTGGTTATGTATTGGTGCCGATATACACCCAACCCAGTAAATAGTAATTCCAAATGTGTATAAAAACATCTGGATGTACAACGACAAAAAAGATGAAAATTATAGATTGCTTCTTATTTTACAATGAATTAGACTTATTGAATTACCGATTAAATATACTATACGATGTAGTAGATTATTTTATAATAGTGGAAGCGACCCATACTCACGCTGGTCATAGTAAAGAGTTATTTTTCAAGGATAATCGGCATATGTTTGAACAATTCAATAATAAGATTATACATATAATTGTTGACGATTTTCCATATATATTTCCGAATATAAATTACGAAAAAAATGAACAATGGGTGAATGAAAAATTTCAGAGGAATTGTGGAATTCGTGGATTTGGAAAAATACCCGATTTACAAGATAAAGACATGTTAATAATATCCGACCTCGACGAAATTCCCGATCCTCGTGTTCTCGGATCACTTAATTGCGATATAGATATAATATCACTGGAAATGCATTTCTATTATTACAATTTACACAATAAAATGAAAAATAAATGGTATCATTCAAAATTAGTTTCAATCAGGACATTGAAAGAATTCGAATATACATTAGACAATGCACGATTTGTTGAGTGTGCTTATGTTCCTAACTGTGGTTGGCATTTATCATATTTCGGAGATGCAAATTTTATACAAAATAAATTATATAATTTTTCGCATCAAGAATATAATAAGATCGAAATAACTGATAGAGACGTTATAAAAAATAAAATTAAAACAAATACAAATTTGTTCGATAATGTAAAATTCGAATATTGTTCTATAAAAAGCAATCCTAATCTACCAATTGGATATGATAAATACTTGTCAAAATTTATAGATATTTGAATCTATTATATTATGTTATGGTTACGTTTATTCTATTGCCTTTCACAAATACTATTTCATATTCATCCCATAATTTACCATAGGATTCCCACCACATAACATCTCCAACGAATGGTTTTAAGTAATCATCTGGCGATTTGTTTGCGAATGTAAAGTCGACTCCATTGTAATATTCCATTAGACAACCAATATTCCAACCATTCTCTATTATCTTGCGTGACATTCCGATTTCCTTATATTCTATCGTTTCTCTGAACTTTGTAATGTGTTCAGTTGCATCAAATATTTTACATTCCATGAGATATTCAACGGCTTCGCGGTCGGCGCTAAAAATATATGACTGTATATGCGCGATATATTTCGGTGAATGTATTGCTCCTGAAGAATCACCAGTGGCATTGATTGTGCTTCCGAATAATTTTACATTATCTTTCAATCCATTTACATATATGTCAGTCCAATTACCTTTGAAATCCTTTTTTATGAATGGTCCAACGATTGAGGAATTCGCGAATATAAAATTGTCATAATTTCGATACATATTATCCTTTACTAAACATTCACTCCAAGCCCCAAAATCATATCCGATATTAGCTCGATTCATGGTTTTCACATATGGGGGGAAATTGAATTTTATTTCCATATTATTCGCAATAATATAAAAATCTACATCTGGAGATTCGAATATACAAAATTGTATAAAACGTCTTACTCGATCAGTGAGTTCATGGAAGACATATAATACTGCGGTCTTTACCATGTATTTTGATTTATATCACATGTTATTTTTATGTTATTTGGAAAAAAACATAAAACTCATGATGATATGTATATCCACCAGATTGAATAAACCTATATAATACAAACCAAAAATTGAAAGTATTTTTCACAAACCTTTATAGAGTATAGAAAAAAAACACATTTATAAAAATGACGCACTCATTCTCTCAAAATTCACTCTCGATTACAACTTCTTTAAATGAAAGAACAATTTACATAAAAATTACCGACACTACTTCGTATCACAGTTACGAATCGAATATTTCTTTGACAGAAATGAAATTAAATGTCGATATCGCGGATGCATACCAACTCATCTTAAACTGTTTTGATCCTAAAGAAGAAAATTGTAATTACTCTATTAGCATTTGTTCGGGTGTAATGAAAATTTGTTTTAAAGCAGTTATAGGTGGTTATTTTAATGTTGTAATCGAAATCACTTTGAAAGAAAAATTGATGTCCAATGATGCTCAATTGTCCTTAAATTTTAATCAATTGGAACAAACACACAATAAAAATATCAAGAAATTAGAAAACGACATTGATAAATTAACACAAACCATTATAAAAATGGCAGATAAAATGGATATGATATGTGACGGTGCCCTTATCAAATTAGCAAATAATGATATCAATGGATTATACCCGATTGGTACGATTGAGTTAAATATAAATTTGACGAATCAAATTGCAATATTATATTGCAATATTAAATTGTTCATAAACATAAAAAAACTTATATTAAATGATATTTATAATCATTCTTTTGTAGATTTAACCCATATTAGTAGCAAATCATTGGTCGAATTGGTTTTAAACCACGTTGACAAAAGATTTCAATCTCTAAAAGGTATTGAAAATTTTCCGAGTTTAGAAAAACTATCTATTACAGGAAGCGGATTGAATACATCTTCTATAAAATTAGGTCTAAATGATATATTACAACAATCATTAGGAAAACTTAAGGTGCTAACACTAATAAACGTAATCGGTTCATCTGAACCTGAATTAATTGAATATTGTAATAAACATAATATAACTCTCTCTGTATCTTAATATAAAACATATAAAAAACACACAAAAATATATAAAAAACACATAAAAATTGAAATCATATATTACATTTTTTTATGAGTCAAAAACAACAACAACACGAATATAGAAAATGTCAAAACAAATTCCATCTGAAAATATTAATATATGCTTCGTAGGCGGCGTATCAACCGGCAAATCCACTGGATTAAATAGTGTATTCTGTGAGCAATTTACAGAATGTAAAATAAAGCGTACTACGATGTTACCGACTGTCTACATTGAGAATGAATCAGGTGATAGAACATCCGATGATATTTTGAAGACCATTACAGATTCGAACGCTGAAATAATAAATAGAGAAAGTGAAAACATTGTATTTACCATAGATTCGAAACTTACAACTACATGTAAGGAACTTATTTTCGACGTGGGAAAATTGGATATTAACATACTGGATGACTCTTATGTTAATATTTATGATATTCCAGGATTGAATGATGCAAAAACAAAGGACGTATTCTATAATTATCTTGATGAAAACTTCTTTAAATTCAATATGTTGATTTTCTTTGTAGATATCAACTCGGGTCTGAATACATCCGATGAAATGGAAATGCTAAAATTTATTTGTGAAAAAACTAAAGACCAACTCGATAATAACAATAGGAAGATTTCAACACTAGTTATTGTTAATAAAGCAGACGATATGCAATTAGAAGAAGGTAAACTAGTATTAATGGGTGAAATGAAAGAAATGTTCGAACAGGTGAACGATACTGTAAAAAATGAGTTTAAAAAAAACAATATCAGCGAACAATTGATTGGAGTTATTCCGATGTGTGCATTAGATTCATATCTTTATAGAATGGTAAAAAAACACGGTGATAGATTCGTATTGTCTCCCCAACAGATACAGAAAATTGGCATCAATGAAATGGGTAAAAAATTCAGTATGAAAACAAAACTCGTACAAGAACAAGAAGTCAAGAAAATTCTGAAAGACAACACGTTTATAGAGAATATGATACAGTTATCGGGCTTTAGTCAATTGGAATACTTATTGAGAAACTTCCTAAGTGATAATGATAAGGGTAAAAAATTAAGGATTGATAATATCCTCTTTAAACTTCGTAAATTACCAGATATTACAAAGTTAATATTGGAAAAAGGACTAACATATGACTATTTGGGATTAATTGACGATTATAGTTTGGTTTATTGTCAAATTAAAACCATCGATAAGGACGAATATAACATAATTGTTACTGATTTTGTAAAAAATATGATGGATGCAGTAAAAGAGGTGATTGTTACGAGTAGATACGTAGAAAGCTTTGTATGTGATTATGATACATTTGTGGTGAAGTTTGTGAAACCCCATTTCAGTGAATTTTATTCTACAAGCGAATACCCACAATTCCTTACAGATCATATTATATATTGTATTGGTAACATTGTTTCTAATAATGTGGTTAAAATATCGTCATTTGTCACTCATATTGAGACGCTTATTTATGTTGGTAAATTCAATAAGTCAAATTTGAATTTAATATTTACCAATTTAATTTCTAATGTTAGGCAACAGAATACTATTGACTTTGGAGACGACACATATTGCGACAATCTAACTGCTATATTTGATAAATGTAAGGAGGACGATGTTGATATTTCAAATGTTCTGAGATTTATTTTAATAAATAAACTACAATATGTTGGGTGTCTGAACGAAAAAATTATGATATACAAAAGATATGGAGAAATTCCAGTTTTAAACTATATGGAACATTTGAACATGGCAAAAAATTTGGGTCTCATCAATTCAGGGCAAGTAAGTTACGCGTTTAAATATAATATGCCTGTTGTAAATGTAGCGATTTATGGTTTAACTGAAAATATATTAAAATCACAGTCGCACATACTTGATTTATATTATCTAAATTATGAGACAAAAAAAAAGACGTTGAATATGGTGTCTGGGATTGAGGATAAGTATAGTGATTGTATCTAGATGGTGTGTGTGTGCGAGTAATTATTATTTAATCATTTTGTTTGTTTTTCTTGTTCTTATATTTTAATATTTTTTTTGTTTTAGGTTAAGTTTTTAATTATCAAGCGAATTTATGTGAATAATACAAACTTGAGTTTTTTTTGTATTATACTTTGCATATAACAATTATTTTGTTATAATTTATTTACTTACGAGACTTACGAGTAGAACGTTTAACAAATCCGAATTTTCCCTTTTGAGTGAAATACCCAGCTTTTTCTAAACGTTTCTCTTTCTTCGCTGTCTTGTGCTTCATAGCTGATACAATACGCCCATGTTTATTCATCATCAAATCTGGGCGAGACAAACCACCACTGGTTTTATACGCATTGTTATTGTATACCTGAGTGCGAGAACCGAAAAGTTCCTTGTAAGTTTTTCCCTTAATTTTGTAAGTGCCATCTTCTTGTCGTACTGGGCGTTTCATTATATATGTAAGTATGAGAAAATATTTATTATATAGTCGTGATGATGCATATTTAGATAATATTATAAATTTTAATTAATATATGATTTCAGCCTGAATTTGGGTTTGATTTTATCATAATATAGAGCTTGAGACAAATAAGCCATACCACCGAATAATAAATTTTTATACGATTTTTTAAATACATGTTTCGGATCGTGATTAAGAATCTCAATAAAACTATGTTTATTATGGCAGCTATAATATTGATAGTAACTAAATTTATTACTTTTGATATAAAATTTATTAGGTTTATTTAAGACACTATTTATAGGTCCAACCAGCATTAGACCAATTTCTTTACTACTAGCATTATCTATTATTGAGCATTTATTAGAAGAATGCACATCTCCGCAAAAAATTGTAATTTTTTCACAAGGAAGTGAAAACAAAGTTTCGTATAATGTATCATAGTTTACATCAGAAGGTTGTGTTTTAAATATAATTCTATTGAAATTTAACACCTTGATATTCAAGAGAACCCTCGGAGATAATATATATAAATGCTCGGTAAATTTAACACTGCTATTTAATATTGAACGCAATTTATCATCATAGTCTATATAACTTAGCGTATCAATATTGTCTACTAATAAAAACGAAGAATTATTATATGTTATCATATTACTATCAGTAACTCTCATACATGTCTTTATCGTAGTATTTATCGACTTGAAAATACTATATAAGTATTTTGCAATATCTGGATTTAATTTTAGACATTTAGCCAAGACTGACTCATCGCAAATTTCATGATCATCAGAAAGAAAAACATTAAACGAGTGTTGTAACACGTTTAATTTTCTTCTGAATGTGACTACATACTCTTTCAATATTTTGCTGCGAACATATGAATCTAATATTTTGCTATGGAGTAGATGTATGTTCAAATCAATGTAATGAAATAAATCGAGGAAAACTAAATCCAAATATATTTGATCACCTAAATGAAATGATAAATTGAATGTTTCGGTATTCACCTTTTTAATTGTATTTGTCTCTGGAACAAATTGACAATCACAATTCAATATAGTAACGTGTTTATCAATATTACGAGATATATCCATTTTGATTGGATAATCGCCAATATACAACATATATTCAAGACATTCAATGTTTTCGAATTTCAAACTATAAATCATGTTTACACTCATTGTCAAATTTTCTTGTTGTAGTGTTTTTTGATTCTTATTATTTATTAATTGTACATTAATATCTTGATCGGCTAACGATAAAATACATAGAGAGAACATTTTTTTCTCAAGTGAATATTCACCAATTATCGGTAGATATAGCGTGTTCATTATACACCTTCGGACATTTAAAATTGGGACAAAATCCGCATAAAAAAGAGGTTCAAAGTTTAGGTCTTTTCATACCTTGTGTATATTTTGTTTGTAGCAATTCGTTAAAACTGCTTGATTACTTTTTATTTCTCTACATAGATAACTCGGTCTTTCCAATTTATGTATTGCTTGGTATGCTATCTTGTAGATATTAGACGAACCATTGCGGTCCCTGTTCCACAACCCACAACCGCTCTTACAGCGTAGTAGTCCGTGAACCAACCGCATATCATCTTTATTTGGTCTTGGATTTTTCCTTACCATAAACTTCTCACATACTCCTCCATCACATTTGGAACATTTACAACTGGTTCTAAACTCATCTACCAAATACACTTTGTATTTGTTTTTACGGAGCAAACTTCTCATTCCCTTTCCTAATGTTGGTTCTTTGTATTTCATTTGTTTTCTTTGTTCCCAATCACCTATACAAATAACCACTTCTTCTGGATTACCATACATTTTCCTAAAATCCCTAATCATCTTTTGCTCGTTGCGTTTGGTATTGATATGTCTTCCAAACTTCAACTTACGAAACAAATGTTTTGAATAAAAATCAAAAAGTAAATGATTTATTCGGTTCTTTTCATTTATGTATGCCTTGAACTTATCCATACAAAGTGTTTTACGATTATACAAAGACAACTCTGTTTCATAATCAATGACACTTTTTCCTTGTATTTTCTTGGTTTTCATACCTAAAATAATATTGTTGTATTTTTTCATTTTAGTTTCTTTTCTTCGTTGGTCTTGTGAATACCGAAATACATTCGCATCTTTTGAAGCGTCGTCAACACAATAAATCAAATCAGATTTTCCAGGGTCAATCCCAACAATCTTCTTATTTTGTAAAGTAGAATAATCATTCAGTTCATCAATATACAATTCTTTTGATACACCTTTTTTCGCACTTGGTAATCGCTTTCCTACCAAATCATCACGAATAAATAATATAGAAACTCCCACTCCATCGGTAGAAATCATATGATGGAATGAAAAATCTGTCTTACGAAACACTTTCTTTTCTGTGCGGAAAAAGAACTTCCATATCTTATCTTCGTGCTTCTTGGTATTGCCTTGATTACTAAAATCACTTTTCTTTCCTTGTTCTTTTCGCAAAAGCAAATACACTAATGTAATCGTATCTAACCGAATATAACCAGGAGCAATACTACTACGCAAAGGAAAAACATTACTGATTGTTTCCAACTCATTTTCCACGAGGTTCATCATCGCAATCATACAGGGGAAATAATCCATTGGTTTACATTTCAAATCATAATAGATACTTTGTTTTTGGAACTTCTCTTTGTTTGGTAGAATATGTTTCTTTTGTTGAGTAATCCATTTATGATAATAGGAATGTGATGTATAAGCAATACTACTATCCACATTCAACAAATCATTCTTTATTTTTCGTATTTCCTTTTCTAATTGTCTAATTCGTGCTTCTCGTTCTTTTTTGGTGGAAAATATTTTTCGTATCTTCTCAACCATCATCTTCTTCTTCCAAACAACATTTACAAAGCGTTCCACATAATCTACATAATGTAATTGTATGTTATTTTCATACATCGTCATAATGTCTTCACATAAGTAAGAAAGCACATTACTCATATATTCATAATCCAATTGCTCTGGTTGTGTATATGGTTTGTAATGTTCCGTATAAAATGCTGTAAGTTTGTCTTTGAGTTCAATCGTTTCTTTCTTGGGTTTAACTCCTCGCATTTCTGTTTTCTCACCACAAACAACCTTCATAATATTCAAAATCAATACCTTATCAATAATATGTATGGTATGAGAGTATGTTTGGTAATGATGAAGAGTATACATTTTTAGAAATTGTAAAGTATGAATAACGATTTTATGTGCCTTGATGACTACATCGTTAATTTTCGTTGTGTTTATTTCAGGGTGTTTCAGTATGCTTTTTAGCGAAGTTTTGGTGGATTTGAAAAACTCAGGAGGTTTTTCTTTTGGATTTTCCATTCTATATATTAGATAAAGAAAATAATTCTATATAGTTTTATTTATAAATAAAACTATATAACTTCCTAAATGTTTTCAGTATTTTGATTTTCTTCTATTTCTTTTTTGAGTTTTTCCTTTTTTTTCAAATAGGCGGTTCTCGCATATATCTTTTTTTGTTCTGGTGTAGCTTCATAATTACTCTTGTAATTTATTTTTTTTTGATATTCTTTAACTCGTTGTTTTTGTTCTTCTTTGTGTTTCTCGTAATATACTTTACTACTTGCTGGTGCTGTGTATTTTTTAAGATGCTCTTTTGTTGATTGTAGTTCTGTTTCTAAATTGGAAATCTGTTCTTCCATTTCCTTTATTTTTTCATCTTTATCCATTACGATACTATATATAATAAAAAATATTTATATAATTTTTATTATATAAATATGTAGGGATTTTGTCCCATTTTAAATGTCCGAAGGTGTAATACACAAGGAAAAAATTGATTTAAATAATAGTATGATATAATTATAAACAACAACAACGAAGATGACAACTAAACAAGTAAAAGGTTTAAATCGTAACACTATTGATAAATATTATACAAAAACTACTGTTGTCGAAATATGTTTAAATCTAGTTCAAAAATATATACAAATAGATCCGAATGATTTAATTATAGAACCCAGTGCAGGAAACGGGTCTTTTATCACAGGAA
>Ga0208646_1001585_pt1 | contig 10664 bp, 7 predicted proteins | sample AntAceMetag02UK8_FD_184762 | JGI IMG/M metagenome (GOLD analysis project Ga0208646, IMG submission 184762) | Saline lake microbial communities from Ace Lake, Antarctica - Antarctic Ace Lake Metagenome 02UK8 (SPAdes) (version 2) | ecosystem: Environmental > Aquatic > Non-marine Saline and Alkaline...
CGGGAACGAGAATACTCCCACATTCCACTTCGGAACCCGTGAAGACACCGCTGGGGTTTTCCACCAGCCAGTCAGCATCACAGCTTTCCCAGGCGAAGTCTTGGCTGAGGTAGGGCTCCAGGTCGCGATCCCCCGTGGCAAGGGCGGCCACCTCTTCGTCGGTCAGGACGGGAGGTTCGCTGGCGCTGGTGCACGCCGACAGCAGGAGGGCAACCACACCAACACCAGCAAGTAGGGGGAAACGGGTCATGGTGGGACTCCTTGGGGCTCGCAGGAGATACCTCTCCCGTACACGTCACCTACGAGTGTATTCTTGCCACCCACTATCGCGGTGGGAATGTTCCACCCGGGAGCCCTGCACCCCTGAAAACACGAACTGGTCTGTGCTGTTCTGTGGCACACACGGCAGCACTAAGCCAATTTTCACTCAGGTTTGACACACTCGAGAGATGAGAATGCCGGCACAGGTCATAAGGCTGCGAGACGCCGCAGTGCGTCTTGACGCCAGGTTGCCGGCGTGGCTAGCGTTTCGGGGCACATTACCAAGGCGGCCCTTCCTGCTGACACTGCTGCCGATCTTTGTGATTTCTGCGCTGATCGGGAGCGCCCCTTTCCCCCCGGTCCTGACCGCGATTCTGGCGCTGCCGATTGCTGTGGTGACAAGCGCTGTGTTTGTGAAGCGTCTTCGTGACGCGGGTTACCACCCGGCCTTTGTGCTTCTTGGTGTGGTTCCATTGTTGGGCTGGATAGCGTTGTCCGTCTTGGCAGCCGGAGTATCCACCAGCCAGGGCCCTGCCCCGCTGTCACGAAAGTTTGCCCTAACAGGGGTTGCCTCTTTCCTCGTGCTCGCCGTCCTCGGTGTGGCCATCATGCCGGCCTCTGAACCACCCCCGACACCAGAATCTTCCACCACCCAGGTGGTGGAAGAACCAGCGGAAACAACCGACGAGGAACGTCCAGACTCCCGCGCACCCGCCCCCAACGGCACCAGCGAGAGTGAGGGCAACGTCACCTCCGAGCCGCCACTCGAGGGCGAAGAGGACATCACCGTTGACTCAGCCCCCGACGAGATGGAAGCGGGGCCAGAACCTGAGCCTGCTCCGGAACCCGAACCAGCGCCACCACCCGCTAGCGGGTTGGAGGCACTGGTTGTTCAGTTGCGGGTGGAGGCAGAGTACCCGAGCGGCTATGACCGGGACCTTTTTCGACACTGGAGCGACCTGGATGGAAACGGGTGTGACACGAGGAGGGATGTACTGATTCAGGAGTCACAAGTTCCCGTCTCGGTGGGCGGCGGGTGCACCATTTCTGGGGGTCAGTGGTATTCGGCTTTTGATGGTGTGGTCACTTCTGACCCTTCCAGTTTTGATATTGACCACTTTGTTCCGCTCAAAGAAGCGTGGGATTCTGGTGCCCACGCGTGGGATTCGGGGACTCGCCAACGTTTCGCCAACGATATGAGTTACTCAGGGTCCCTGATTGCTGTGAGCGCTAGCTCGAATAGATCCAAAGGGGCGAGAGACCCCGCCGAATGGTTACCCCCGAATGCGGGGTATCGCTGCGAATACTTGAGGACGTGGGTTCAAGTGAAAATCAACTGGAATCTTTCCGCTGACGCCGGTGAGGTGGCCTCGATTCGTTCCGCCGGGGCTGGCTGCTAGCCCCAGCCTCTACGCTGGGAAGCCTCACCCCAGAAGGAGTCATCTGTGTCGCAGTTGTTCAGCCCCCTCCACATTCGAGGCCTCGCTATTCCGAACCGGCTCTGGGTGTCACCCATGTGTCAATACTCGGCAGTGGAGGGTGTGGTGCAGCACTGGCACCAGGTTCACCTGGGTGCGTGGGCCATCAACAAAGCAGGCTTGATCATTACCGAAGCCACCGCTGTGGTCCCCGAAGGGCGTATTACCCCGACGGACTCTGGTCTGTGGAATGACGAACAGGAAGCCGCCTGGGTTCCCATCGTTGCTTTTTCTCACACCCAGGGTGTCCCGATGGCGATTCAGTTAGCCCATGCTGGACGCAAAGCGTCCACCAGGGCTCCCTTCCTGCCCGGGGAAACAGTGTTGGAACCGGGGGACGGTGGTTGGGTTCCCGAAGCTCCCTCGCCAGAGGCGTATGAGGGTATGGCAGAACCTGCAGAAATGAGTCTGGACCGCATTTCTGAAGTGGTGGAAGCCTTTGGTGATTCCACTCTCCGCGCCGTGCGGGCAGGGTTTGATGCGATAGAAATCCATGCTGCGCATGGATACCTGCTGCACGAGTTTTTATCCCCACTCTCCAACCACCGGGAAGACCACTACGGCGGAAGTTTTGACAACCGAATCCGGATTGTTCTGGAGGTTGTCGAAAAAGTCCGATCGGTCATGCCGGAGTCGATGCCACTTTTCGTTCGCATTTCTGCCTCCGACTGGTTTGAGAACGGTTGGTCACTGGAGGACTCGATTCAGTTGTCTAAGCGCATGGAAGTCCTGGGTGTTGACCTCATTGATGTGTCTTCCGGGGGAATAGCTAAATCCCAACCCATCACGATTGGTCCCGGCTACCAAATGGACTTTGCGAAAGCTATTTCCCAAGCGGTGTCCTGCATGGTGGGCACTGTGGGGCTCATTACGGAAGCTCAACAGGCCGAAGATGCTCTGCAGGATGGTGTGGGGGATGTGGTCCTGATGGGGCGTGCGTTCCTGCGGGAGCCCTCCTACGCGCTTCGCGCCGCCACAGAACTCGGTGCGGACCTGGAATGGCCTGGCCAGTATCAGCGGGCCAAAGTCTGATTGGGGTTTCTGAGCAAGCTAGTGGGTGCTGTTACAGCACCCACTCAGGCGGGTAAACGAAAACCGCACTGAACGCAAAAGTCGTTTCCCCATACCCACGGTGCCCGGCAACGTTCGCAATAGTGAGTTTCTTCTTCCACCATGGGGTAACCCTTTGGTTGTGACGGGGGTGTTTACACCGTACCCCGGAGGATGAGGGTGCACGGGGATACTCTTGAAGGTGAGTTCTGGCCAACTGAGGACACCCCATGGCGTATCAGATGGGAGACCAGAGCAGGTCAAGCCCAGCGCACCTAAAGTGCACATCACCCCCTCGTAAACTCCAACACCCTCCACATAAATCTCGGAGTGTTCTGGTTTGTCCAGACTTCTACCTTTCCGATCACACCACCTCACCAGGGCGTTGAATCTGACCCTCGAAGGCTCACGTGTTGCTGCTATTCACCGCCCTTCAACGGGGTGTTGCATCACGGGGCTTCCCGAGTCATAGCTCTGCTGACCTATCCACAGATTTGCCGAGGCGTGCCCCATGGGATACCCCAGAGCACTACCGTTTGGTGATGTTACCCTCGAAGCCCTTTGTGCTTGCAAAACGTAAGCTTGACCCATATGGTTATTCCATGAGCCCCAACCTTCTGGTGAGAAATGTCCCCACTGAGATCCACGCGACGCTGGTTAGTCGCGCTGAGGCCGAAGGTAAATCGCTCCAGGAGTATGTGACTGGCCTGCTGAGGGAGTCTGCTGGCAAACCCACGATGGCGGAAGTGATGGCAGAGATTGAAGCCAACCTTGCCGCGCATCCTCTTTCCTCGATAAGCGCAGAGGAGATTGTGGCGACTATTCACGAGGGACGCGAAGAGCGCACGACACGATTGCGTGGATAGTGCCGGCTTCGATGGTCGTCGATGCCAGTGTCGTGGTGAATGGTCTGGTGGACTCAACAGGTGTGGGGAATCACGCCCGTGCCCTGATGGCGCAGTCTGGCGTGTATGTTCCAGAGCTCCTCTATTCAGAAGTCAGCAATGCTCTGCGCAGAGAAGAAGTCCGCCAGCAGCGCTCGATGGAACAGGAGTTTGAGTCCCTTCTCCGGTTGCCCTGGGATCGAGTGCCCTTTGGCACGTTTGGGCGACTCACCTGGCCACTTCGGCACGATGTCTCCCTTTATGACGCGTCGTATGTGGCGCTGGCGATGGCACTCCAGGTCCCCTTGGCCACCACCGATAGGAAGTTAGCCCGTGTGGCCACCCGCTACTGCGCGGTAGTCATCCCCGGCGAGTAAGCGATGAGGCCTGCGAGCGAGACGGAACCTTTACTGAGACAAACCCCTCCGGCTTAGATGAGCTGAATTCGACTTTCACCTCGGGTCAGCCGACTACAAAGACGCGATACGGGGTCACTGATCCCCCAAGAAACCACTAAATCGCTCATCAAGGGCCTCCCGGTTGGGGAATTGAGACCGCGCTCTGGGAAGGGACAACAACGTGCCATCCATTTCTTGAAGTCCGTGTTTCAGCATGGGCCCGTCGATTTCGTAGAGGAGCTTCTTGTTCAGGTGAACCTTGTAGTTGGGATCAATGCCCAGGAGATTCCTGTCGTAGGCCGCGTGGTGAATCTTGCATAGAGCGAGACCGTTCGTTACTTCAGCCGAACCGTGTGTTTCGGAGTCCGGAATGATGTGGGCGGCGTCGAGTAGCTCTTTGTGCTTGAGGCGGCATATGGCGCAGGAGGATTGGTAGGCAGTAATCACCCGGGCTCGAAACACTGGTTGGTGCACACGCTGCCTCACCAGGCGTTCGACGTATGACTTCTCCACCGATTCTCTACCGGCAAAGGTTGCGGTCCGTATTTCATTGCCCGCAGCGATCCTGAAGATATTTTCCGATCGGTCTTCGTCAATGGCGTATGCGGGAACGATCGGGACGTACACGTTTGATATCGGTCTTTCGAAAAGAATGAAAGGCACCTGGTCGTCCATCGCTTGTCGCAGCTTCCGGTTTGCTCCACCAAGGGGATCACCGTCTTCAAATTTGTAATGAAGGAGCCCGCCGGGACCGATTTTGTCGTCGTAGGGCCCATCAACCGCGCTTGTGATGGAAAGCGTGTGGTCCAGATATGAAGGGTTGTGAATGCCCCTCTGGTTGATCAGTGGCAGCCGCACACCCTCGAGCTCAAAGCCGGTCAGTTCAGCCCAGGTGAGGAAGCCACCTTGCCGATCCGTGAGCTGTTCCAGAGCCGCAAAAATTTGCAGACGCAGAACGGCTTGATCGTGAGGTGTCGTTTTCACTATTTCAACTTACAGTGAGCTACTCAAAGGCTGAGTCCAGGAATTTTCTCGGTCCACTTTTCGCGAATTGTTGATGATGTGAGGGCAGCTCGCGGATAACGGGTTCCCAAAACATCTCACCTCTCACGCCCGCAGTCCTTGCGGCAAGGCTCGGTTGTGCACCACGGTGAGTTTTCGGTTAGCGCGGGTCAGCGCCGTATACAAAGTTCCTTGCCTGCCGAAATTTTCAGGAAAGTCTGCAGGTTCGATCACAACGACGGCATCAAATTCAAGCCCCCGGGCGCGATCTGGTGGGAGCAGTCTCAATTTTTGACCGTCCTTTGTCCAGAAAGACTGATCCGCCGGGTCATTCTGCCATTCACGTTTGACTAGCACCTTCCTGAAATCACCAGGAGAGACTGTAATTACGGCAATGCTTCCCGAACCAACCTCGTCACTTAGGTCATTGGCAGCCTCCATGCTGGCCGCATAAATCCCCGTTTTTGATGGAACTTTTGTGATCTGCGGTTTTTCGCCGTCTTGCTGAAACGAGGTGAGTTTTCGCTCTCGGCTGGGCAACAGTTGGTTCGCAAACTTGATGATCTGTGCAGTAGACCGGTAGCCGTTTTCGAGAATCGATAAAGGAGCCTCGCCACTGTCATCTTCGATTCCGAGTAATTCGGCGACATCGTTCCACGAGTTGAAAGTGTGGTCCGTGCGTCTTTGGTTCAGGTCTCCCAGGATGGTCCATCCACCCTGATTACCAAGTCGACCAAGAATCTCCCATTCGATGGGGTGGATGTCCTGCGCCTCGTCAACAATGATGTGACCAGGGTCCGCGGTGCGATTGGTGCGAACCCCGATGTACGCCAGGAGGCTTCTATATGTGCTGACCCCTGTTTTCCGCAGCGCGCCGAGTGTCTCAGGAAGTGCGCGCAGGTATTGAAACCATTCGCCGTCAAGTCCCTCTTCTGGCGGTTGGGAAACGAACCACCGCAACTCGGCATAGACATCCGCTTCCCTGGGGGCTTCGCCTTCTGAATTCTCTTTGGCGTTTGCCAGTGCCTTATCAATTAATCGCGCAAGTTCCTGGCTGACATTTTGAAGCGACCCTGATTGCGTGGGGATGTTTGATTGGGGGAGGCCAGCGAGTTCTTCGAGCAGGGACGGCACCGACCTGACTGAGTACCGTGTCGAGTCGTCGACCAGGTCCCGCAGGACGCCTTTAACGTGCTTTACGTACTCAGCTGTGGGGCCCAGAAGCAGGACGTGCCCGCGGGGTTGTGACTCTTTGGGCGCCCACGAGTTGAGGAGGTAAGCCGCCCGATGTGCGCCGATTACGGTCTTTCCCGTTCCGGGGTGCCCTTGAAGTACCTTGCTCCAGGAAGCTGGTTTCACAATGGCGTCGTATTGATCAGGCTGCAGAGTTGCGAGCACGCTAGACATGGACACACCCTTGGGGGCGGCTAATTGTCGCCGCAACAAGTCTGGTGCTCGTACATCAAGGGTGGGGCTAGCTTTCTCCAACTTTTCGACAGCGCGCGCCTCGGTAACATCTGGTTCAGACTGCGTGACCGGTGCCGCCTGGGCTGGGAACACGCGTGCTGGCGGTGGCTCTGCAGGGGGAGATGCGGTGGTCGATGGGGAGGGAAAGCGGGGCGCCTTGGGCACGTGGAGTTGCAAGAAAGGGAACAAATCTGTTGATTCTTCCTCCACGAAAATCTCGTCTTCGAGGTCGACGATCTTGTCGAACTGGTGCGCGAGCACGCGTACCGCAGCGACTTGGTCACACCATTCATGATGGTCGTCTGATTTTCTAAAATAGGTACAGGCGACGGGAGCGGCCCAGGAAAAAACTCGGTAGCTTTCCGTTTCATGATGGGTGGTGCCGATATAGAAATCGCGGTGCCCCTCAAGAAATTCTTCATCACTCTCGATTAGTGCGACACGACCAATGAGGATCCCATCCTTGGCGGCCTCGAGCGACGATTCGCTCGTCCATGTGTTCGGCGTGAGTTGGCCTAATTGGCCTTTTAGTCGGCTGTGACGGTCCGCAAGCGATTGGCGGTATTTCTCTTCGACAGCAAATTCATTCGCAACGAGCGACCTCACGTCGTGCCCAATCACTGCGCGACCCTCAGCGTGCAGACAGCTAGGTAACTAATTGATACAGCGGGGAGCTGGCTCGCTTCGAGCTCAGCAATAAGTTGGTCATAACGATTCTGTTGTCGAGTTCTCTGGCCGTTCACCATTCGAACGACTTTGTCCCCTCGCTCCCTTTCAATAATTGTTTGCAGACGCTTCTGGATGCCCCGCATCCGCCTTTGATGCTGGTCAGCCAAAATTGCCCTGCGCGTTTCTGAGAGCACCTCCTCCTCTGAGTCTCGCTTTGCCTGGACGAGCCTGTGACGTTTTTCAATATCGCGTTTCGTCCTCGAAACAAGATGAGCCAAGTCCAGATCAGGAATAGAGGGCCCTTCTCCCCACTCGCCTCTGGCCAGTGCTGCCATCAGGCCGTCAACTGCTGCTTCGTCGGTGGGGGTGCCATCGAGTCCGATCGCTGCTCCCCAAATCTCGTCGCCCCCCCTGGCGGCATTGACGGCGTGCGCAAGCGTCACGACATAGTCGCCGGGGTTTAGCGTCTCTGTTCTGCCAATCTGGATGGACGCGAAGCGCGCTTGTTTATGACCCGGCACCTCACTCGCTGCCATGACAAGGGGGTGAGTGGCGGACAACATATCAACCTCGGTAGTTCGGGCTACCTCTTGATCTAAAGCCAAGTGAATCGGCTCGCCGTTTTGCAACTTGACAATGAGCGAACCAGTCTCGGAACGTGTCCGCCTACCTTTCTGAATCAGCTCTACGAGACGCCCCGCCATCGTCTGGTTGCCCCGAACCTCCAGAATCTTGCCGCCCTGTATCCATTCGACAGATCCACCATTGTCCGTTGCGGCCCAATCCTCGATGAGATGCGACAGTTCTGACTGACCCAGGTACCTCCCGGTCGAGGTCAGTTCTTCTTCGAGGCCAGCTATTTCGACGTCGTCGGCAATCATGAGGCCAGCTGAGGACTCGGCCACATCTTGGACGGCCGCTTTTTGAGCCTCGATTGCGCTCAAAAATTGCTCGGCTTTCGCTTCTTGTTGCTCGGGCGTCAAGGTGAAATCCATCGCCGTTTGTAACAGATCCATGTGTTGTCCAATAATTGGTTCGAGTTCGCCGATGGAGCGCTCGAAGATCTCGATGCGTTCCAAAACCCTGTGCATGATCCGGGAATCAATCGCATCGTTGTTGTAGAAATTTCGAATCAGGATCTGATCAGATTCCTGGCCAATTCGGTCGATTCGTCCAATACGTTGTTCCACCTCCATGGGGTTCCACGGGAGGTCATAGTTGATAACTGCAGAGCAGAATTCGAAATCCAAGCCTTCGGAAGCAACCTTGTTGGCAAAGACAAAGTCGTATGCCCCGTTTCGAAAGTCCTTCATGATTTGTCGTCGCTGCAATCGGGGAACGTCACCATTGAGAACTGCAATTCTGAATTTTTGGTGGAACGCCTGACGGAGGTTGTCCAGCGTTGCCTTGGACCAAGTGAACAACAGAGCTTGTCTGCCGACATCATGGATACCTGCGAGGACTGTCTCGAGGATCTCGACCTTGCTTTCTGGAACACCTAGAACTTGGTTTGCGAGATAGATCAGCTCAGAATGGGGCTCCACCCAGTTTTCCTTCGCCGCCGTGGGTATGTCGCCGCTTTGCTGTTGAGGCCCTCCTGCGAGGACGGACTTCGCCGCCATATGAATGCTCGTACTCGCAAGCCGAATGGGCATCTGCATAGAAAAATACATCGCTGTTTTTGCGGCTTTTGCGCGCTGAAAACACCATTTGAGAAACTCTTGGTAAAAGCTGCGCTCGGTGTCGTTCCAGGTCACTTCGATACCGGCGGCGTTTCGCAACGGCTTTCGCTCGTCCACTTCTGCCCTCCGGGTTCGAGTTATCGTCGTGGACAATGTGTTGAGCTTGCTGATGGCACGGCGAGCAAGCGCAATATCTCTGGCTGTGAGGGGCGCGCGGTCAATGATTTCGAGCAAATCCGTGAATTCGGGTTTCGAGGTAACAGATTTTTCGAGGACGAGTCCTTCAAGTTTTTGGAGCATTTGCCGGAACCCTGCCGGGGTTGCAGATTTGTCCGGAAGGGCTTTGGCGACTTGGTTGAGCACTGCTGTAGGTTCTAGTCGCACCTCAAGGTCTTCAATGGCACCAAAGTCTGCTGGTTCAAGAAGCCCGAGCAGGTGCAAGAGGTCAGTTTCTCTGAGGTTGATCGGAGTGGCGGTCAAGAAGACAAGGTTCGCCCCTGCGGTCCACTCGGAGAGTTGCGTGCCCAAAAGGTAGCTTTTTGTTCCGCTATTCCTCATCGAGTGGGCTTCGTCGACGATGACGAGATCAAATTCTGGTGGGTTTTCTTCAAGCTCTTCCAGCCCGTCCCACGTTCGAAGCGTCTCAAGGGAAACGACGTAAGCCTGGCGCGGGGGGCGCCGTCCGGTTTGGTGCTGTTCAAGAAGCCGCGCAAGCTCGGGTCGATCCAGAATTTTTAGTTCGAAGCCAAAACGTTCGCTCATTTCGTCACGCCACTTCTCAACAAGCCCTGAGGGGCAGACAATGAGGACTCGATCTGACTCGTGTCGTGCCTCTAACTCGGTCCAGATAAGACCGGCTTCGATGGTCTTCCCGAGCCCCACCTCATCCGCGATGAGGAGTCTTGCCTGCCCAGACTGGAGCAGTTTCAGTACAGGTTTGAATTGATAAGGACGAAAGACTGTCCGCGTTGCGTGAAACGAGTAGACCGTGTCAGCGAATTTTCCCTGAATTTTGGTTCGGGTGAGAGTTGCGCCCATTCGTGCGGCCGTGGATCTGACACCGCCGATCCAATCTTCTGGTTGTTCATCGAATTCAACCGTGCTGAGGCGTGATTCAAGAAGTGACTTGCGACCTGCCGGGCCGCTCACCGCGTAGGACCAAGTCCCGGCTAAGAAGGTTCGGGATTTGATTTCGACATCAGATCCGTCCGGAACAGTGATGGCCCGTGAGCCGATTGCAAAGATCGGCTCCGCCACTGGTTGAGCTCCAACCCAAAAATTCTCCACCCATCGATATGCCTCAGCGAGAGCATGAGTCGAAGAATCGTCCCATATCTCTAATTCCAAATCGGATGAGGTCCCAGTTTCGCCGCACGCGACAATCATCACGATCGGACTTTCGATACCAACAAACCAGTAGGCGCCAGCAGGCAGGTTCGCATCGATTGAGTCCAGGGTTCGAACCTCTGGCACGGAATCGTGCAGGTCGGAAACTTCGTCGTCGATGACCAGCCCTCTTGCGAACTCTTCGCTGTCGAAGGCGCCTCCGTATTGCGAAACTATGGGGCGATATCTAAAGGACAACATTAACAGCTTCAATCCGTCGAAGAGAATTTCTCACAAATGTTGTCTTGAGCCTAGACGGTGCTCTGCTCTAGACGCACAGAGATCGATCTTTTCTCCGAGGTGTCCCGGACGTCCTGTCTAGACTTGTGCCTTTTAGGTCGGAGCGATCTGGGTCATCGTTTGCAAATTTCTGCGCACTCTAAATTA
>Ga0208646_1001586_pt1 | contig 10664 bp, 9 predicted proteins | sample AntAceMetag02UK8_FD_184762 | JGI IMG/M metagenome (GOLD analysis project Ga0208646, IMG submission 184762) | Saline lake microbial communities from Ace Lake, Antarctica - Antarctic Ace Lake Metagenome 02UK8 (SPAdes) (version 2) | ecosystem: Environmental > Aquatic > Non-marine Saline and Alkaline...
TACTTAAAAGAAGATTGGGATTAATCGAATTCTTTAATTCAATCATTTGATAAAAATAAGTATCTGGCTCTTTGTCATTAGGGGGAATGCACATCAAGCCCACTATATTGAGACCTTGCCCAACTGCATAGTCATAAAGGGTTTTAGTCTGTTCTGGAAAAACTCCCGACTTTTGATCTTCTTTTCCGATATTAATTTGAAGATAAAATTTTTGAGTTCTTAATAATTCTGAATGATTTTTTGAAATTTCTTTTACTAATTTTTCCCTATCAACTGATTGTATGACATCGAATATTTTCATGGCCTGTTTAACTTTATTCGTTTGAAGGGGGCCAATGAGATGAAGCTCAATATCATTGAAATCTTTTCTTAATTCGTCAAATTTTTTCTCTGCTTCTTGAACTTTGTTTTCACCAAAGAGCAAAGCTCCTTCCTGAATGGCCTCTCGAATCATTGACGCAGGTCTATTTTTAGAGACAACCATTAATTTTGCTAATGGGTATTTTTTCTCGACAAGACTTCTGATTTCCTGATAGGAAGATTTATCAAAATTCATAAAAAATAATTATAACTATTTTGCGTTAAGAGCATTTTGATAATTAAGAGTTTTTTTTGAAAAAAATTTTTCAATTAATGCACCACAATCTCTATCAATTAATTTTTTTTCATTATTAGATATTTCTATTGGAATAGTATTTCTCTGATCAAATTGAAATTTCTCTGCTATTTTACTTATTTCTAGTGGGTTCAATTCTATTTCGAAACCCGCTTCCTTTAAATGGGCAGCAATTGTGATCAGCTTATCTTCTGTATTGGCAAGCAAGTCATCATAAAAGATAATGAGCCCTCTTAGAGATGTCTGGACATTATCATTTGTCCAACTAAGAACGTTATTTTCCCAAGAGCTAGAATTTTCGGGACAGGATAATACTTTTCCATTTTTATGGATTTCCATCATCGTTGGTTTATTTTCAAGATTACATAAAACATTTAATGCCGCTTGCGAGGTCAGCCCCTCCTGCTTCAATTCACTAAATATTTGATAGGGGTGTTTAAGAATATAAAACAAACATTTAGTTAATTTATGATGGGTAAAATGAATTTTGCTATTATATTCAAAGAAAGCACTATTTGTATTCATGAGTTTTACACCCGGATTTTGATTATCTATCATCATTTGAAAATAGTAATGAGATTTCAGAAAAACGTCGTTAACAAACTGGTAGTCTTTAATTTCTTCCTCACTTAATGTTTTTAAAACCTCTTCATAAAAATTTAGATGTTGTATTTTTGTATTCGAAGTTAACGCAAAAATTTGAGAAATAAAATTAGTGACTAAATCTGTATCTTTCTTTCTAAAAGAATTTGCCCAAATAATATTTTGATTAAAAAGAAAGTTAAGCTCTTCCTTTTCTATAAAATCAAATGAATTATATCTAATATATTTGTTGGCAACACTTTCATCAATTTTTTTTAGTACTTCATAGTGCTTTTGAAAATTACTAAATTCATTTTTCTCTATAGATTGATTGAGCAGATCACTAGTATATTTTAATTTTATATTATTTAAAAAATTCATTTTCTTATTTGCATGTTATATTCTATATTTAAATGATGACTGATACTTTTCAAGCTATTATTGATGCGGTCAAAAAGCAAGAATATCATCATGCAGAAAATTTATGTTGGTCCGCTCTTAAATCACAGCCTAATTCTTCTCTGATACAGAAATGGTTGGGAATAGCTCTTCTTCAACAAAAAAAATATGAGGGGGCGCTTGACGCCCTACTTCAGTCATTACCTGATCAGAAAAATGATTTTGACGTAATCAACAATATAGCTTTTGCCTATCGCCATTTAGAAGATTATGCCAATGCTCTCATCTATTTAGATAAAGCAGAGAAAATTCAACCAGATCAGTATGCTGTCGCATTTAATAGGGCTCAGATATCATTTAATTTAAAAAACTATGATGCGGCCTTTAATTTTGCAAATCGGTGTTTTGAACTTATAAAGAATTTCCCTGGGGATAGTTTTGCCTCCGATAAGAACCTTAGATCCCTTTATCTTGAAATACTTATTGCTAGAAATAACACTGATGAAACAATTAACTATATAAAGCAAGAATTAGAAAAAAAATTTGATGCTAGAATGTTTTTTGACTTATCAAATTCCGCACCACAAGAAATAACAGAAAAAATGAAAATACAGGCTCAAGACTTTTCGCTTAACGAAGAGAATTATTTCTTATTAAGGGCTGGTGCTTTTTTTGGACTAGGAAGAGTGAACGAAAAAGGAAAAAAATATAAAGACGCTTTTGTAAATTATGAAAAAGGAAATAGTATTAAAGCAAAAAAATTACGATATAAGCCTTTTGCTGCTCAAGAACGTATCAAAAAAACTATAAAGTGTTTTAACAAAAATTTCTATTTGGATATGTATGAAAATTTTGATGAGAAATATTCTGAACGAGGAAAAAATTGTATATTTATAGTGGGCAATCCTCGCTCCGGCACAACTCTTCTTGAATCTATTCTTGGTAGCTCTGATAAAATTGTTTCTGCCGGTGAATTGCAAATTTTTAATCGATTATCTCAGTTTAACTATGATGATATCATTCCAGAGAAAGCTTTAGAAATAGGCAATGAGTATCTTAGAATTTTAAAAAATTTTAACCCGGACAATGATCATCAGTTTGTCATAGATAAAATGCCTTCAAATATTTATAATGTAGGTCTCATTAAATTATGCCTCCCTTCAGCAAAAGTTATATGCTTGAACAGAAGGCCGCTTGATAATGCTTGGTCTATATTTACTCAATTTTATTTAGCAAATATCCCTTACAGTTCGAATTTATTTAATCTTGGGATTGCCATGTCTAATGTAGAGGCTTTAAAAAAAATATGGTTATCTCAAAATGATAATGGAAATTTTTTGCTTATAGACTATGAAAAAATCGTCAGTGACCCTCAAAAATATGCAAAAGAAATTTATAATTTTATTGGAATTAATGAACTCTATGATGAAGAAAAAAGAAAAAAATTCTCCTCGGGAACAGCTTCTAAAACTCAAATTAAAAAAGATATCTATACTTCCTCTATTAGTAGGTCTAAGGACTATGATATTTTCTTAGATGAATTTGAAAAAAGTTATAAAAATCAAAATGCGTACTGGGATAAATACCTTAAAGATCAAAAAGTCCTTTAAAATATAGGATTTTATTTGTTGCATTTTTGCAACAAATGTCTTTTTTTTCAATTTTCTTTCTTAATTAGTAGTGTTTTTATTCATAAATAAGTAATTTCCTAATTGTTAATGTTTATATAAACAAAAAATGAAAGGACTTTAACATGAAAAAACTACTAACCTTCGTATCAGCAATTACAGCTGGTGCAATCGGAACAGCCTCTGCAGAAGTATCTGTATCAGGTTCTTCTAACTTCTTTTACGCTTCTGGTTCAGGAGACATAAATAGCACAGAACAAGAAGACTCAGTGTCTGTTGTGGGTGGAACTATGGCATTTGCTATGTCAACTGAAACTACAAACGGTATCACTGTAAGTGGTTCTGCAACTATGACAGCTTTAACTACTGATGCTGGTACTACTGAAACTCCTATGGCAGTTGGTGGACTATCACAGATCAGCTTTGGTATGGACGGAATGACTGTTACTCTTGGTGACATCGATAACGCTGGTTCAGGAACTGGTGAAGGCGGAGACGTTTCTTCATTCGCTTCTGTTAACGCTCAAAGACTAACATCTGACTCTACTGCTACTTCAGTCGTAAACGATTCTTCAATGAACGGTGTTGCTGATGGTACAGGTATTAACGTATCAACATCAATTGGTGCTGCTTCTGTAGATCTTACTTTTGTACCAAAAGTTGGTTCAGAAAGAAACTCACTGTTAACAGATGCTAAGACAACTGGTTACTCTAGTGGTTATGCTGTAAACGTTGGTTTTGATTTCGCTGGAGCTTCAGTTAATGTTGCTACTGGTGGATCAGAAGCTCAAGAAGCTGGTGTTAAAAATGACAGCGCAAATGCTATTGAAATTACGTATCCTGTAAGTGACGCTTTAAGCGCAACTATTGGTGCTTCTAGTGGAACTAGAACAGCTATTTCTGAAGATAACATGTTCATAACAGCTGCATACACTATGGATGCTGATACAACTTTATCTGTTGGTTACGCTAGAGGTGACAGCACCGATGCTTCAAACATTCTAGACAAAGCATCTGTTACTTCAGTAAATGTTTCTAGATCTCTAGGTGGTGGTGTTTCAGTATTTGCTGAATACGCTGCAGTAGCTAATGACAATGAAACTGTTTCAACTACAGGTAATTCATTTGCCGTTGGTACAGTAGTAGCATTTTAATAAGCTAAAACTTTATTCTCATAAAACCGGGGTCATAAAAAACCCCGGTTTTTTTTTGCCTGAAATAACTCACAGAGAAAGAGATTTGACCTCTCTATTAAATTCTCTAATATATCTCTCATTATGAAAAAACTACTACTCGTTATCACTCTTTTTTTATTTGTAACCGGTTGTGTTGGTGTTGGAAAAAATTTTCAAGATGTTAAAAAGAGGGAAATAGATTCTGATCCTTGTAAGTACGAAAGGATAAAAGGCCCTGGTGCAGTTGAGAGATGTGAGGCTAGAGTATCAGCAAAGGGAGATCCAGAAAATTCAAATAACGGTTTATTTGATTCCATGCTAGACCAGCTCCGCGCAGAGGGTAGCCTAGGTAGTGGGCAGAATGTGGCTGTGAATAAATGGCTTTGGAACGGAAGCATAGAAACCCTTCAAGATTTTCCTTTAAAAATTGCCGATGCCTTCGGGGGCATGATTGAAACGGATTGGATTAATAATAAAGATATTCCCAATCAAAGATGTGCCATTAAAATCTTAATTCAATCGAAAGAGCTAATTTCTAATGGTGTGTCTGCGAATATGATCTGTCAATCCTTTGATGGAAAGAATTGGACATTGAATAATGAAGATTTGTCTGACGCCAATAGAGATATTGAAAATTCAATTTTAAGCCTAGCGAGAAAAAGTTTTCTAACTTTTGCTGGTTAAAAAAAACTATCAATGACAAAAAAATATGTTCTAGAAATGTTTCCCTACCCGTCAGGAAATATTCATATGGGTCATGTCAGAAATTATACCATCGGCGATATTTACACTCGATATTTAAAACTCAAAGGCGATGAAGTAATTCATCCCATGGGTTGGGATGCTTTTGGGTTACCAGCTGAAAACGCTGCTATTCAAAATAAAACCCATCCCAAAAAATGGACTTATGAAAATATTGCCAATATGAAAAAAGAGCTGCAATCATTAAATCTAGATTTGGATTGGGATAGAGAGTTTGCTACTTGTGATGAGCTTTATTACAAGCACCAACAGGGGATGTTTATTGATTTCTATAAAAATGGATTAGCTTATAAAAAAGACTCCATGGTGAACTGGGACCCAGTTGATCAAACCGTACTAGCTAATGAACAAGTTATTGATGAGAAGGGCTGGCGAACGGGAGCAACGGTCATAAAGAAAAATTTGTCTCAATGGTTTTTTAAAATTACGGATTATGCGGAAGAGCTCCTTACAAGCATTGACGACCTTTCAGGTTGGCCAGAAAAAGTTAAGACGATGCAGAAAAATTGGATAGGTAAATCCATAGGAGCTGAAATACAATTTCATATTAAAGACACAGATAAATATATTGAAATATTTACCACAAGACCTGACACTATTTTTGGAGCTACATTTATAGCGCTTTCGATTAATCATGAATTTGCCAGGGGCTGTTTTGATGAAAATAAAATATCAGAATTACAAAAAAAATTTACTGATGCTGGTGAGAAGGAAAAGATTGGACTTTTTCTTAATCGGTATTGTGTTCATCCCCTAACAGGTGAAGACGTTCCTATTTATGTAGCAAATTTTGTCTTAGATAACTACGGTCAAGGAGCAATTTTTGGATGTCCAGCTCACGACGAAAGAGATTTTGATTTTGCAACGAAATACTCAATTCCCATTGTGAAAGTTGTGGAATGTGAAGATAGCGACTTACCTTATACAGGCATAGGTAAAATGGTTAACTCTTCCTTTTTAAACGGCTTGGATCAAAAGGATGCAATTGAAAAAATCATTACGCATTTTGTAGAGAAAAAAATTGGCAAGAAATCCATTAATTTTAAGTTACGTGATTGGGGCGTTTCAAGACAAAGGTATTGGGGTTGTCCTATACCTGTCATCTACTATGAGGATGGCTCTCACCGAGTCCTAGATCATGATGAATTGCCTGTTATCTTACCTGAAAATGCAGTTTTTACCGGTCAAGGAAATCCTCTGGATAACACTAAAGATTGGGTAGAAATTGTATGCAAAAAAACTGGTAAAAAAGCTTTTAGGGAAACAGATACACTTGATACATTCGTCGATTCTTCTTGGTATTTTTTTAGATTTTTAGATAGTGAAAATCAAGACAAACCCTTTGACGTAAATAAAATACAAAAATTTACGCCTGTAGATAAATACATTGGCGGAATAGAACACGCCATCCTGCATCTTTTGTATTCAAGGTTTTTTACTAAAGCCATCAGAGATATTTATAAGCTTAAAGTTAATGAGCCTTTTTTAGAACTTTTTACGCAAGGAATGATTACTCATAAAACATTTCAAAATCATAAGAAAGAGTGGATTAGGCCTAATGAAGTTGTTATTAAATCAGGTCTCTTGGTTGATGTGGTGGAGGGCAAGCCTGTCAAAGAAGGTCCAATTGAAAAAATGAGTAAGTCAAAAAGGAATACAATTGAACCTAAAGAAATATTAGAAAATTATGGGTTAGATGCAACCAGGATCTTTATGATTTCCGACTCGCCCCCAGATAGAAATCTAGAATGGACAGAAGAGGGGATACAAGGATCTAAAAATTTAGTGAGTAGAATACATCGATATTTTGAAAATGAAGCAACTCCTTTAAACGATGAACAAGTGAAAAAAATTAAAATTTTTATCTATAATATGGGGGAAAATATAATTTCATTTAGTTTTAATAAATGTGTTGCTGAGATTTATACTTTATTAAATTATTTAGAAAAGCAGAGGGCCTTTACAGGCAGTACAGCTCTTGGAAAAGAAATACTGACCTGTTTATTTCCAATTATACCAAGCCTAGTAAATAAAATTATAAAAACTAAATTTAATATGCTCTCAACTGATCTGAAATGGCCTTTAGTTAATGCGACTGAGATTGAGGAAGAATGTATAAATCTTCCTATACAAATAAATGGCAGATTTACTACAACTTACAGTGTGGATAAAAACTATAAGGAAGATGAATTATTGAAACTAGTATTAGAAGTTGCCAAAATCAAAGAAAAAGTTAAGGATAGTCCTATAAAAAAAATCATACATGTCAAAAATAAAATTCTTAATATTATTATCTAGCATCATATTTTTTACTTCTTGTAGTCTAAAATTTGAAAGTGAAAAACTGTCCCTTAATAAAAAATTCTCTATCGACTACTTATCAGGCGGCAGTCAAGCCTTTCTTTTCAAAAATATTTTAAAACAACAATTAATAGCTAATAATCTATATAGCCCAGCATCATTAAATATAATTAAAATAGGCTTAAATGCTGATAGCCAATATCTATCAACTTCTGTTACAAAAGTTGCATCAAGAAAATCAGAAAAACTAGTAGTCAGTATACAAGCGTTTGATCAAAAAAGAAAAGACTGTCTTTTATTTGAAAATAACTATGAAGGGGAACAAAGCTTTCAATTAGCAGACAGTAATGCTAATTTAAGTAATGTGGCTGCTGAAAATAATATTTTTACAATAATTAGTGAAAATATTTCTGACAATATTATTGATGATTTACGGCTAAACGTTAATCAAGAGTGCGTCCGTATTGAATAATATAGAAAAAATTAATAAATTTTTAAAAGAGGACGATGGTCCAATGATCTCTCTGCCTAAAGTTAACGAAGAAGTGGTAATATTTTATCAAATGTTGATACAGAGACTGTGTAAGAAAAATAATATTTTGTTTCAAAAAATAGAGAGTTATAAAAATTTGGTCAATATAGAAACGCACTCTCTTTTTGAAGACAAAAACGCCTATCTTATTGATTTAAATAGTTCTCAATCAGCCGAAGAAGAAATTTCTCATATGAAAAATAAAGATCAAAAATTTTTTCTTTTTATGAATTATGCCTCCTATAAAAAAAATATTAGTAAGTCAATACAGATTAACGCTTATGATTTTAAGAAAGATATTTCTTTACTTTTAAATGAAGATAATGAGGTCACATCTTGGGATAACCAATATAAAATTGAGTTTTTGAATTATTGTAAAAATAATCCACATTTATATTTTTCAGAATACGAGAAGTCAAAAATAAAAATTCCTCTCTATTCAACAAACAAAGAAGACGATTCAAATACAATTCTTTCAATTAGAAAAAATATTTTTAAATACAAAAATGATTTTTCAATTAAAATTTTAGCTAAGTTATATGCATTAATTAAGCAAGAAGTTAAAATGAAAAAGTTTAATTTTTAATTTTTTTTACAATAAAATCATATTGTTCTAAGTTCTCATAAAAGATCTTAATATACCCTTGTCCTTTTGAGTTGTATTTAATTTGTGATTTAAAGCCGATGAGGCTGCTTAAATTTTTTTCTTCTGTTGTGATATTGATGTCTCGCTCCATAGGTGTTTTTTTATTTTTTATTGCTCTTTCCAGCTCTCTCACAGATAATTTTTTTTGGATCATTTTATTAATGACATCTGAAGCTAATGAATTTTCATTTTTACCACCTAGAATTTTTGCATGACCTAATGTAATGATGTCTTTCTCTAATAAATCTAGAAAAAATGTATCTAGACTTAAAATTCTTAATATGTTGGTTATATGAGATCTACTTTTACCCACTATACTTGCTAGTTGTTCATGGCTATATTGGTTTTTTTCTATGAGATTAATATATGCATTCGCCTCTTCTATAATTGTTAAATCTTCTCTTTGTATGTTTTCTATAAGAGAAACTTCGTTTTTATCAAGGTCAGAAGGAAGTATGATAGAGGGCATTAAGTTTAAACCCGCTATTTGAGAAGCCCTCCACCTTCTTTCGCCAGCCACAATCCTATATTCTTCATCGGAATATTTTCTTAATATTATTGGCTGTATTAAGCCATGTTTCTTAATTGATATTGCTAATTCCTTGATTTTCTCTTCATTAAATTGTTTTCTAGGTTGGTCTGGATCTCTGATAATTTTTTCAATTGAAATAAATAAAAGATTTTTCTCTTTATTTTGGTTTTTAATTTCTGTGTCAGGTTCATTCTTTACTATTTTTGCACCGAGCAATGACGATAGCCCCATTCCAAGTTTTTTGTTTTTCATTTTTTGTTCCTTTCTATAAATTCTCTTGCTAAGCCAATGTAGGCTTGTGACCCCGCACAATTTAAATCATAAATTATGGCTGGTAAGCCGTGACTCGGCGCTTCTGACAATTTGACATTTCTTGGAACATTAAATTTATAAACAACAGTATCAAAATATTTTCTAGCCTCATCCTCTATAAGCGCTGAAAGTGAATTTCTCTTATCATACATGGTTAAGACTATTCCATTTATTTTCAAATTTGTATTGAGGTTTTCTTTTATCATATCAATTGTTTTGACTAATTTAGATAGTCCTTCTAGAGCAAAAAATTCACATTGCACTGGAATAAGAACCTCATCGCTTGCAGCTAATGCGCTAATTGTTAAAAGTCCTAGTGTGGGCGGAGTATCAATAAAGATATAATCATATTCTTCTTTAATTTGATCGAGCTGCTCTTTTATAATAAAATTTCTATTTTCGTCACTTGCCAGTTCGTATTCTGCTGCTGCTAGGTCCTCACATGCAGATATAATTTTTAAGTTTGGTATTTGAGTTTCTTGAATTAGATCTTTTAATTTTTTTTCTCCGCTTAAAGCTTTATAAATTGATAATTCATGATTATATCTATTAAAAGAAAGAGATGAGTTATATTGGGGATCAACATCTAATATTAAAACTTTTTTATCAATTGAAGCTAAGGCTGTGCCTAAATTTACAACTGTTGTTGTTTTCCCAACGCCTCCCTTTTGATTCGCTATCGTTAATATCACTTATAACTCAATTCAATTATTTTAGATTCATTAGATGTCAAACTATCAAAATATTTAATATTAAATTTTTTTTTACTGATCAATTTAGTTTCCTCTAAATATGTTTTTCCTTTTAAAAGAATGAATTTTGTATTCTTATGGGAAATATTTTTTGTTGCAGTGATAATTTTATCAATTTTTGCAAAAGCTCTTGAAACTATGTAATCAAACTTTTCTCCTACAATATCCTCGACTCTCGAGTTGAATATATTCATTTCTAGCTCTAATTGACTATTTACTCTTTTAAGAAAATCGCATTTTTTTCCTTGTTTCTCAACTAAATTAACCTTTTTGCATCCAGCGATAGCAAGTATAATTCCGGGAAGTCCTGCTCCGGTCCCCACATCTAACAGGGTTTTATTTTTATTCATTATCAGAGGCATTAATTGAGCGGAGTCCAGAAAATGTCTATTGTCAATATCGTCGATTGTAGTTTTGCTGACGAGGT
>Ga0208646_1001587_pt1 | contig 10661 bp, 29 predicted proteins | sample AntAceMetag02UK8_FD_184762 | JGI IMG/M metagenome (GOLD analysis project Ga0208646, IMG submission 184762) | Saline lake microbial communities from Ace Lake, Antarctica - Antarctic Ace Lake Metagenome 02UK8 (SPAdes) (version 2) | ecosystem: Environmental > Aquatic > Non-marine Saline and...
ATCAAAACAGCTAAAAGTAATTCCTATTTTCATTACTTCCCTCCAAACTTACGGGTTAATTTAGCAAATTCTGCACGTTCGGCAGCTTCAGCTCCGGCTGCTTTCTTTTCAGCAATGCCTACACGGAAGGTGCATTCCAAGTCTGTTTCCATACGAGAGCCGTACAGTATCAATGATTCACTACATGTACAACCATAATAGCAACCACAAACAACCTCTGCTCGGAAGTGGATATCGTTATATTCTTTACCATACAACTTAGTAAGTTCAAACATTTTATCGATAATCTTGTTTGGGGATAGCTCGAAATCAACCGTCACATAATCACTAGAATACACAAGCTTTTCACCATTTAAAACATTCGGCCGCGAATCTTCACCATAGACCTTAATAGTCTTAGCAACAGTCCCAACCTTCCTAATGATAATTTTATTGTCCATTATTTTTCCTAACTATAACACAGTGACTATTAATTTACGTAAATCTAAACGTAGTGTGTATTTCTTTTTCTTCTTTTGATAGCCACCAATAATCACAAGAACACATTTCTCGTGTGTTATCGTTATTGTCTCTCACAACAACTTCATTACACCCGTCTGGCATAGATTCTGTTGGTTGCCATTCCCAGGGAGAATAATAGTCAAGCTTAATCATTATTTTTCCTCTACCACTCGACCTGCGTATTCATTAGTAGTATTAAAATGTGAAGCACTAATCAGTGCTGGAACAATGCCTTCTTCTTTAATACGCTCAACACGTGCAACCTCATTAGTAATACTATTCATCACTTCAACTCTGTACGTTTTTAGCATTGATAAGTTTTTCAGCCTCCTTAAAAGGGTTAAGACCTTCATCATACATTAATTTAATATCTTCTAGAACCTTATGATAAGAATGTTTAATAATAAGCGCATAGGCGATCCTAGCACAATATTCGTGTTTAGGGTTTGCAAAATCTATATCATAAGCTGCTACAGGTTCTTCTTCTGTAAAAGCGTTGCACATTTTAGAGGCAATATCCATAGCTTGCCATTGCTGTTCAATAGTAAATCCTACTGTCTCACTCATTCTTCACGATCCTTTATAGATTGTTTTGCAGATTGTTCTGAGTAGAAGTATTCTGATTCGTTATGCTCAATATCTTCTACATTAATATAGCCGTTCTCATTCTTAAAGTAATACTCTGTTACCTTATCTTCGTTAAATCGTACTTCCCCAGTAATTTCAACAGTAGAAAGACCACAATAATTTAGGGCATGTACCTGGGACACGTATCTAGGACCAGAGTATCTATGCCAAGCAATTCCATCATCATCTATTTTTGTTATCTTATCCGAATCAAAATTATAGGCTCTACTAGCTCTAAAGATAGTATCTCCGAAGTTTAGGCTTTCGAGGTCGATCATATCAGTTTCTCCAATATACGAATTTCACGAATTTCCATGCTGCAAATAGTGTGGCAAAACCCTTCGCTATCTGTAGCAGTATTCTCGGCTACCCAATCTAGGAAATCTTCACTAAAGCCAGGGTACATTGCGCTAAACTTCTCAGGGTTGTAAAGCCTAGTGTTCGTATCCCAGTTATGGTAACCTATCGCATTAGCAGCTTTAGCAAAACGCCTAATCTCTTCTAGTTCATCAATGTCGATCTCAGTAATATCAGTTTCCTCAGTTACGTAGTCACCATCGTTATGGTCTGATATAATTGTTAATACAGTTTTCATGTTGTTTCCTCTTTTGGTATACTAGCTGCAAGTACTTTATGTACGCGAGTTAACTCTGCAATAAACTGGCGAGCATTTATATTACCCTTGTCTGCTTCTACTACAATATCGTCTAATACCGTATTAATGTACATAATCCCTAAACCATTATTAGAGTGTGCAAGGGTCATAATATCAAGTACTTGTTCGCGGGGTGTCATTTCTCAACCTTTTTCATTTGTTAATTAAATATAACATATAAATAAGCATAAGGCAACTGTCACAAAAAAATAATCCCCACTATTGCTAGCAGGGATTACATGAATTTTTTAAATTAAGACTTAAGTTTTTTAACCTGACGCTTACTGATTTTGTCAAGAGACTCTGCAAGGTACTCGTAAATAACTCGGCGCATCCACACAAACGGCTGATGGAAAATCTCAATAATAGCATCAAAGAACCACATGAAGATTACATTTGCAATCAGAGACTTATTGTTAGACGCTTTAAATAGGTAGTCGTCACTTTCAATGTACTTATCTAAAGTAATAAAATCATCAGAAGCGTTAAACTTATCTCTTAAGCTCTTAATCTCTGCCCTTTCTTCTTTAGTTCGGTTTGCTCTGCCATGAAGAACGTCAGAAAGTTTATAATCTAGGGTATTAGTAAAATTATATTCGTTGCTACGATTAATTTCTAGCGCAATTTTGTAACTATTCTTATCAGTATGGTGCGGCCAGAACCAGAACAGTAGATAAGCAGCACCTAGTACAAGGTTAGCTAGAAAGGCAACAACAAACAGGATTGGGTTGCTAAACATTTCTGTAATTACAGGGACTTCCATCCACCAATCAAATAGGAAGTATGCGGCAATTAGAGAGGCAATAACACCAATAATAGAAACACTAATGTCTTCAAAAGTGTTAACATATACTAGTGCGGCAAGAAATAGTAGCGGGAATAGAATAAAGAGTGTTAGAGTAAGCATATTTTTCCTTTGTTAAAGTTGGATTCTAAGTTCGTCAATCTCAATTAGTTCAAAACCTAGAATACGAATGTTTTGAAACAGTTCTTCATCATTATCTGCATAGTTAGTTAGCGGTACGTTTATCTCGATAATGCCGTCTGTCGCGGCATACGCCTCTTTCCAAAGAGCAATCATTTCTACAAGATCATCAATCTCAGTGTCTTCATCAAGTCCTAGAACTGTATTACATATGTTGGTTTCATCCATATCATAACAGCTCCTCCCATGCTCAGTCAAAAAAGAGGTAAATTCTACAAGGTCAATAAATTCATCTAAGAGAGGTTCAAGATATCTCTCATACAACTTTGTAGCTTCTACAGATCCGGCATTACCTTCACCGCTCCCAGTAAGAAGACAACAAACCATTTCATCTATATTACCAGTGCAGCTATCTAGCTTAACTACAAGTCGCTTTTCCATCTATTTATCCTTATATAATAGGCACAAAAGGGCCCACAAACAATAAGCAACTCCGTTGCTGCTTTGAGTAGTTAGACCACGATAACAAACTCTGTTTGTAGCGTTTGCGCAAGAGATTGAATAATCATCATTCTGCTATTCGGTAGGTCTATTTGCTCGTATAAACTATAATAGCATATAAAAACAAATAGAGCAATACTTTAATTATCCAGATATAAGATAGCATTCTGGATTAGAACGTAAGATCTCAGCAATCTCTGCAAAAGATTTTCCTTCATCGTTTAATACGGTAAGAGATTTAAGATCTACGTCATTGCTTTCTCCTACATTATCAATCAGACCAAGCTTACCTACAATGTACTCTGGGGCATAACAATTATCTCCGTCATACCAAACAGCTTTAGCCTCACTTGGTTGTGTTACTGTTAGGTTTTCTTTATGTAAATCACAAGCTACTCCAAGGCAACAGAAGTTATTATCTCTGTTGAGCACAGAATTACCTTGATTATATTTTCCGGATTCTAGCGCTTGAATCCAGCTCTCTTGAGCGTCAGTTAGTTCTTGTTTCATTATGCTTCCTTTAAACAGTGGTAAACCAGTTTTTAATCTCAGTGAAAGATTCACTAATTAGCTCTTTAATAATATATTTTTCCCTCTCAGTAGCATCATACAGCCAGTAACTAAACTTCATTGCGTACCATATACACAGTAGAAATAAGTGAAAGCCTAATACAAATGGAGTCAGAGGGATTTTAAGTAGTGCTCTAAGTACAGTTTTAATCCACATAAAAGTAATCCTCTGGGTCTGCACGTAACATAGCTGCAATCTCAGCAAAAGAGCTACCATCATCGTTTAAAGTAGATAAGGTACCCTCTACTTTATTCTTAGAAGTTCCCCACTTAGAGTGTAATTTTAGCTGCTTTACTACATGATGAGGAGCACTTACAAGAGAGCCGTCATACATAACAGTCGTAAAACCCTCACGATGCTCTACTGACAACTCTTTTTTATACAGATCACAAGCTACGCCTAGGCAACAGAAACTATCTTGTTTATGGAGAGCGCCTGTACCTTGATTATATTCTCCAGACTCTAGTGCTTGAATCCAAGTCTCTTGGGCGTCAGTTAGTGGTTGGTTCATTTTGTTTCCTCTGTGATAGATAAGAATCCGCCTCGGTAAGATTCTATACAAGTATCCCACTCGTTAATGTTCATCTCTGCTTCCCCTGAAAAAAACTTTTCTTTTGCTTCTTCAGCACTATCAGCAATGACCTCACCGTAGGCTTTGCCTGTGATGAAAGTTTCAATCTGAAAAAGTGGCATAACTTTATTCCTTAAATTATATTGGTGTTTATCTTACCCAGACAGGACAATACCGTTACCATCAAATCCGGCAACAGGAAATTGCCCCCGCCAAGCGTCAACTTCTTTTCGCAGACTATCTATCTCATCAGCTGCGGAGGCCATCAGATTACGTTCCGACGTTTCAGTACCGAAAGGAGGCTCACGCAGTCTTTTAACTATATCAATCATCGTTTATATCTCCTGTTGCTGAACTTCATTCATAGTTACTACCCTTTTGACCCGGATCGTTTGAATCAGTGCACACATTATTGTGGTCTGCTGTTTTAGGGCAGCGCTTATTTCCACAGTCTTGGCACATACGAAAGTAAGGATAATCTGGCCAACAGCGTGAGCATATACATCGCTTCTCGATACTCATTATAAAGGTGACTGGATGCTAGTATTGCATGTAGGGCACTCGACTGTAACATAATCTCCATCACGTTGGTCACGAGTGACTCTCCCCTCGCGGCGAGCAAACTCGACTATCGTTTTGCAGCTATAACAGGTGCCTCGATGAATGGTTTCAGCAGGGAGCTTACCTTGATATACTATTTTCATGTTCATTATCTCCTCTGTAACGTGTTTCTAAAAAACCAAATTAACTTTCTTTTGATGATAGAAACCAAATTAACTTTCTTTTGATGATCGTTACTACACTTTGTTTACAAAATAGTTAGCAGGGTTTTCGCGGATTCTAGTAGCAATTTCTGCAAAGGTTAATTGTAAATCATCATTTAGTTCTACAAGAGAGTAGCCCTCCTGCATGTTATTACCTTCATTATCATACAGATTTAGCTTATCTACGACATACGATGGAGCTACTGCTATATCATCATCATATACAACACATGAAACAGTAGCCTGTGCAACAGTAGAAAGCCCTTGCCTCATACCATCCTTAAAAATATCACAAGCTACACCAAGGCAACAGAACCTATCGACTACTTTGTCAGTAGTCTTATGTAGTTTACCCGATCCTTGCTTATAGTTTCCCGACTCTAAAGCGGTCAGCCATTGTTCTTGAAAGTCTGTAAGTGCTTGCATTTGTTTATTCTCTCCAAAGATTGACTAAAGATTCAACAGTCCAGTATAGAAATAATAGTACCAGAATACCATCGACACCAGCACCTATATATCGTTCCTCAACAACTGCGTTTGTAAAGACTACTATCTGCACGTTTGTCAGTGTACTAAATATTAGAGTTTTTTGAAGATGTGTCATTTAAGAATGTCCTGCACAAGGTCGTAAATTAGTGTAATAAAAAAGATAAAGGCTGCTCCCAGGAACCAATACGAAGCATAGCCTGTATAGTTTGTGGAAGCGCTAACACATAACAGGCATAGAGCAGATCGCTCAATCGTTTTTAATGCGGTCATTGCTTAACTCCTTTACTTGTTGTAAAAAACTAATCATTTCGTCAATATCTCGTACATGAAACCCGGCGCGGTATCCTCTAATCATAACCCAATGATCCATACTAACGTAGTGCATAGTAGTGTTTCGTGCACACCCACCGTCATAAGAATTAGGTAAAGTAGCTGTTAAAGTAGTATAGCTATACTCTTCTCTTTTAATATCTATCTTGTTACTAGAAATCATCGTTTTTAACATCTTCTAATGTATATATTTGGGAAATACCTATATGAGCAGGAGTTAATCCTTTTGGTACTGTAATAGTTTGAAACATATCATCATTACAAGAATAGCTTTCAAGAAGACTATCCTCATTAACAACATAATGAGCAGCTTCGGGAGTCATATATTGAATACCGCTACTACCGTCACCACTATCTATAATAACTAAGGCTATCTTTGTTTTAGCGTTTTGTGCTAAGACTTGTTTTGAGGCAAACACTGCAATTGCTACACTTTGTTCTCGGGTAAAACTCTTACCTTCATCATACCCTCTTTCTACATCGGCACGCAGTTCGTCAACCTCTTTACCTTGTGCATTAATAATACTAACTAAGTCCTTAACCCCATAAGTAGGATTAGCGCTAAGTGCGTCGACCATAATATAGTGGTTGATTTCATCCGTAGTCATTCGTCTAAATCCTTTATATACCTAGCATTTTTTAAGGTTTCGATTGCAGCCAGTACTTCTTTTGTCATAGGTAGTGGCATAAAGCTAGTATCTTTAACTCTAAAGTACACTCCACCCTCTTCTGTAACCACAAAGTCAGTAATACTGTCAGTATTTCTTACTTGAGTACTGATTGATACAGTATAATTATTGGGATTTTGTTTAGCTTTAATAAATATATTAACAGGATCTGCACCTTCTCTGATATGGTCATTGATTGTCCCATTAACTCTAGTCATCCACTCAATAAAATGAGCTTTAACAGTATTTTTTGAAAGCTTTAACACAGATTTACCTGACTTCTTGTCATAGACAAATTTAGCCTTACAATCAGTAGCATTTTGATAGGTATCAATCAACATATTTTTCTGCCCATTTTTTTAATTCAGAGATTACATAGTGGCTAGAAGGGAATTCTACTATTTCATTATTATGATATACTGTCAGAATTGGATCATCGTATAGATTAATCCAGTGAGTAAAACACACTGTAGAACTATATGCCACTTCTGAGTTATGAAACTTACAAAACTCGTATATAAAGTAAGTATTATTTACAGTTACAATAATGTACTCATTCTTAATATACGTGATATGAACTTGCTCTTGTTCTTTAAATTCATTTCTGAGTATAGAGTATAAGTCTTTTAGGATTTTAACTCTGCTGTTCATCTATCTTTACCTTTATACAACTAATATCGCTGCAATAATCCCTATAAAGATAGATGCAACGACGCCCATAGCAAATCTTGTAAACCAGAGAGAGTTATCTAGCTCTAACTTTTCTTTTTGTAATCGATCTATAGTATGGTACAAAGTTCTGTTTGTAGACCTTAAATCATTGCAACGGTCTCTGTTAGTTAGATACATACTTCTAAAAGAGTTGCGCTCACTATAGTAGTAATCACGCTCGTCTCTCATCTTACTATCGCCACTGGTTAGAGTGGCGATAGTAACCTTTTGTCTACGTAGTCTAAGTAGGCAAGCAATAGCTTCGTCTTCACTGCTAGTCTGTAATGCTTTGTCTAAGATAGAACTATTCTTGCTCATTGCTTACTCCTTACTACGTTAGAGGGGTGCTAGTCTTAGAGTCTACGTAATCTCCAGTACTAAATTTACGAACTACAGTAGTCTTAACAAGCTGTCCGTTAATAGTCTCATAAGTGACCATCTCTTGGCGAATTAGACCTTCTGCTGGCTCTCGAAACTTAGTTTCATAGGGTGACATATATTTTCTCTCCTTCATATATTATAATAACACTTCAATAAGCGCTCAGCAAGATTAATAATCGCAATCATACTCGTCAACACATACTTTATCAGAATAAATAGTAACTCTGGAGTTACCTTCATAAAGATTATCAAAAATCTCTTCAGGTATAGCAGAAAAAGCATTCTTAAAGCTGTTAAAGTCAGAAATAAATTCTACTGTGCTAACAAAACAGGTATAGTTACGAACTAATTTGTTATAATTCAGTTCAAATTCCTGCAAACTCGTAGCTTTAAAAGTATACTCAATACGTTCTCTTTGCCTATGTTCTAAGTAGTACGGAGTACTAGGTTGTAGGCTCATAATTGTGCTGATAGCACTTTCTAGTTCTTCTTTAGTCTGTACTACACAATTGTCTCTATAAACTTTAGCAATAGCAATATCTTTTTCTGTAGCTATGTAAGAGCCTCCTTCTTGAAGTAGATCATATAACGCATCATCAAGATCTTCTGGTCCCATATCTGAAAACTCACATTTTAGTACATAAGTAAGCTCGTTCACACTAAAATTACAAGGTTCTCCATCATTAAAGCCTGGAGTGCCTTGAGTCCACGATAGGCATAACACTTCAGGGTACTTCTGAAACAGCTCTTGTGTCATATCATTGAGCAATTTCTCTGCAAGTACTTGCATTTCTACTCTGAAATTCTGCATATATACAGTATGCTCGTCTACTTTTACCTTAAAGCTTTTATTAAGGTCTTCTAAAGTTAGCTTATCCATTAATCAGCATCCATTCCTATTGACTTTACATACTTTGCTTGGCCTCTACCACGCATCCAAGGTTCGGGTTCTAGGTTACCTATCCAGTCTTTTATAGTAGGTATTCTACCTGCACAATCTTCTTTAACATGGTCTTCAGCAACATCTCTAACTGAGATAATTTTACCTTGTGAGTTAGTAATAGTCACTCCAAAAAGCTGCTCACAGAGAAAGATACCAAAAGTATTGTGAAGAATTGCTCTATGCCCAAAATCTGCATAAGCTGCTTTAGTTGAATCAAACCAGTTATGTATATCAATATAATCTTCTACAACTCCTCCGTACCTTTTAACAGAGTTACGTGCGTGAATAAAAGGTTTCATTAGTAGTACTCCGCATTAAAATTATTTGGGTCAATCTTCGCATCAGGTATAATGTTTCCCTCGACAGTGTATAACTCTGGGAATAGTTCAGGAGGGTAATACTCTTTGTAATCTTTAGGACTAAGATACTCATTATCTTTATCAGACCAAATATAACCACGCCTTGTTTTTTCCTCGTTCTTAGCTAAAACTAGTAATTCTGCTATATCCCTATCTGTTGCTTTGTTAGAGGTACCTATTTTGATCATTATCACAAAAGCAATTAGGGCAATTAGGATTATAAATTCCATTACTCGTCCTCATCATCTTTAGGGAACCCGTTAGGGTACCAACGAGCATACTGTTCTGGACTAATATAATCTTCATGATCAGGATCCCATACATACCCTTGTCTCACTTTTTCTGCATTGTTATTTGATTCAATGATAGAGATGTTTACTTCTTTATTACCTGCTGTTAGATTAGCTACATTAAAAGCGACCACAACAAGAACAATAAGTCCAACAATAATAAATTCCATATTAATTTACACTCTTTCTATAATTTTCAAGGTATCCGATAATTTTCTCTTTACCAACAGGGTTCATGCTATGAACGCTATAAGTAAAGCCCTCAGGCCAGCCAAGATTATTATCAATAAACTTATCAACTAGCCACATAGCAACGTCAAAACCTGTTTTATCTCCATCACCAATAATGTAATGCTCTTCGGCTAGGTCATGGTCAAAATACATATGCTCAGGAATACCGTATTTTTCTATTGTCCAAATAGCATCGTCCATAGAACGGGCAATAAGCAATACATCAGGCAGTTTATACATAGTACTTTCTGGCATTCTATAGTCGTCTAAGTATAGTGAATATTTCATTAATCTTTTTCCTCAATCACTGCATAAACAATATGCACAATTTTGTTATAGCCATAGTTACCAGGATCGCTAAATTTAATACTAGGCTCTGGATCGTCGTCCTCGTCTTCATCTTCGTGATAGCTCCAGCTATAACATAACCATGCTTCTTTCATCAGTTTTCCAATCTTTATTTCACATTTGATTTAATATAACATATGATTTAGCGAATAGGCAAATAAAAAAGGGGCCGTAAAGCCCCTTTCTCTAGAATTTATATTGTTATTATTCTACTGGTTCTGCTCTTGCTTGTAGCTGCTCAAGAGCTCCTAGAGTAGTAAATACGTCAAGACTATTAGGAATATCCCCACCAGTACCGCCTGCAAAGAAGTCAGGCATATCGATAGTAACATCTTTTAGAGCAGGATACATAACACGAGCAATGTCAAGCTGAATTTCTGCAATATAAATATCACTTGCTTCTTGCTTTGCTCTTAGTTGTGCTTCTGCAACTTGTGCTTCTGCCAAACCAATACTTAGAATTGCTTGAGCTTCAAAAACTGCTGCTTCTGCTGAGGCAGACTGAATATCTCTATTAGCTTCTGCAATAGCTAGTTCTCGATCTTTATCAATAACAGCAAGATTACGTGTCTTCTCTTGCTCAACAATCTGACGAGTAGCAATCTCTCTTGCAACTTCTACTTGTAGCTGTTGTTCGATAACCGCTAGATCTTTAGTACGTTGTGCGATCTGAGTTTGTCTAACTGTCTCAATCTCTTCTTCTTGCTGAACAGCTTGAGCCTCTGCTTCTGCTGTTGCAAGTTGTTCAATTGCGGCAATTCTACGACCGATTCGTGCTCGTTTATCATCGAGTAGA
>Ga0208646_1001591_pt1 | contig 10650 bp, 8 predicted proteins | sample AntAceMetag02UK8_FD_184762 | JGI IMG/M metagenome (GOLD analysis project Ga0208646, IMG submission 184762) | Saline lake microbial communities from Ace Lake, Antarctica - Antarctic Ace Lake Metagenome 02UK8 (SPAdes) (version 2) | ecosystem: Environmental > Aquatic > Non-marine Saline and Alkaline...
TCGTTTTTTCAAATGCTCTTCCATTCGAGAAAGTTTTTCAACTTCCGCTTCAAGCATCCGATCCATTGGAATCCCCGTCCATTGAGAAACAACATCTGCAATATCTTCCTCGGTAATTTCTTCTCTCAAAATCTGTCGTGAACTTTGAAGTTTTTTAAGTCGCTTTTCTTTTTGTTCAAGATCACGCTCCAAAGCAGGGATCTTTCCATATCTAATCTCAGCAGCTCGTGACAGGTCGGCTCGCACCTCTGCTGATTCTGCTTCGAGACGAGCACTCTCCAACTCACTTTTAATTTTCTTTATACTATTTACTGTCTCCTTTTCATTTTTCCACTTCAATTCAAGTTCGGAAGTTTTTTCTTTAAAATCAGCGATCTCTTTATCGATCTTTTTAGTTCGAGTACGTGCCTTTGTCTTTTGCCCCTTTGCCCCTACTTCAATCTCACTCTTGAGCGCTTCTCGCTCAATCTCAAGTTTCATAATTTTTGAATGTGTCTCTTGTAAAATCGGAGGCATATTCTCTAATGCAATTTTAAGATGGGACGCTGATTCATCAATAAGGTCAACTGCCTTATCTGGTAAAAATCTATCTGTAATATAGCGGCTTGAAAGAATCGCTGCTGCTTTAAGTGCGTCATCAGTAATCCGAACTCCATGATAGAGTTCGTACTTTTCTTTAAGTCCGCGGAGAATGGTTATCGTATCATCAACTGACGGCTCGTTAATATGTACTGGCTGGAAACGTCGCGTTAGCGCTGGATCTTTTTCAATATGTTTTTGATATTCTTTAAGGGTTGTTGCTCCAATAGCTCGAAGTTCTCCTCGCGCCAGCGCTGGCTTAAGCATATTCGACGCATCAATTGCACCTTCTGCTGATCCTGCACCGACAATAGTATGGATTTCATCAATAAAAACAATAATCTTCCCTTCTGACCGCTCGATTTCTTTCATAATACTTTTCAATCGTTCTTCAAATTCACCTCGGTACTTTGTACCCGCAATCAGCAAGCCGAGATCCAGTGATACCAGCTCTTTGTCTTTTAAAGATTCTGGAACATCTCCCGAAGCCATACGAAGTGCCAACCCTTCTGCAATTGCAGTTTTTCCAACCCCTGCTTCACCGATGAGGATAGGATTATTTTTTGTTCGTCGTGAAAGTATTTGAACGATACGTGAAATTTCTACATCACGGCCGATAACCGGATCGAGCTTGTTTTCGTGAGCAAGTTTTGTCAGTGATCGGGTGTACTTAGCCAGTGAGCGAAACTTTTTTGGTGCCTGAGCACCTACGTCACTAGTATCACGGAGTTCTTTGATGATATCGAGGACTGTTGCCTTTTGAATTTTAAATCGAGAAAGTAGCTCTTGTGCATTACCGCGAGTTTCAAGCACAGCTAAGAAGAGATGCTCTGTTGAAACAAATTCATCTTCAATCTCGGCTGCAATTTTCGCAGACCTTTCAATTGCCTTAGCTAATTCTGGAGTAAGGTAAATTTGATACGAAGGTGAAAGTGTCGCACTCGCTTCAGGTGCTTCAATCATCTCAAGCACCGAATCAGTCAAAAGGATCGTATCAATATCCATCTTGTCCAAGATAGAGGTCACCATAGACTCTTCCTGTGTAATCAGAGCACACAGAAGATGCAGGGGCTCAACATGGTTTTGCCCACGTTCAATTGCAAGTTCGTGTGCCTTGCGGATCGCCTCTTTTGCTTTTGTCGTAAATTGATTAAATGGGGGCATATAGATTTATTATATTACAACTTTTAACTACTTTGTCAATATTACGCACAAACCAACCGGCGTACTTATTAGCTAGTAAAACAGCCTGCACCTTACAAAGAACACGGAGACACACCTATACACAAGGATTTCACACAATTAAAGATACATAAATAACACAACATATTGCCCTACAGTATTCTTATGTAAAGCTTATTCGAAAGCGTCCATTTCCCTATCATTTCAATCATTCCGGCAAAAACCACACCCTCTCGAACTTATGCCATTATAGCACCCGAGGTAAGATTTTCATAAGTCGATCAATATCTTTTGCTGTTGTCGCTCTACCTAGAGTAAATCGCAAGCTTGACTCAGCACAACAACCCCTTCCGATCGCCTCCAAAACGTATGATCGATTATTCTCTGACAATGTTCTGCATGAACTAGAGTATGAGCACGCAACTCCCTCAACATCAAGTTTAATTACCACAAACTCCGCATCAACACCCGGAAAGCACACGTTCACGTTATTTACCAGGCGCTCAGACTGATCACCGTTTAGTGTTGAGGATGGAAATGCTTTTGCTATTTTTTCAATCAACATATCCCGTAGTACCAGTAAGCGCTTTGATTCTTTTTCTCTGGACTCGTCTGTAATACTAAATGCCTTTGCAAAACCAACAACGCCCGCCATGTTTTCAGTCCCTGAACGAATCCCTCCTTCCTGCCCACCTCCAAACAAAATGGGTGAAATATCTGTACCATTTTTTACATACAACATACCAACACCTTTTGGCCCATATATTTTTGATCCATCGAGCGTCAGTAGATCTACGCCCAAAGAAGCGACATTGAGCGGAAGGTAATTAGCAGCCTGACTTGCATCTGTATGAAATACGATTTTTGAGTGTAGATATTTTTTTCTGTGTTCTCGTATTTTTTTTGCAATTTCTTTCAATGGCTGAATCGTTCCAATTTCGTTATTCGCACACATTACCGAAACAAGTACCGTATTTTCCTTCAATGACTCAGCGATAGATCGAGCCGACACCACCCCACGCTCATCTACCGGCACAACCGTCACTTCACCCCCTCGACGTTCCACCTCTTTACACACCTCAAGCACAGACGGATGCTCTATTGTTGTTGTAACAACATGCGGATGTGCATACCGCCCAATCACACCCAAAATAGCTAAATTATTTGCTTCCGTACCACTACCGGTAAAAAATACCTCTTTGTAACTAGCGTTGAGAATAGCAGCAACTTGCTTTCGAGCATCAGTAAGCGCCTGTTTCACCTCAACTCCTTCTTTGTACAACGCTGTCGCATTTGCAAATTTCTTTGAAAAAAAAGGGCGCATAGCCTTCACTACCCGCGCATCTATGGGAGTCGTAGCTGCGTAGTCAAAATATAATCTCTTCATACCACAACAATACAATGGAAATATGCACCTGACAACAATCCATATTACAACTTTCACAAATAGTCAAAGTTCGCTATACTATGATGACTATATGCTACTCAATACCTCATATCTACTCATACTCGCTGCAGTCCTGCTCATCCTACTCATTATCTGGGTGGTTCGTCTTGAAACTAAACTCAGACGTCTAATGGGCGGAAAAAATGCTTCGACGCTTGAACACCTCATTCAAGATATTCACAGCGAGCTTCAAAATGCACGTCGCTTTCGTGATGAATCAGCTCGCTACCTAGAAACAGTCGAACGACGACTTCGACGATCAATACAAGGTGTTGAAACACTACGCTTTAATCCTTTTCAAGGTAGTGGTTTTGGAGGCAACCAAAGCTTCTCAACCGCATTAGCAAATGAAGAAGGTGACGGCGTAATCCTTTACTCTCGTGAGCGAACAAGTGTCTATTCAAAACCCTTAAAGAACTTTTCATCAGAGCACGAACTTTCTGACGAAGAGAAAAAAGTGATTGAACAGGTACAAAAAAGAGTACGGGTATAGGTAGTGCTCACGCACTCTACAACTTTGACAAATAGGCACTTTTTGTGCATAACTGTAATACTAATGGCAAAAAAGAAAGCACAAAAGAAAACAGACTCTACTATAGAGAGACCCCCGGTAATTGCGATCATGGGTCATATCGACCACGGTAAATCAACACTCCTCGACTACATTCGCAAAACAAACATCGTTGATTCGGAAGCAGGAGGTATTACCCAGCACGTCTCTGCATACGAAGTAGAGCACACCACAAAAGAAGGTGTGACGAAGAAGATAACGTTCCTTGATACTCCAGGACACGAGGCTTTTGGTGCAATTCGCGTACGCGGAGTTGATGTTGCTGATATTGCCATACTCGTAGTGGCCGCCGATGACAGTGTCAAACCACAAACACTTGAGGCACTCGAGGCAATCCAAAAGAAAAATATTCCCTTTATCGTCGCTATTAACAAAATAGACAAGCCTCAAGCAAACATAGACAAAGTAAAACTCGACCTTACAGAAAAAGGTGTGTACGTCGAAGGCTATGGTGGATCAATACCATTTGTTGCTGTTTCTGCAATCAGCGGGGATGGTGTTGGCGAGCTACTTGATACAATGCTTTTAGTAGCAGAGTTTGAAGAACTCAAAGCAAATCCATCACACAATGCCACTGGTACTGTTATCGAAACTGCTGTCGATGCAAAAAAAGGGCTTTCTGCCACGCTTGTCATTAAAGACGGAACACTTTCACAAGGTGAATTTGTGGTAACCGAATCTGGCTATGCACCCGTCAGAATTATGCAAGATTTTTCTGACACACCGATCCGTGAAGCAACAGTTTCAAGTCCGATTAAAATAATTGGCTGGAGTACACTCCCACAAGTTGGTGCTCTCTTTCAGACTGTTGCCTCAAAAAAAGAAGCGGAAACTATCACGAGTAACTACCACGATACTCTCACAGCCTCTAGGACAGCTGAAGAAGCAGACGACCGACTAGTTATTCCCATCATTCTTGAAGCCGACACAGCTGGCTCACTCGAAGCGATTATTCACGAAATTAAAAAGATACCAGAAGAGAGGGTACGGATAAAAATCGTACAGTCTGGTATCGGCAACGTTACCGAAAAAGACATCAAGCTCGCTTCCGGTAACGAAAATACAATCGTTATTGGATTTAACACTAATGTTGACTCCCCCGCAAAAAATCTAGCTGAACGATCTGGGGTGACACTTGAACAATTTGATATTATCTACAAGCTCAGTGAATGGCTCGAACAAATTGTTGTCGAACGCACACCTTCAATCGAAGTAGAGGAAGTTGGAGGAGAACTTAAAGTGCTTAAGATCTTCAGCAAAACCCGAAATAAACAAGTAATCGGTGGAAAAGTAACAAGTGGACAGATCATTCTTGGTCGCCAAGTTAAGATAATGCGTCGAGAAAATGAGATTGGTCGTGGAACTATAAAAGAACTGCAACAACAAAAACTCAGAAAATCTGAGGTCCAAGAAGGCAATGAGTGCGGACTGCTTGTAGAAGCATCTACAGAAATTGTACCTGGAGACTATCTACAAAACTTCTCTATTGTAACCAAGTAGTATGAGTGACCGCCGACAAGACAAACTGCAAGAGGCAATACGAGAGCAAGCTGCTCGTTTTGTAACAACAGAATCAGACAGAACCTCTCTTATCACCGTGACGCACGTAGTAGTTTCAACTGACTTAAAAAGTGGTATAGTTTTCTTTACAGTTTATCCGGAAGCAAAAGAAGCTGTCGTATTGGAGTTTTTAAACCGAAAACGAAAGCACTTTCGAGATGAGCTGATGAGTAAGCTTTCCTTGAGACGTATCCCCCGCTGTGAATTTCGTATTGATAGTGGAGAAAAAAATCGACAACGTATCGACACTGTATTATCTCAAGAGTAAGGCCTGGTGGCGAAGTGGTAACGCTACGGTCTGCAAAACCGTCACGCGCGGGTTCGATTCCCGCCCAGGCCTCAAATTTAGGAATATGTATTCCTGAATTTAAAATTTGAAATACATAACACATGCTCGGGTGGCGGAATTGGTATACGCGCACGACTTAAAATCGTGTCCCTATTGGGATGCGGGTTCGACTCCCGCTCCGAGCACATAACAAAAAACATACCTTTACTTGGTGCTAATTTACTGATATTCTTTTTTTACGTTTTTAAAGTATTCCGCTCATAGCTCAGTCGGTAGAGCAGTCGCCTCTTAAGCGAACGGTCGTAGGTTCGAATCCTACTGGGCGGACAAATATACAACAGGCACCTTTCTCTAGTAGCTGTTGTTTTCTTAACTCATTACCTGCCTAGGAATCGAACCATGATGGTGCCTGTTTTTTATAAACTAACCACCTCCAAAGATTCGAACCCACAAAATCAAAAGGTGCCCCTGGATAAGGGTCTCTTTACTTATCAGCTAAACGAGAGTAATTTTAAGCTAATTGCAATAATGTATACTCGACTATGAAACTACTTAGATTAAGCGGAGTGCTACCTGCTCTCATACTTGTCGCTACAACCCTAACCATAACCGCACAATCAACACTGCAAGCAGACGGCGGACACCCAAGCGTTATCGCCTTTGGAGACAGTGTTAGTCTTGGCGTAGGAGCCGGAAACAACAACTCATACGTTGACCTTCTTGAGGACTGGTCGAAGGTTCGAATAGCTAATAAAAGCGTACGCGGCATTACTACCAAAGAAGCCTACGACAGCCTCGACACAACCGTCTTCTCACGAGAGTCAGACATTGTCATCCTATTTCTAGGTGGAAATGACATCATTCAAAATGTCTCCAAGGAACAAACAATCAACAATCTTCGTTTAATTATTGAACGAATTCAACGGCGACGTGGCGGAGAAATAATTCTCCTTGGTCTTCACAGCAATGTATTTCGTCTTGAATACGAAACTGCATATAGAGAACTCGCAAAAGAAACTGAGATTCTTTATGTCCCAAATGTTCTTCAGGGTATTATCGGTAATCCAAAATTCACCACTGATGCTCTCCACCCAAACGCCGTCGGACACCACCTTATCGCCGAACGTGTCTTCCCTGTCTTCGCGCACGCACTCACAAAAGCAGCTGAAAAGGACACCCCTGTCCATGTTTTCTGTACCGTAAATACTCTTCAAGATGGTGAACGCCTCACCTCTTCGTATTCCGCCTTCACGAACGACGCTGTAGAATGGAAAGCCTATGTCTGGGGTGGTGACGAACAATACAGCTACACATGGTCGGGTGATGAACTCTATAAAGCTACAGGTAGCACTCGTATTTTTTCAGACACACTCACTCACTCCTACACAAAATTTGGGAACAAAAAAGCGACAGTTGAAGTGAGGTCAGACTCAATAACAAAATCAGTATCTTGTCAGGATACGGTAAAGATAATCCCCCAGCCAATCACCGCCCGCTGTTCTGTCTTGGTACGAGGAAACACTATCGAATGGTCTGCATTTGCAGAAAATGCCGACAATATCGGTTTTGATTACAGATGGAAAAGCTCATCACGATCTGATGAATTTGAAGCCTACACCAGAAACATTACACACACCTACGGAACGCCCGGGATAAAAACAGCTCAAGTGCGTATTACCCCAGATGGTGAAACGACACATCCAATCAACCTTACTTGTAAAGGAGAGATTATCGACACACCAAACACCACAGCCTCATGTGCACCTCAAAGTAATTATCTGAGCGATGTCGTAGTTTGGAACGCTCACACAACAATCAGCAATCCTGAATTCAAGTGGAGCGGAACAAACAGCCTTGACGCAACAACAAACATCGCATCAAAGCAATATACTTCTTCTGGAATTAAAACAGGACGAGTAAAAATTACAAACAGCGACGGAGCATCGACACAACTTGAGTGCCAAACCAAAATAACTGTTGAGGAGGAAGAATCGAGCGGATGCTTTATCGCCACAGCAGCCTTTGGCACCGACCTTGAACCTGAAGTCCTTCTCTTGAGAGAGTTTAGAGACAACCACCTCCTCACACACACCATAGGCAAGGCAGTAGTAAAAACCTACTACACAGTTAGCCCACCTATCGCAGAGACTATTCGAGATTCAGAATCCCTCAAAGCACTTACTCGCGCAGGTCTTACCCCTATCACAAAGGTAGTTGGGTGGATTAATTAGTCTCATTCTTGAATAAAGTAGTAATTCTGCTACTATAGTAACACTCCACTGGGCAAGTGGCGGAATTGGTATACGCGCTAGTCTTAGGAACTAGTGCCGCAAGGCTTGGGAGTTCGAGTCTCCCCTTGCCCACAAATATACAGGCAGTACAGGCTTACCTTACTACCCTTTTTGTATCTCATCACTTGATTGACAAAGTGCTTGGTTGTGTTATAATGTAACTTGCTGTCCTTTGAAATTGTAACTACAAACAAACTCTACTATATGGAGCGCGTCATGAATCTTGAAACTGTCACAGCGATCATTTTTTCAATAGTCATACTATTAGTCATGATTTTTAGTCCACTTCTGTTTTTTGCCTTTATCGATTTTCTAGGTACGAAACGTTTCCTATTTATAAAACCGATCGAAGGACGCTTCTTGTATGTTGTTCGAGGAAGTGGACTGAAACGTATCGTCTACTCCATCAAAGGATGGGAACTGAACAAAAACGACAAGATGGTCAAAGACGAAAGAGCAAAAGGATGGCTTGAAACAACCTTCGGCGTTCAATGGCTCGGAATTCCCTTTATTGACTCAGTCTTCGAATTCCCATTAAGTTGGGACGAGTTGGGCAAAAAGAAAGATGAAGCTGGTTACTCAACCATCTCCCATGCTGATGAGACAGTCGACGGCTTATTCTTCCAAGCTACGTACGTACTCCAGCTTCATGAAGCAGAAACTGCTGGCCAGATCCCATTGAATGCACGCATCATCTTGACTCTTCGTCGTAACTATCCCGAACGTGCCGCTTTCAAACTAGGCACCCCAGCAATAGGTCTCAGTACCGTTAATGGACTCGCCCTCAACCAGGCTCGAAAGGTTGTACGGACACTTGACATAAACAAGGTTCTCGGACTTGGAAGCAAAAACGCCCCTACAGAAAATGCGGCCGACCAGATCATCGAGGCAATCTATCAACTGAACATCAACGCAAACCTATCAGATGTACTGACAGATGTAGCGGATGACGAAGCGAGAGGGGCGCTGTCGAATATCACAGGCTGCGAAGTCGTTAGTGTTTCAATAGAATCAATCGAGCCTGCGCTCTCAAGTGATGAACTTGCGAAACTGAGAGCTGTTCCCCTCGCAGAAATACAAGGTGACGCTGTTGTCGCCTTAGCTCAACGACAGAAGGAAGCGGACACCCTTTACGGCCAAGGACAGGCCGGCGCACTAAAAGCGCAGGCCGATGTAATGGAAGATCCTAATGCGCGTGATCTCGCGATCATGCAACTAGTCCGAGACTCAAACCTCCTCACACTTGGCGGGGATGCAGGAATGCAGCTATTCGTCCAGGCACCAACACAAACAGGAAAGAAGGAGGGTGCTAAAGAATAGTGAGTAGTTACAACAACCAAGGGGATTGACTGTCACAGTCAATCCCCTTTTTCATTTGACAAACTACGTAAAAGTGCTATAATACTATTAGATCGGAATGTACACAAACCTTTAGGAGATACGTATATGTTGTCCTTTCTCATTTCAATAGTCACATTGACCGGAATGATTGGTATCTTAGCGCTGTTTCTTGGAAAAAGCACCAAGATCAACTTATTAGGACCAGGAACGGTCCGATTTGGAAAGTGGTTCGCTGGACTATCTTTGACGCTGTTGGTATTTTTCATACCGCTGTCGATGGTGTTTTCGTTATTCGAAACACCGGACGAAGATCTGGACAGCAGCAGGGTTCCGATCCTGCCAGCGACAAACGACGGCCCGAATTACAACAAGCCGGCCCTCGACGAAAATCAGCGTCGGGAGCAGGAAGAGGAGAGGCTCCTTAAAACGCTTAAGTACGCCACCTCGGTGAAGATTGAAGGGGAAACTGTTGAAGTAATCTTCAACTTCCCCACTGACGGTGACCTGTACACAGCCCCGAGGATTTCAGGGTACTATCAGGGGGGATACGGGTCTCTCACAGGGAATCCATACATATACTCTGCCAATGGGTCCCCTCCGGGAACAATCATTCCCGGGAGTAAGACTCTCCAGTGGTCTGATAGGACCGTCTACGAAGCATTGTACGGCGCTTTAGAAGACGGTCAGGTCTGTGAAATACTTATCACCTACAAAATGGTAAGACACAAAACCTTCTGAGACACTCACAGTCTCAATAAAAAAAGTGAAAGTCTCGGTACATACATATGTATCCGAGGCTTTTTTATATACAAAATAAAACCACCCGAGATAGGTGGTTTTATTTTACGTACGTAGTGCGCACTATAGTCCGAGATATCCAGGCCCTTCTGTTCCTCCACTTATTTCAAACGTAGCCAGAATCAAGCGAATAATTCCATATACAGAAATCATTATGAAGAGTCCAACAATTCCCCACATCATACTTCGCTTACCTCTTTCCCTACCCGCCTCATCACCGGCACTTGCAATAAAACGAACGATACCGACAACAAACACAAGTACAGCGACAGTAAATAAGAAGATAATAATTGGATTCAGCACGTGCTGACTCACTCTACCGAGAAAAGGGACGATGGTCATAGATTACAAACTAGTTATCACTACTACCGAGACCAGGAACAGCAGGAACAGCAATTGTATCATTGTCGTTAGTACCGAGCGCCTCTCCGATGAATCCAATGATTCCCCAGATACTCACCATAACAAACAGAGCAATAATACCACCGATCATAATTCGTCGTCCTTGTGCCTTTGCGTCTTCATCGCCTGCACTGAAGATATATCGCGCCAATCCCCAGAAGAAGGCAAGAAGAGCTATACCGACAACAAT
>Ga0208646_1001594_pt1 | contig 10640 bp, 11 predicted proteins | sample AntAceMetag02UK8_FD_184762 | JGI IMG/M metagenome (GOLD analysis project Ga0208646, IMG submission 184762) | Saline lake microbial communities from Ace Lake, Antarctica - Antarctic Ace Lake Metagenome 02UK8 (SPAdes) (version 2) | ecosystem: Environmental > Aquatic > Non-marine Saline and...
TCCATCTATACTCCTTCCTTTCTAGTATGTATTCTCAAGTGTGATGACATGGCATTAGTCTTCATTGCTATGCCACAGATCTCACAAGGTCTAGTAGGATAAATTTTTCCGAGTTGTCCTTTACTCATACGTTTCCTTTGTTCTAAACTTATTTTTCGTCTTGGAACTAGTGGATTCACTTTAGGAGTTTTACCTCGTTTGGACAAAGCGTTTTGTAAAACTCTCTTGTCGGATGTAGCAGTTAGACCTTTGTTCCAAGGTTGTTTACCCTTGTTAGCAATAGAAAGTTTTTTCCTAGTAGCAGGAGATTTACTGCCACCCTCTCCGCCATCTGTTTTATTTTTTAATGTTCCGGTACCAATGTCTTGTCGTCCGTACTTCTTAATTAATTTTTTTTCAAGTAAAAATGCTTCTTGCTCTGATAAATCTTTAACAAGTATTTGGATTCTTTTTTTATCTAATGGTCTATATGTTCTTTTCGAATATGCTCTGAATCCTGTTCCTTTTCCGATATAATAAGGAGTTCCGTCTGTTCTAGTATATTGGTAAACGTAATACATTCTCAATCCTTTCGGGCATCGGTCTTGCCGTCCGCCCTGGCCACCCTGTCTGTGTCTAGGGGTATGCCCAGTTGTTCGGAGACCTCTTGGTCAATTTTAAGTATGTCGTTGTTCATGGTCTTGACCCTGTTGTCCAGTTGTACTATCACAGTCTCGATGAACTTGATCGAGCTTACTATGCCATTCAGGATGTATTTTATGATGAACAGTATGAAAACACCCATTCCCACCGTGGCGGCGATTGGTAATCCTAGCTCTGCTACTAATTTAAAGAACTGTGTCATTATGTGTGTATTTAACGTTCCGGAGTGTACATGTTCACAGACAGGGTAGGAATAACCCATTCACATTTTGTAAATTCTTTACAAAAAAAGTTTACAAACGTTTACATCGTTTACAACGTACGACTAGGTTTTTTATGGTTTTCGTGTTATATTTACAATAAGTAATTTTAGTAAACAAATTAATTTACAAAAGGAAACAATACAATGTACGAAGACAAAAAGAAGACTAAGAAGATCTATGTTGAAAGTAATTGTGTTTCTCGTGACGACTGCTGTTGGGATGAAACACCTGAGATGCAGGCCGTGGTCTCTGTAAATGAAAAATCACCCAAGCAACCAGAAACGTGGCCAGAACACTGGCAGAAGCAATTATAAGAACTACTTTGTAGTGGCCTGGAATGTGCCGGACCAGTCTGTGGGCTTGCCGGATTCCAACCTATCCCTCATGTTAGCATAGTACTGCTTCATCTCAGGATGTATCGTCGCGGCCGTGTCCAACCTCTTGATGGCTTCCGGCCAATCACCCCCGTAGTATGACTCCAGGAACTGCCTGTGGTGTTCTGATTCTTTTGCCACCGTGTATATCTTGACGCCGATCTTCTTGCCCTTGACCGCTATGCAGTCCAGTTCTAACACATCTATTGTGCCACGCACCTGTCTTGCCGTCTCTGGTCCCAGCACTATCAACACACCGTACGTCTTTGATTGTCCCTCCAGGCGTGCCGCAAGATTGACTCCATCACCCAGGCAGGTGTAGTCGAACCGTTGGTCTGATCCCATGTTGCCCACCACGACCTCGGCGGTGTTTATGCCCAAGCCCATTCCGAACGCGGGCACGCCTTCCTTGATCACTTCCTCGTTGAACTGTCTGAGACTTTCCAACATCTTGATGGCGGTGTTCACGGAGTTCTCGGCGTGGTCTGTGTCCTTGAGTGGTGCGTTCCAGAACGCCATCTGTGCGTCACCTATGTACTTGTCTATGGTGCCCTTGTTGGCCAGTATCTCTCGGGTCATGGCAGTCATGTATCTGTTCATTATCTTTGTTAATCCCTGCACGTCCCGGCCGTAGTGTTCTGATATGGCAGTGAATCCCCTCACGTCAGTGAACATTATGCTCAGTTCACGTGAGTCACCTCCCAACTTCAACAGGTCTGGATTCTTCTGTAGCTGTGCCACCATGTCTGGTGACAGGTATGTTCCGAACTGTCGCTTGATCTGTTGTTTGAGACTGAATTCTTTCACGAAACGGTTGAACACTGCGTGGAATCCTGTGACTGTTGTCACAAGTATGATCCAACTGGCGTCCCAAAGTTGTAGGTGTTTTACGAAATAGAAGTATGCACCATAGGCCGTTCCTGACCACACAGTAAGTAAAAATGCTCCTACCAACCAGTAGGGTGCGAAGCCTGCCAATAAAATTATTATCACTGCGAGCACGCCAGCCGCAACATATTCTAGGAATGTGGCCGTGTCCAACCTCACTATGTTCTCGCCGTTCAACACAGTCTGTAAACTTACCGCCATCGCTGTGTGACTGTACTGCTCACCGTTGGGTGTTGCTATTATTGTGCTGATACCTTCGGCAGTGTTTCCTATTATAACAGTCTTGCCTGCCACAGAACTGAAGTCATCTGTTATGCTGATCGTTTCGAACTGCTTGTTCCATCTCAACCATATCCTAGCGTATTGATCAGTCTTGATTGTTTTGAATTTTGGTACTCTTAATGCTATCACTCCACCTTCGCTGGCTTTTACTTGATAACTTGGATCACCAACTGCAACCCTTATCACTTCCAGTGCCACACTTGGATACACTTCCTCACCAACCCTCATAAGCAACGGCAGTCTCCTTACTACTCCATCTATTTCGGGTGTTGTGTTTACGACACCAACACCATCAACGTTGTCCGCCAGCAGGGGTATTGGACCAAGCATTCCAGGCCATTCAAACAACCAAGGCAACGGATCACCTATCTTGGCAACACCACGTGGTACTGCATTTCGATTTGTCTGTGTCGTACCGGCCTGTGCGATCACTATTCCGTTCTGCACCAATGCCTGCGCCAGATCCCAGTCTCCGCCCAACCTGTCCTCTTCCGAGAACAATATAGGTAGTACAATTATTCCTGCACCTGCTTCTCTTAATTTCCAAATAACATCTGCCAACACCGAACGCTTCCATGGCCACTGTCCGTTTTGTTCTATGCTCTTCTCGTCAATCTCAACTATGACCACATCCTCACTCAAGGTCGGTGTGTCGTATTTCTGCATTAGGTCAAAACTTTTGAGTCTGGCCGTCTCTTTTACAAAAGGATCTTTAAGACCCCAAAGCATTATCACTGCAAGTGTCATGAACGCCAAGGTCCAGTGTGTCAGTATCTTCTTAATCATTCTTTACATCCGTTTATATGCGTATTTATTTTAACTGCGTGGTTAATTTTGAGTAACGGTCACCGAGCAGGTTGCGGTGGCACAGCTCTGTTGCAGGTGGTAGTTCTGGTCCGCGGCACTGTCCTGTGTGAGGTCCAGCGTGGTGGGATTGCCCGACAGGTCTATCAGTGCGTCATGACTGCCTGACCCATCCTGCGTCACGGTCAGCGTGTGGTTGTCCGTGAGCGTGACGTCCAGGAAGTGATCCCCGGTGCCCAGTTGATCTATGTCCACCGTGTTGCCACCGTCCACGTCCAGGAACAGGATCTTGTCCCCGGTCTCCTTCTGGTCTATGGTCAACGAATTGCTGTCGCCATTTACCTCTACCCTGGCAAAGTGTTCTCCACTGTTGCTCAGATGTAACTGTTCTAGGTCCAGGGTGTTGCTGGCACCTGTTATGTCCACTATGGCCCTCTGTCCTGTGTCCTGCCACACGTCCACGTCATTGCTGTTGCCATTGATGTCGATGCCTAGCACGTTGTCGTTGTTCTTCTGTGTGATCGTGAGTTCTATGCTGTCGCCCGTTATGTTGGCGGCGGAGGTGAGGTCTGTGCCTATTATGAGATTGTCATCACCATCCTGTAGGATGTCTAGGTCTATGCCCGAACCACTCTGTGTCATGTATATCTTGTTGCCTGCCTGTGTCTTGCTCCTGGTGGTGTCCACCGTGGTCTGCTGTGACGTGGTTATGCCCGCCTGTGGGGCAGATGAACCATACAGTGTGCCCGCGGTCTCCATATCCAATATGTCATCTGTGATGTTGACCTTTAACAGTGTGGAACCATAGGTGCTGTCCCACATATTGATGTCCGCTGTGACGAACACAGCACCTGAGTATCCGGAACCCAGATCCGCTGACTGCCATATCATAGCACCTATCACACCCGAAGATGTCTTGAAAACATACTGACCCTGTGAGTTGGTCAGACTGCTACCCGCGGCACCGGTCACTGTGCCGGTGTCATTGGTGAAGGTACTGTTGATCACGGTGTAGGAATTGCTACCAGATCCAAAGGTCAGGGTGCCACCACCCGCCGCACTGACCACTGAGGCAATAGCATTGTTTCTTGTGGCGAAACCACTGTTCTCGCCGTTCATCATTAGGAATCCACCATTCTGCACGAAGTTGCTCAGTGCGGTCACCTCTGATGCAGAATAGCCATACTCATATCTCACGTCCCAGATCTGAGCGTATCCTGTGATGCTGGGCAGTGTGGTGGATGTGCTGTAGGTCACTGTGTGTCCCTCTGAGGTCAGTTGAGATCCGATGTTGCTTTGGGCACCGCCATAGTTCTGGTGTATCACCAACACTGAATCCGCCTGTGCCACTGACACAAACAGCCACAGACTAATTAGACTGCTTAATAGTAATCTCATTGCCCTGTCCCCCGATGGTGTAGTCTATTATCTCGTAGTCCTGTTGTCGCACGTTCAAAATGTACGTGTCATTCTTGCTCAGTCTCAGTTCTATGTAGTTGCCGGCCTCGTCCTCCCTGATCCACACGTATGCGTCATTGTCATCTATCATTATGATGCCGGTCTCCGGATCCTTACCGAACCTGACGTCACCGGTCTTCTTGTCAAACTCGTTACGCATTGACTTGGCAAGTTCCTTGTTGATCTGGTCCAGGATGTCCACCAGGAAGTTCTGTTCCAGGAAGTCTATGTCCAGTCCCGTGGCCCACCCCTCTATCTCCTCCTCCAGTGCGTCCACTTCCAGGTCATTGAATTCAAGGAAGTCTATGTCCAGTGCGTTGGCCACCTCGTTGTATTCGCTGTTGCTCATCTCCTGCTGTATCTCCCTGGGCCTGCTTATTATCAGTAGGTTACTGATCAGGCTCTCGTCCAGGTCCAGCCTGACCGGTTTCATGGGCCTGCTGGCCGCGGTGTCCACAACGGTGGCCTGGAACGCTTGGTTCAGTATCACCTGCCCGGCGTCCGACTCCACTGATATCTCACCCACGTAGCATTTGCCCTGTGTGTTGCAACTGGGCAACAGTATGATGGTACTGCTACCTATCTCGTCCACGGTCATGGAGAAGTCCGTACCCCTGACCGCTATGGTGGCGGTGGGGGTTGATATCTTCACGTTCTGTCTTGAGTTCTTAGCTATCTGTCCTGATGCGTACCTCACCGTGCCCAGTGACGCCTTCAGTGACAGGGTGCCTGTCTTGGTCGCTGGATCGTACACGAATTCGTCTATCGTCAACTTGGAGTGTTCTGTCACGTCCACACGTGTCTGGTCCACGAACTCTATCGCGGTCTTGCCGTTACCGGTCTTGATCACATCGTATGAGAATATGCCCAGGTCCTTGACCGTGGTCTCGTCCTCACCCGTGGCACTACGTTCAACTGCACCGTTCCCTTCGTGGAGGATCACTTCGCCGATATTGGTGGCGGCCCATGCCTTGGCAGTCAACAGTAGACTGCACAGCAATATAGCTATGGGTTTCATTAGTCTGTCTGGCTGATGTCGATGTCTGCGTTATCGCCTGATGTTGTCAGGCTGATGTAGTTGTCATTCACACCAGACTGCACTATGTCCACGTCAGCGATACCGCCCGTGTGGCTGTGTATCAGTGTGTGTCCGTTGATGTCTCCGTTGCCGTCTATGTCCACCAACCAGTTGTTGGTGTCACCGTCCACGGTGATTGTAAGGATCGCACTCGTGCCATCTATGGTCGCCGCGATGGTGTTTGAATCATCTGATCCCGCTGATGTTATGGTGGCAGTTGTGTTGGAAGCGTCTGAAGTCAACCCTATGTCTAGGTCTATGTCATTGTTGTCACCAACCATGGTGATCGAAGCAGTCACAGTCCCACAAGAACTGTTTGAACCACCTGTGTCACAATTGAAGTCTATGTCATTGGAACTACCAGTCACGTCAAACGTACCTGTGAATGAGGCACCGTTTACTTGGTATGTCAACACGTTGGATCCACCCACTTGGTCGATGTTCAACGTGGTGGTTGATCCCACCGAGGATGAAGCAGTGGTTGAGTTACCCACTGTGTTGTTCGAGCCATCCTGCGTGATGTCTAGGTCAAGTGTGTCACCTGACTGCGTCACGTATATGTCGTTGGCATAGGCACTGAAAGCCAGTGCTGTTGCGAATATTGTTGTTAAAATCTTCTTCATTTGTGCTAGTATTTAATCTCCCACAATCCTTCTTTATCACCCAGTTTAAGTATCTCCAGCAAACAGTACTCTATGGCCGTCCTCACTGCGTAGTTCACTGGTTCGTTCACGGCCACCCCTGACTCCACCTCGAATGCTTTTGTGCTCATGTCCAGGAATCTGAACACGTCCATGCCCGTCTTGTGGCTGGCTATGCTCTTGGTTGCCTCGGCCGTCAGCAGTATCTCACCGGTCTGCACCGCGACGATCCGCATGCTCACCGTGACCTGGTCTACCCTGTACTCCTCGTGTATCCCGATCCCGAAGTATCTCGCCCCGTCTCCACCTGACGTCACGTTGGCGTCGTAACCTATGATGCCACCCTCTATTATCAGCCCAGCGAATACCAGTGGCTTGATCACGTTTCCTATCTCCTGTTTGCCATCGTACATGTCCCTGGTGCTACGGATCAGCTGTCTCTCCTTGATCAGGCTGTCCAGCCCCTTACGTTCCACTACCTTGAACCACGTGCCCTTGCCCACAGCCTTCAGTGCCGATATGACCCATGTGTCGGCGCCCTGCGAGACAGCCATTGACAGTTGGCTGAACTTGGAGCTGGGCTTACGTTGTCCGGTCAAGTCCGGGAAGCTGTACACCGCCACGGTGATCACCGGCTGTCCCTTCAGTTCCGGTATGGCCATCAACTGGTGTTTGGTGGATGTGGCCTCTATGAATGGTGAGTCACCTATCTTGACGTTGTTCATGTTCTTGGCACAGCCGTTCAACCACACGGTTGCCAGTACGATCATTAGAATTTTCAGCATCAGAATTGGAAATCTCCTATGGGCACGGTCATTGTGGTCACGTTGCCAGTGGCGTCCGTGATTGTGAGGCTTATGTTATCCGTCACATCGTCCTTGATCCAGTATATGGTCGAACCTTCGATGTCGGCAGTACCGCTGGTCGGACAGGTTCCCGTGCATTCCGTGCCGAACATGTTGTCCACCAACTGCTTGGACAGGTTGGCGTAGATCCTGGACTCCACGTTCTTGATGAATTTGTTGATGGTGGTGTTTTCCTCTTCCCTCTTGGCCGCCGCCAAAGCCGATTTCTTTGCTTCGTCCACGTCCTTCTGTCTGCTGTATTGCAGTTGCTCTATGCTTAAAACGTGTTGGCTGTAGCCGTCGCCCGAGAACGCCGGATTGCCAAAGTCGTGCGTGAGCTCGCTGGCCTCCACGGCCACACCCATTATAATGAATATCAATAGTCCTCTGATCATACGCTCACTGACCCCTCCAGGTCTTTGTAGCTGTATTTATCGAAATTACCAAACCGTTTATAACAGCACACATAACTCCATGGACTGTGGTTCTAAATACTTGCAGATTATGAACGAGATATTAATGGCCCTGATGATATGGTTGGGTGCCAACAGCAACTTCAACGTCAACATGGATCCACCCCGGATCATGTTCCTGCCACAGGATCAGATGGAGCAGATCTACTACGGAGACCGGGAGAAGTACAGTGAACTGTATGCGTTCTATGACACCGAACAGGATGTGATAGTGTTGCCAGACACCTGGGACAGGCGTAGTCCATGGGACATGAGCATATTACTGCACGAGACCATACACTACATACAGGACCAGAGCAACACGGTGTTTGCCTGCAAGGCCCAGATGGAGAAGGAGACCTGGCCACTGCAACAGAAGTACCTGCAGGAAGTACACCAGTTCACCTGGGAATACGATGCTCTCTGGCATTTCTCTGTCAGCACCTGTGACTACTAGTCTTTGAAAATCTTCGAGGTTATCTCTTGGGTCTTGTTCTTGATCGCTCGGGAAACGCAATCTTCCCATATGTCCTCGGGCCTGTCGTCATCCAGCTGTCCGAACACCAACTTCTCGTCATAGTCCAGGACCAGCCAGCTCATGGCCGGGTTGTGGGGGTTTTCCATCTCTTCCTCCAGTTGTCCTGCGTTCCAGTTGGCCATTCCCATGGTTATCATCATGTTGTTTGGGGCCTTGCCACGTGCGATGTCTTCCAGTATCTTCCTGTCCAGGGTGAATCCCACGTCGTCTGATATCAGTGTGTTGGTGCTTTTCAGCGTGTAGTCGGTGCTGTGTAGCACACCTATCACGTTGTTCATGATGGGTCCGCCGTAGTACACCGGGTGGTTGACAGTGGGCAGTCTGTGTATCATTCCCTCGTTGCACACGTGCCGGAAATCTGGTTGCTGGCACTTCTTGTTGATCATGACACCGGCCGCACCTGACACGTCATGCCTCCATATGTATATCACCGTCTTGGCGAACCTGGGATCCGGCATGTTCGGTGGTGCCACGAGTAACTTGCCCTGTGTGTCGATCATACAAATACTTATTGTTTAATTTTTAGGATTTAATGTGTAGTAATTACTGTGATTTAAAGTCAAATGCCATTCGACCGTTTGGGTTGTCAGTTGCCCAATAACTTTTTTTTGCATCAGCTATAATAGTACCTTTAAAATCAGGTGGCCAAATAGATTTAAATCCAGTACAATGTACATCATTTTTATCTACTTTTGTTTGCAGATAAAGTTGAATTAACGGTGAAGAATTTATATATGTAATACAAGCCTCTGAAAATTTTAAATCAGGAGTATTATTAATATAAGAACCAACTTTGTCGGCAATTGCCGCTAATGCGTGTCTACCAATAGTATATCCTGGGTTTTTGTAATCGTTTACCTTTTTTGTGCTTAATAGTTCTGTTAACCACGTTAGTCGTGCTGGTGCTCGTTTAGTTGCTTTTTTGTGTTCTTGTCTAATATAATTTAATTGCTCTGGAGTAGCAATCCCAAACTTTTCTGCTACTTTTAAAGGTCCTTCTATTGCTGATAACCCTAACGTTTCTAAAATTTTATTTGCTTCAATATACTTGTTAATTACATCAGTATTACCCAGCCTTTGTAATTGTTTATAACCTGCTAATACGTTACCAATAGATGCCGGGGCACCTTTTTTACCACCTTTACTTGAAATACCAATTTGTGGAAACCCAGGAACGATAATGAAACTATCTACTAAACCTGTATTTTTTCCTATAGGAAATCTTATAGTTCCACTATTCCATGGTTGACCTTTTATTAATATTTTTCTAGCTTCTTCGGCACTTCCACTAATCATGCCTTGCCATAAACACATAGGAGAAATAATTTCTCCAAGGTGATCTCTAATAGCCTTTTCTCTTTCTTTTTCATTTGGAAATATTGGCAATTGTTTTTGTAATATCATAGCAATACCATTTTTAATATTTTCATCATTTGTTCTTATACTTTTTACGATACTGTCTGGTGTTAATGGTGCATTTGTTTGTAATAAATCAGCCGGTTGTATGCCGGACTTTGATTTTAAACTTCCTTTCATCGCTGAGGTATAGCCAGGAAGTTTATTTTCCCACTGTCCCTCGACTGGAAATTTTCTCAAATAATATCTGCCAAAATAAACAGGTTGTCCATTTTGATCTTTAAATTCAGCAATCGCAAAATTTAAATAATTAATGGGCGGCTTACCTGCCATTATTTTATCACCTTTTCCTGAAACCCATGTAACATTTTTATTTTGTGTAACAAGTTTTACTGCTTCATCTCTGAGTTCTAGTGTTTTATACTTGTCTTCTTCCTTAGGAAACATTATCGCCTGTACAAATTCTATATAATTATTTGGATTACTAACACTAGTAAATTTGTCTCCTGAGGTTCTAGATAATATACCACGTGTACTTTCTCTCAGGAACCAAGGTGTCTCAAAACTTTCCTTCCTCATGAATCTGTGTATGAGATCAGTGTACAGCTTGTCATGTGATGCCTGTGATATGTCTCCCTTGTGTCTACGTGCCTTTAGGTCCTCGACACCCGTCATGAAGTCTGGGTAACTTGCCACACTGGGCATCTGTAACACTTTCTTCTCGGGTTCTGGAAACTTGATTACTTCTGCTTCTTCTAATTCCCTCTGGAACCATGGTTGGATGTCCTCCCTGGTGGCGCCTATGGTCAGTGCTGGCCTGTTCATCCTCAATCTATCGCCTGAGTGTACTGTGCTTCCTTGGAACTGCAGGGGATAAACCGTGTGTTCGTCCTCGTCCCGGTACTTGCCTGCTATGTCTAGGCTGTACCTACCGTTCATCTTGATGCCTGACTGCGATAAGAATTTATTGTTTGCGTTGAACATGATCTGTGGCAGGGCCTCCTCGCTGTCCCTGTTCT
>Ga0208646_1001599_pt1 | contig 10616 bp, 19 predicted proteins | sample AntAceMetag02UK8_FD_184762 | JGI IMG/M metagenome (GOLD analysis project Ga0208646, IMG submission 184762) | Saline lake microbial communities from Ace Lake, Antarctica - Antarctic Ace Lake Metagenome 02UK8 (SPAdes) (version 2) | ecosystem: Environmental > Aquatic > Non-marine Saline and...
CATACCTGACTCCATAACCGATCATCTACCTGATCATATACCTGATTATCTACATGTTTCCATACCTGATCATCTATAGGTAATACCTGTTTCTTAATGGTCTTCATGATGTACCTGAATCCATAACTGATGATATACCTGACCATCTACATGATTCCATACACGATGCCTTACACGATGCATTACCTGATCATATACATGTTTCCATACCTGATCATCCATATGTAATACCTGTCCCTTAACGGTCTTCATGATGTATCTGATCCCATACCTGAATCCTTACCTGACCCTCTACACGATTACTTACACGATGCATTACACGATGCATTACCTGAATCCTTACATGATCCCATACCTGATCAGCTACATGATGGTATACCTGAATCCATACCTGACCATATACCTGATCCCTTACCTGATACTTTACCTGATAATATACATCTTCCTTAACGGTCTTCATGAGAATTCCTATAATGTTTCAGCAATAAATGGTATATGTGATGGATCGTTTCGAGCCTTGTTCATCTCCCAGAAGTTCACGGATCGTGATTATACCTTCTCTCTGAAGATTGAGCAGCTTCAAGAAGGGCTTCTTCTCATGTGTATACATAATCTGCATCACCAATTTGATTATCTTCAACATCTTTGATCGGACCCAACTTGACTGTTCGCGGAAATACCAGATATCACTTTTGAGAACTGGTCATCTTATATCTCTCTATTGTTGTCCAAAGAATACAACATATATCGGACAAAAACAATAGTTATTTTTGGATAATTATAAACCTTCTCGGATATGCTCTTTCAGTTCTGCTCCATAAAACCCTACATGATCCCATACCTGATCATCTACCTGATACCTTACCTGATTATTTACCTGATCCCATACCTGAACATCTACATGATGGTATACATGATCCCATACCTGTTCCTTAATGGTCTTCATGATAATTCCTCTAATACATGATGGTATACCTGATTATTTACCTGACCATCTACCTGATCCCATAACCGATCATCTACCTGAATCCTTACCTGATCCCCTACAAGATTCCTTACCCGATTCCATACATGATACCATACCGGATACTTAACGATCTTCATGAGAATTCCTCTAATACCTGAATCCTTACCTGATCCCATACAAGATCATGTGGCCGATCCCTTACCTGATCCATTACAAGATTCCTTACCTGATCCATTACAAGATTCCTTACCTGAACATATACCTGAACATATACCTGAACATCTACCTGATACTTAACGATCTTCATGAGAATTCCTCTAATACATGAATCCATACCTGATCATCTACCTGATCATCTACCTGAACATCTACCTGACCTCTTAACTGTCCCTTAATGGTCTTCATGTCAATTCCTCATCTACTTGATTCCATACATGATTCCATACCTGAGTCCATGCATGATCATCTACATGAATCCATACCCGCCCCCATAACTGAGTCCATGCATGATCATCCACCTGATACTTAACGATCTTCATGATAATTCCTCTAATACCTGAATCCTTACCTGATCCCATAACTGAGTCCATGCATGATCATATACCTGATTATTTACCTGATCCCATAACCGATCATATACATGATGGTATACCTGATCCCTTACCTGTTCCTTAACGGTCTTCATGTCAATTCCTTCAACTTTTCAATGCTTGGTGGATCATGCTAATATATGCCCGTTTTTTAGCATGTCCTGCTAATATATACCCTTTTCTTAGCATATTATCAACTCTTTTATGGGACATATAGCGTTTTAAACCCCATTTAATTAATACCCTCATTTATTGATAAAAACGGCTTTATCATCCCCCATGTACCAGAATGCACATAATTTCTTAACGGTTCATAGCTCTACCGGATACCTGAAATATAGTGAATATAAGGGTCTTAATGAAATCTTCTGGAAGATATTGTAATTGAAATAATATTACCTCTACTGTGAATGTTTATCATATAATTCGTCATATACCATATCATATATATCATTAGATAACCACCCATCTATGGGATAATATTCAAATGATCGTCCGGGACGTTCCTTAAGGATTTTTAATATCGGTTTCCATTCAAGAATTGATACTGGTTTCATTTAATATTTCTCCTTCAACCCTTGAGGATATTGCCCAAACTCCACGGCCATTCCAACTGATAGTTTCTTCAATTTGTAGTGCGACACTCTCTAACACAACTTGGTTCATTGGATATTTTCCAATTCGTACTGGAGTATCCCATGTTATCATTTTAGTAATGGCCATATATTTCATATTTTCGGGATATTGACAAACAGCAGTGTAGCCATTAGCCGCAAGTATGTCACTACGAACAGACTTTAGTACTCGCCATTTTCTAAATGGGCACACGCTGCCTCTAAAGAATGTGTAGATGTCCTTGAAAAACATAATTATCCCTTGCCAAACAAACTATTTTTTGTTGGACAACATTATACACGACTGTGGGATTTATGCAAGCAATATTATTCAGCAATATCAACATCACTGCAATCAATATCAGATAATCTGACAGGATCAGTGGGGCATGAGTAGTTTGTGCCATCATCGTGGCGAGAATAGCTATCAGCACCTGTAAATGAATGAATATCTCCCTCATTTCTGATATGCTGCTCACCAGTCACCTGCTTATTATAGGTGCCAGCCTTGATATCGAAGTCATCAGCCTCGATTTTTATGGTCCCAGCCTTGAGTGTGAGTGTTCCCGCTGTAATATTACACGCACCATCGACCGATACAAAATTACTGCCTAAAATTGCTGTGTAATTGTCACCAACAACATGTAACACACGTGAACCATCAGGACCAATCTCATAATAGGTGCCAGCCTTGTGATATTCGTGAATTCTCTCATTGTTAGGTGTGTCATCATACTCTTTGATATGACCAGAACGAGTTTGACGTACACTGTTGAAGGGATAAATCGCATTAAATGCGATAACCAACTGATCCCATGTACCCGATAACGCAATTGCAACACCGCGCTTTACATTATTGGATTTTTGCTCAGTCACACTATGCGAATATCCTGAATCATTTCGAGCAAGACGATTAATATCAGGCTCACCCGTTCTTTGAGGGTATACACCATCAGGGTCTTTGAAACCATTTCGGATCATGGTATCAGGTACATCATCAGAAGATGGAATACCCGCAAATGTACCCATAATTATCGGACGCTGGGCAGTATTACCATCAAGAAATATTCCAAGAACCCATGAGCCTTGAACAATACCTGTTGGTGACGTGCCTATATCTCCCATTGCAGCAGATGTAATTGGTTGCATGGGTGTAGCCCAAGGCAAATCAGATGTCTTGATACGCTCTGCATCAGATGTGTGGTGCCCAAACACACGAACACGAACACGACCAAGCTTAAGAGGATCGTTGTTGTCTTCCACAACACCAAAAAACATGTCTGAACTCTTATACATTTACCATCTCACTTGTAGGGTTAACCGCATAACCATTCTTCACACATGTCAGCTCTGTGATATATTCAACCTCACTATTTGTTTCAAAACTATGCTTAGCAGATATCACGAGAAATGATGGTTTGGTTCCAAATAGTCTGTTGTTTCTTCTGTTTGATCGATCAAACAATTCCTCAATCTGTGGAATATATATGTTGACAATATCACCCGCATGTATATTGGTGTTGCCCGGAATGCTTACCTTGATACGAAGAGTGTCAAGCATTGCAAAACTAGCCTTGCGTTTGTGCCATGTCTGCCATGCAATATCAGGATTGTTTACCCTGTTGTCATCAACATTAGAGAAATATGGTTGTGCATTATACTGACCTGAAGACCAAATCTCACCAAAACCAACAGACAGATTGGGACTATCGTTGTTGGTTTTGTATGGGGAGTTGTCTGAAATCATCTTGTACTTACCTAGAGTGCTGATATCTTTGTCGTCACTGTAATTGAATACTTTGAATGCGGCCTGTTTTGTAAGCAAATCTATGGTAATAGTCTCATTATACAACATTCCATTGCTGTAATCATCAATAACGTTGAAGGTCTTGTCTACACTATACTCATATATAGTTTGTAAAGGATTGATCTTGTCTTCCTCTTTAGTTTCAAGATTCTGTCTTCGATAATAGAAATTCTCCACTGGTTCCTCAGCCATCATGGACTCTATCGTGCGGAACCGGTAAATCTTGCGAAGGTCTTCATAGAATACAAAATTAGACACCTTAGAGTGTGCCTTCGATACCGACTGTGTTGCCAAATCCATGATAACACTAACAGGTGAGCTATCGCATGGTGTGAATGTTCCAGAGTTGACCGTAGGCTCTACCAGAATAGATTTCTTGATCTTATCGGGTTGTAGTAGATAATCGTAGAATACACGCTCCACCATGTCTGAGTATAGTAGATTGTGATATGCTGTGAGCACTTTAGTGTTAAGGTCCGTGAGTAACTCACGTGAACAGCAATGGAGCATGTAAGCTTCACCCGAAGTCACTGTGTCACTGTCCATCCGTCTTGGCGACACTTTATATACATGAAACATACCTTCAACCGTGTTGTATTCATTTCCGGGCGTCTTAAACTTGATGTACACTGCCTCTTCACCTATGATTGGGAAGCGTTCAACTAAACCGTTTGTGTCCATGATGAGGATGTCAAAATATAGCCCAGTGTTCTCAATACTCTCGATGATGGAGAAATCTGAAATGAAACCATCAAGCTGCACTGTCTTGTTATGTGATTTTGATAGCAGTTGCACTGCACTGATGGTTATGCCACCGGGAGTAGGATATGAGTTTGCTGGTGATTCATATGTGAAAGGCATTATTCAAACACGTTTTCTAATTCAGCCATGACAACACTCAAGAATCTCTTGTCAAGAAGTCTGATCTGTCTCTTGGCATCATTCAAGCCCAGCTCATAGTCGTATACACTAATAGCATCACGATCTGTTTCATTAAGTGAATTGTATGTCCCCTCATCCACAACCACAACCTTCTTTCGTATGATTGTCCCATCAAACAGAACAGACTGTTGGCGTATAACCTGCTCATAGTGATGTGTCTGTGAGTATGCTGCACTGTTACTACCATATTTCTTTGTGATCATGGTATTGAAGTTGTTATGGTTTAGTGGCCAATCGCGTAGAGGGTCAATGATGTTATTCACTAAGAAAATCAGCCAATCGAGTGTGGCATCTTCATAATATATCCACGAAACTGTGTCTGGCCTGTCACCGTCCTGAATGATGTAGTCATAATATACAGCAGCACGTTTCTTAAGTGCGTCACGAATCTTGAAACGCAAGGAGATATCTGTTACCAGTGTCTCCTTGCCATTTCTTTTGATATCGTACTTGACTTTTGGGAATGGATCGAAATAGTGCATTATCTGTTGTAGTCCTTAACAGTTTGTTTGGTCTGGATTGTGACTTCTTGGAATGTCATATCCAGCTCAACACTGAATGGTGCGGGTTGTTGTTCACCCAACCCACCATTTTCAGCACCAAAATAAAGAGGAACACCCTCTGCATGGTAGTTTACAGCAAATGATGTGAGTACAGATGGAGCAATACTGAACAAATACTTCGGATAATGGAAGTCAATCTGGAATTTATTTGGGTAATTGAAGTAGAAGTTACCAAACGATGACGAATAGTCTGGTAGCATGTAGTATTTCATGATAGCAATGATCTTGCGTAGTCTTTCGGACTCTGCCTTGTTCTTTGCAATGAATTTATACTGGAACTGGTGTGATCTAAGCCCCACATTCTGAAAAAGTACTGCCGTGTGTGGGTTTGGTGCGATATTAAGAGCACCAAGGAAACCACCCACAACATCACCGGGAATTAGGAAGTCAGCAGCCTCTGCTGCACCTCTTGTCAGTTCTGCAATAACAGCTCTACTAAATTGCTGAGTTGATTCAGACCGGATTTTGCCCAGAACACCGCTAAGAAGCTCACCAACACTCTTGTTTGATCCCAGTCCCCGCCCTTCGGTTGCCATTGTTGCAGCAGCCACACCAGCCAATCCAAGATCACTGTTTTTGTATTCAGCACCATATCCAGTCCCAAGTGTGGCTGGCATGGGTAGTACAATGGTTTCTAAGGACGAATGATCTGGAGTTGCTTTATTCAGACGAAATTGGGCATCCTTAAACACGCGGATCATCATCCAATGCTTCTGAGATTCAATGTCTTCTGGGAATTTTGTTAACTGTCCTGCCCCACGAGACCGAGTGACCAATGAATCCATAGGTCCGGGTGAGAATGCAACCTCTGAACGAGATGGTAAAATATCGTTTAAATCTTGCGTCATTCGTATAAATATCCTTGTATTTGTTACAACTATTTATATTGGAAAAATGGGATGGTAAAATCTTTTTATGAGTTTATTTCGGAGCGTAATTACAAGCTGGAGTACCAGAATTACCAAGGCAGACCAGAGCAGATTAAGCGTCGTTCCTCAAGAAATAAGGCGCGTAGAGCTATGGGTGACAAGTCAGTTAGTGGTATGGATGTTGGTCATAAAGACAACAATCCATTGAACAACGACACCAAGAACCTACGCAATGAACACCCATCGAAGAACAGAAGAGAGCCAAGGTTACGGGAAAATAGCCTAGAAACCTTTATCGAACGTGTCGAAAAGGGTGGAGAAACCTTTTCTGGTTTTAGTAAACCAAAATCCACACCAAACCATCCAAAAAAATCACATGCTGTTGTGGTGAAGGATGGTTCGAAGGAAAAGCTCATCCGTTTTGGCCAGAAAGGGGCAAAAGGATCACCAGATGGTTCAAAAAGGAATAAGGCATTCAAAGCAAGACATGCCAAGAATATATCTAAGGGTAAAACAAGTGCCGCCTATTGGGCCAATAAAGTTAAGTGGTAAAATGGCTAGAAAGTATCACAAAGGTCTATTCAAACCCAAGAAACCAGAGAAATACATGGGTGATCACACCAATATTGTGTATAGGTCGTCTTGGGAACTGAAATACATGAAATGGCTGGACCACAGTTCTTCAGTCATTCAATGGCAATCAGAAGAGTTTTGTATCCCCTATACCCATCCAGTAGATGGAAGAAGGCACAGATATTTTCCCGATTTCTTCGTAGTTATGAAAAATAAGCAGGGAGCTATTGAGGAACTTGTGGTGGAAATCAAACCCAAGAAGCAATCAGAGCCACCCAAAGCACAGAAAAGACAGACTAGACGATACATCAACGAGGTAATAACGTATGCAACCAATCAGTATAAATGGGATGCTGCGAAGAGATATTGTGATGAACGAGGGTATAAATTTGTTGTTCTAACCGAAAATGAACTCAAGATTTGAGTATAAATAGTAGCAGAACAACGGAGATGAATATTGGCTAACGTATACATATTTGATGACATTTTGACGAAGGGTATTCGTTCTGGACAAATGCCGGGACGTTCCCAAGAAGCACGTGACTGGTATCGTAAACAGTCTCGTAACTTCAAACAGGCTTGGTACCATTCAACACCGACCAAACTCATGTCTACTGAGGAAAAGTTACAACCTGTTACTGGCCTTGAACCCGGAAGAATGTACATGTTTTTCTATGATCCTAAGCATAAAAAGACACTACCATACTATGACACATTCCCTTTGATCTTCCCATTCAGGACTGTCGATGGTGGTTTCTATGGTCTCAACATGCATTATCTACAGCCACAGCTAAGAGCAAAGTTGATGGATGGTCTATACAATTACACAAACAATTCAAAGATGGATCAGACAACTAAACTCACATTGTCATACAAAATACTAAAAGGTGCGGCAAACACGCGATGGTTTAAGCCATGTGTCAAGCATTATCTCAACCCACATGTGAAGTCTAGATTTCTAGCAATCGATGCTGCTGAGTGGGATATAGCACTTTTCTTGCCAGTAGAGCGTTTCGAGAAGGCTTCTAAGAACAAGGTGTGGGCAGACTCAAGAAAGGTTATTCAGGGCTAATGTTCAAAGTCAACGAATTCTTAGGTGAAATCAACAAACGTGGGTTTGCCAGAAACAATGCATTCACTGTTGATCTTAGGCTTCCAGAGAAGCTGAACACCACAGATATTGCCCGAAGTCTTAGACTAAGAGCTGACACAACCGACCTTCCCGGAAAGGTTATCCAAACGGCTGATTACAGAACAGATTATGGTCCACAGCGTAAAATTGGTTTCATGGTTGGTTATCTAGATATCAATATCTCATTCATTTTGAGTGAGAACATGCAAGAGAAAGCCATCCTTGAAGAATGGCAATCGAGTGTCGTGAGTGGTGGTTCTTCAAACTTTGAGGTTGGTTATTATCACAACTATGCAACAGATATCACCCTGTCAATGTATAGTGTTGCTAATGATACTGACCCTGTATTCTCTATGACTTTGTTTGAGGCGTATCCAGTCACAGTCAACCCAGTTGGCCTGTCTTGGGAACAGAATGAAGCTGCTAAGATATCAGCTCAGTTTGCGTATCGACATCACAACATGACCGTACTTGGTCAGGTTCTTGAAGGTGAAGCACAGACTTCTATTTTCACAAGGCTCAATCAGTTGGGTATTGGTGGTGGGCTTGGAACCATTGGCGGAATTCTCCTTGGTGATAATGCACGTCTAGCAACAGCAGTTTTTGCCGGTACGACAGTTATTGGTAGAGTACGAGATATTTTTAATATATAATAAGAGGTAATTATGTCACTTCCAAAGTTAACCACACCTGAATTTGAAACTGCTCTCCCATCAACTGGGGAGAAGATCATCTATCGCCCATTCCTTGTCAAGGAGGAAAAGGTTCTTCTGATCGCTCTTGAGAGTGGTGAGTCTAAAGACATCGTTAGAGCTGTTGAAAACATCATCAACGCTTGTATTGTTCACCCTGAAACCCTTGAAGCAAACAAACTACCATTCTTCGATCTGGAATACCTCTTCCTCAACATTAGAGCCAAGTCAGTTAGTGAAATCATCACAGTTCACGTCAAGCATAGTGAAGAGAATGCAGCATGTGATCACGTTGAGAAGTTTGAAATCAACATTGAGAATATCACAGTTGGTGATAAGAAGCAAGACAATGTTATCATGATCACGGACACTGTTGGTATTGAAATGGCCTACCCAACCATCGCCACAGCCCAGCAGTTTGCTGAGCTTAAGACCAGCTCTGATGTTATCGATGCTCTTTCAGCTTGTATCGTTTCAGTATTTGATGGTGATGAGGTGCACAATGACTACAGTGCCACTGAATTGCAGGAATGGATTGGTACCTTCAGTGCTGCACAGATGCAGAACCTTAATTCGTTCTTTGAGTCCATGCCATCGATCTCATACGATATCGAATGGACGTGTGAGAAATGCGGAGTCCAAGAAAAAACGGAGCTTAGAGGTCTCCTAAGTTTTTTTATGTAGCCCTTGGGCATGAGACACTAGCCAATCTGTATCAGACAAACTTTGCACTGGTACAACATCACAAATACTCACTTGATGAGCTTGAGAATATGATACCATTTGAACGTGAGATTTATGTACAACTGCTAATAGATTATCTTCGAAAAGAAGAAGAAAGACACAGAGAATAATGGCAAGCCTACCCGTAGTATCAACATCTAATGAAGTCGAACGTATGTCTTTGCAGATGCAAGCTGGCATGGAACTGGAGCTTGAGTTGCTTCAGAAAATCCATGAGGGAATGCAGCGAGCAGGTGAGATGCTTATGATCGTGCAAGAACGTATGCTGTTCAACATTGGTGAAGATATTTATCGTGGTAGAGTTGAGCATAAGAATGATATTGCAGAGCGTGGTATTCTGATTGATATTAGAGATGGTCTTATCACATTCCGGCAGGTGATGAACAATGATCTTCTGAACCTTCACAAGATGCTAGAGAAGATATTCTTTATTGAGAAGAAACAGGAGAAGAACGATCAAAGTCAGCTTAATCTGTTTGAAGATAGTGTTAATATTGATAAGGATCGCATCCTAACTGAGCGTGAAAAAGAAGAGGAAATCCAAAAAAGCAAGCAGACACAAACCAATAAAAAAGGTGGACTATTGGAGAAGCTTCCAATGATCGGCGTACTTAAGGTTTTATTTGGTGGTGTTGCCCTTGCAGCTCTTGGCCTTCTGTCTCTTGCCGAAGGCATGACAAGAAATGTTGAGAAGGCAAGACAAAGTATTTCAGACTTCATGAACCTTGACACCTTCCGGGACTTCCTATTACGTGGAGCACCGATTAAGGTTCTGAAGTTAATGTCCACAGTATTTGGTGCCATTACAAAACAGGTAGCTGTGTGGACAGGGGTGTTATCAAAAATGCGACCAATGATACAATCTGTCACTGCTATTGTGCAAAAGGTATCTGGTTTCATTAGTAAGAGTGGACCGCTGTTAAAACTGCTAGGACCAATTGCGAGTATGTTTACCCGAATTGGAGCGCTGCTGTTTAGGTTCAATCCAATAGCTCTTGCAGTCTTTGCCGCCATTGATTTCTTTAGAGGTTCTGCGGATGAATTTGCTAAGGGCAATATACTCACCGGCATTCTTAAAGGTATTCTTGAAGTGTTTCGTGGTCTTGTCACAAAACCACTTGAT
>Ga0208646_1001605_pt1 | contig 10602 bp, 11 predicted proteins | sample AntAceMetag02UK8_FD_184762 | JGI IMG/M metagenome (GOLD analysis project Ga0208646, IMG submission 184762) | Saline lake microbial communities from Ace Lake, Antarctica - Antarctic Ace Lake Metagenome 02UK8 (SPAdes) (version 2) | ecosystem: Environmental > Aquatic > Non-marine Saline and...
TACCCCATTTTTCAAATATCACATAAATGATACTCTAATTTTCAACAATAATAATTTAAACGCAGAAAATTGATTTAAAGAAAAAATAATATATATAGTATAATATAGAATGCCGAAAATCACTCATTTTCAAATTACAGACAGAGATTCAGGAGAACAAGTAGGTTTAGCAAAATCCTACGCAGAACTACGCACACAACTACTGGCTCATCAATTCACAGGAGTATCTGTCCCGAATCTTAAAAAGAAACCAACATCATTTCTCAAAGGACAATTCAAAATTTCCAAGATAAATGCCCCACCTAACGCCAGACAATTCAAGAAACCTCTAGGAAAAGTTATAGAGGAGGTTAAAACTATTGGTGATAAAACAGTCATCGAAATCAACAAAAGTAGAGGGGAAGACTTTAGGGAATTCATGAATCAATCCCGCCAACGGGGTATTCATTATTACATCCAACAACGTCTAGCAAATGTTGATAAAAACACAAACGCATTTGCGGTTGTAATCAGGTTTAAAGCAGACGGACAAGAAAAACACCGTCAAACCACCTACTCTTCTTACAACCAGTTACACAGAAACCTAGAAGTCCTCATTACACAGATTAAAGAAGAATATCCTGACGAAGTAGAGTTCCTAGGACTTTCCATTGAATATTTCGCACAACCCAATCTTCCCACCTCTTACGTGTTTGGGTGTAAGGAAAACGACAAGATGCTTAAGGAGTTGATGGGTCATTTGTATGAGTCAGTTCAAAAAAACGCACTCATGAAATTCCTCAACAAGTATCTAATCCTATCCCCATCTACGTATTCTCTTTGCGTAGCAAGAGCATGTCTGATGGCAGACGGTGAAACCGATTATAAAAAGATGTCTATGAGGGTGGATAACTGGAGTTATCGTAAAAACATTACCGATGAGATGAATCTACAAGATAAACTAGACTACATAGCGAAGGCGATGAAAAGAACCATCAACGTGTATGACAAAGATTTAAAACTAGCAATGACAGTGAAACCTAAAATTATCGAAGGAGATATTAATATTCTAGTATATGCTAGTCACTCTTACGCACTAGTTTCCCGCAAAGAAAAATTCAACGAAGTTGCCTTTTTCCAAAATTTCACTAAACAGGAGAAAATGGAGTTTAAAAAGAAGGAAAAGAAGGAAACGAAGGAAAAGAAGGAAGATAAGAAACCCGTTTGGATTCATTGGGGAGCGTACGATTACGAAACCTATACGGCAGTAAAGGGTGAGAAACGCACACAAGATGTAAAACCATACGCAGTAGGGTGGACACACAATATTGGGTCAGTAAAACAATTGGAAAATATGAAAACCGAAAAGAAGATAATTAAACTTTACAAACAGAATTATCAATACATATACCACGATAACGATATTAGTCTAGATTTCATCAAGGAATTGACTAAAATCAAGGTTAATAAAGGTTACAACAACAAACTGCTGATGTATGCCCACAATGGTGGGAAGTTTGATGCCTATGAAATTATTTACAAACTCATCTCTAAAACAGATATTCCTATTTACAACTCGCTTATCAAAGACGGTAGGATTTTCCAATTCAGTATCAAACTATTAAATGGTTTAACCGTAGAATTCAGAGATTCATACATACTATGTGCGGGTAGTTTGGATAAACTTCTCAAAGAATTCAAATGCCCCACCAAAAAATTGACAGGTGAAATAGACCATAAATTGATTAACGCAGACAATTTTATGTCTTTGAAAGAGAAGGTGTTGCCTTATCTATTGAATGATGTATTGGGACTCTACGAACTAGTAGATTCAATGAGAAAGGTGTATAAGGAGGATTACGATATAAATCTAGAAGACGCACTGACTTGTGCCTCTACCGCTCGTAAGTTCTTTATCAACAATCATGATTGGGATAATATCCCGATTTATAAGATACCTTTCAACCAATACCTAGAGTTGAAGGATTTCTATTATGGTGGACGTTGTGAATGCTTTCACATTGGGGCGGTAGATAAGGACTTGTTTTATTACGATTTTACTTCCTTATATCCATGGGTGATGGCTAAATCGCCATACCCATACGGGACATACAAGAAAAAAGATATTGCGGGTGAAAGATTCAATCCGAAATGGTTTGGAATGGTAAAAGCCTATGTCAGGACTACAGATTTTACCATGCGACCTTATTTACCTCACAAGGATAGTGTGGGGAAATTGAACTTTTCGCATTTCAAGGAAAACACTTTACTATGGATAACCACCGAAGAGTGGAGATACATTATTGATAATAATTTAGGTTATGAAATAACCCCTCTAGAAATTCTGGATTACGAAAACCAACATACCGCTTATTTTAAGGGTATGGTGGATAAATTATTTAAGGCAAAGAAAGACGCTGAAATGGAGGGTAATGACGCTCGTAGAGCAATGTCTAAGATTATTGTGAATTCCCTATACGGCTTTTGGGGTATTAAATTGAGTGAAAATGAAAAACTACACATACAGCAGTTCACAAAGCCTCAAAAGAAAAGTGCTTTTATCAACAAACATTTATGCCGAAATCGTCTTATCAACTTTGAAGATGTAGGAGATAAAACATTAGTTAAAACGGTTGAAAAATTAGATGCTAATTGTGCTAACATTATCATCGCTCAATTCACCACCGCATACGCAAGAACCGAACTCTACAATCTGATGAAAGATGTGGATACTAATGAGGGTAATATGTACTATTGTGATACCGATTCTATTGTGACTGATTTAGATTTCGCAAGAAAAGAGAATGAATCATTAGCCAATAAATACAGACTTTGTGTGAAGGGTGAAGCACTAGGAGATTTGACGAATGAAGCAGGAACGGTAGATGGAGGATACAAGCAAGGGGTATTTCTAGGTTGTAAGTCATACTTATTAATAAATAGAAAGTATTATTACGATTTAACTATGATTGAATTACTACAGAAAAATAAAAATAAGCAAGACTTCAAAAATTTAACATATTCATACAAAGAGATTGGTAAATTGAAGAATTCAGTTATCCGCAAGTTCAAAGGTATCAATACCAAAAACATTTTCAAAACCAAGACAGTGAATGATAAGGCAGAGACGATTATTTTCACACAAGAGGAGAATTTCAATCACGGTGATAAAGTAGGTATTTACAACGATGAAGGGTTTCACACATTATGGATTGAGGACTATATCAAAATGGCAAAAGGGTACAAGGTGTATACAGACAACTGGAATTTCTTATCAGGGTCATCATCTCTTTCCAAGGAAACATATCTACAGTATTCTGCTAATCAAAAGTGTAGTCGATGTAACGACTATTCAAAGGGTGAGGTATTAGAAAATGGAACAGTTATACCGCTCATTGTCTAATGGGTTCTAGGATGTTTCTTATAAACAGCCTGAAGTACTTTCAAATTACTGATGCGAGGTTTTCTAAATTCAGACCTTAGAGTTCTTCCAAGAGCGACAGTAGAAGGTGTGGGGGTAGGGTTTGGAAAATCATTTCTAGTTGCTTCCCCGTTAGTTACGGTAATTTCTCCTACAGGAGTGACTGCGTCACGAATACCACGAGGAGGTATTGAAATAGTTGGAGGACGAATTCTAGGCATTATATAATTATCTTAGATAAAAAATATCTAATATAATTTATATATATAAATGCCGACAAGAAGTGAATTAGCAAGAGCATCTCAATCATCTTATTCAATGTCAAAGACAGGGAGTAGAGCAGATAGATTAAAACACGCACAGGATAATACACCTCAAAACTATACTATTTTACCTGAATATACTGATAGAATGATTACCACTATGAAACATAATACAGAGAACCATTTTATAGTCGCACACCGTGGGACGGATTTACACGGGACACAGACTAAAAAAGATGTTGAGGCGGATTTCCATATATTGACGGGTAATACTACGAATGATGAAACTCATAAGAAGAGAACTAGAAAAACGGAGAGAATTGTGAAAGCGTTGAAACACAAGGGTGATATTTATCTCACAGGACATTCCTTAGGAGGTAGTACAGCCCACCACGCAATGATTCATTCTAAACAAGTCAGGGATAATGTAAAACAAGTAGATACATTCAACACGGGGTCATCACCATTCCAAACGAAAGAGCATAAATCTACTTCTAAAGCCTACAAAGATATTCATTCAAAAACAACTCACCACCATATTGAGGGGGATGAAATTTCGTCTAATGTTAAATCAGGATATATCGGCAAACATAAGACATACAAGTCGTCAAAGAAACCAAGTATAGCCCAACATATTTTCAAGGCTGTGAAGCCTATTATTGAAATGTCTCCCCTAGGTAAATTGGGTTCGTTTCTGGGTGAAAAACTGTCTACAACTTTATCCGCACATTCTTTGAAACATTTTTTCTAAATTATACAATTCCGCTTGAAGTCGGGTAGTTTTGACATACTTTTTTTCTAAAAGTAATATATGTGGATTTATTTCTTTTCAGCACCAAGGTGTTCGTATTGTGTAGAACCAAAGGAACTAGTCAATGAATATAGACAAAAACATCCGTTAATACCTGTAAAGGAGGTTAATATTGATGAGGATTATGAACTATTCGACAAGTTTCAATTAAAAAAGATACCTGCGATAGTCTCTGTAGATACTGAAGGTGAATTAATTAAATACCAAGGTAAGAAGGAGTGTATGGAAGGTATAGATAGATTACACCATACAACAGATATTAATTTTACAGTTGAATTTTAATATTAGCATATATATATGGATACTCAATATAACTCTAAAAAGATATTTTGTGATAGTGATAACCCCCACGCTACAGGTACATCACACATGAGGAAACAATTCACCCTAGGTAATCCTATTATAATTCCACCCCAGTCTAAAGTAAAAATGCTTATAGGGGTGGAGGCGGTGTCGATACCTCTCAGTTTCTATGTTTTCAATGAATCTAATAACAAAATCCGTTACAGGGATTCGTTAAACGCAACTCATACATACACCTTAGGGGTAGGTAATTTCACAATTTCCAGACTATTAGCGATTATAAACGCTGATGACGACACGTTCCCCTTTAATATCAGTTATGATAGAGAGTTCTCAAAACTATCATTAATACCCGATGAAGGTGAAGAAGATTTTGAAATTTATGAGGTGGCTAATTCATGTTATAATTTATTAGGAATTGTAGCAAATACTTACACGACAGGAACAGCCTTTCCATATACGATAAATTTAATCTACACAACAGGTGTCAGTATAGCAATTAATAATATTGAAAATCTTAACGATGAAGCCAACCCTAACTCAAGTTCTAAAAAAATAATTAGAATTCCAATAACTTCCTCAATAAACACATATTTGACATTTTTCAACAATGAACCCTTTTACTCTACAATCAACAATAAGGTTCTTAACTTTTTAGATGTATCAATTTTAGATGATAACGGGAACGTTTTAGAAACAAACGGGAATCATTACTTTCATATAACATTCCGTATAGATTTCACTAAACCCCCAGAAGAGGTTCTAGAGAAAACATTGATACAAAAGTTTAGAAAGTCACATTTAGAAAACACGTTAGTTCCACAAGATGATGATTCCCAGAAAGAAGATAATAATAAAAATTAATATCTATATATCCTATATAACAGTATGGGATTTTTTCATAAACTAAGCAAAGGCTTCCACAAGTTCGGACAAAAATTGAATAAGGGACTTCACCAAGTTCATAAGATAGGAGAGAAAGCCGTCCATTTCGTAGAAAGAAAGGCACTTCCTATAGCACACAAAATATCACACATTGGAGCAAAGGCACTACAATACGCCACTCCAGTTATTGGGTCAGTCGCTCCCGAAGCCCTCCCGTTTCTAATAGCAGGACAAAAAGGGTTATCAGCCATAGATAAGGCTACAGGAGCAGTTGAAAAGGGTTTGAAAATAGGGAAGTCCGCATCTAGGACTATAGATAAGTTTAGGTCAGGGGATGTTGCTGGAGGGATTCAGGAGGCTAAAGCCACAGGACAACAGGCAAACGAATTAAGGAAAAACCCTTTTAAAAAGTAGGAGGTTCACCTCCCTACAACCCTCTTCTTTTTGACTTACTTTTTTTAAAAGTAAAAAAATAATCTATCTATATATATAATAATGCCTCATAAAGTTGTAGCAATCAATCATCAAACATTCATAAGCGGGAATGAAGCACAAGCACAATATTTTAGATTTTCAAAAGTTTACAAGACTAAACCATCGCAAAAATTTCTAGTAAAACCAATTTCACTGATGTTTTACGTGGCTGATAAGGCAGACCCTGAACCCCATATAATGGTGTTGAAAGGGTTGAACGCATTCAATGGAGAATTGAATGTTCAGCCTAGTGATTCTACAAGCAGTCAAACACAAACTCTCACGAACAAAGTTTGTCTAGGAGTTGTAGGTGGAGGACTCGCTAAAACTGGAAATAAACAAGGAGCATCTATTCAAATTGAATCTCCTACTTTTTTGGTTAATGAAATCCCGTTGAATGATTTTATTATTGAAACACTCCATCCTGATGCGACAGTTGCCGAGGATGCTAATTATCTAGTTCAATTTCAGATTGAAACGATTGAGGAATATTAGGTGTATGTTTAGGAAAAATATCTAGGAATCTCTAGAAATTTTTTTAAAAATGGGTTAAATTAAATCTCAAATTTTTTTTCTTTTCTTTATTATATAACAACATGAGTGAAACAGCAATCACACAAGCAATGGATTTGACCGAGTACCGCAACATGGGAGGCGGAAAATCACGCAGGGTTAGTATTAATCCCGAAAACACCCAGACCGTCTCTCTTAGTGGAGCGGAAACTAAGGAAGTCTACTTTGCCTACCCTAGTTCTTCTCATTCGATGATTAACGGGCAGAACTCCTACCTTACCTTTACCGTTAAATGTGCGGGAGTTGATGCCGATGACTTTTCTTTCGCAAACGGTTCACCTTCTTCTCTCATTGAATCTCTACAGTTGGATATTGGTAGCACCACAGTGGAACTCATTAATGACTACAATGTCTTCGCAGGAATCGTTGAGGATTTCCAGCCTCTTTCCCGCTCCCAGAATCTAGGTTCTATTCTACATGGAACTGGTGCTACAGCCAAGATTGGACGAACTATTGAGGGAGATGACACGGTAGGTATTCGTGTATCTATTCCTTTGTATTCTGGAGTTCTCGGAACTATGGCACAGAATCACTGTCCAGCCGTCGATGGTATGAGACTTCGTCTAACTTTCGCTCAACCTGACTATGCTTTGAAAGAGGATGCCTCTGTTGCTGGAACAACTTCGTGTAGGTATCAGTTGTCCGATATTTCTATTGAGGCGGATTACATCGATGTTCTTCCCCAAGTCTATCAGCAAATTGTTATGGAGAGTGGAGGCATTCTAAAGTGCCACGGAACTGGAGTAGGAGGATTCCAGACCACAATGACCGCATCTACACAGAATACTCTTCTTATCCCCGCTAGGTACAGTTCTCTCAAGAATTACTTTACCGTCTTCCGTCTTTCCACTGCTTTCGCTCACGACCAGAACACGATTGGTGCTAGGGTTCAGCCTAACCTAAAACAGTATGTTTACAGGATTGAGGGTAAGTCCTACCCATCTACCGCAGTCAGTTGTCTAGGAGGTGGAGGTGAAGCAATGGCTGAGGTTGTAAAATCCTTCCATGCTCTCCACAGTACTCAGTTGGATTGTGTCTTTGATGCCGACGACTACAAGATTGAAACACTTTCTACTACTGGAGCTTTTGTTCTCGGTTTGGACTTCGAGCATGAGGGAGGTTCTTCTAGCATCATCAGTGGTATGGATACTCTTAACAGCAATACCTTCTTGGAACTACAGGGAGATGGAGGTTCTGTGTTGGCTGGAACTGTTAATACCTTTGCTCTCCACGATTTGATTGTCGAGTTCAATATGATGGATGGAACTGTCAATGTTTCCAAGTAAGGCGTTTCGTCGCCTACCACGATGAGATGACCGACTCCAAGCGGAATTGGCTATGGGGTATCATCACTAGAACTATCATTTAAATTATGTGGAATATCCAACCTTAATTCCTGATTATTTGGTAATCTAGGAACACCAAACAACGAATCATTATATTTTTTATTTACTATTGTTGCTTTTTCAGTAATACTGATGTATTTAGAATAGTATTCATCAAAGGCTTCTTTACCTCCTTTACTTCTATGCTCTCTTTGTAGTGAAAGTATAGCATAAATATCTGTAGCCAATTGATAATAATCTTTGGAGGCTATCAATGATGACTCCATGTTCTCTTCAATCTTTAGAAATAATTGAATAGAACCAATCACTCCTACTAGTAATGATAATAAACAAGTTCCCCCACTAATATATTTTTGTTCCATATATTTTTCTAATCCTACAGATGCCACGCTATTTAACGCCGAAATTAGTATTACAGGAATTTTATAGTATTTAAGTGTGTCTTTGAACCTGAAATAACTTTTGGTATGTCTTTTCTTCAAAACCAAGCAATTCTCTCTAATTGATTCTAGCACGAATTCGTAATCGTCAGCCCACATATATAATACTTTTAGAAAAAAAGTATGTCAAAACTGACCCTCTCATCCGACTCCAAACGGAATTGGCGAAATTAAAATATATTACATAGTATATAGAATGACAGATAAGGAAGAAATTCAACCACCAATGTCCAACGATGAACTGGAAGAGATTGTAGAGGAGGAGATAGACAATTCCGTTGAGAAACGTCCCAAGAAGGGGTATGTTATGACAGAGAAGAGACGTGAAGCCTTAGAGCGTGGAAGGAAAGCACGGGCAGAGAAAGTAAAGATTAGGCAAGAGGAGAAAGCCCTTACAAAAGCCGAGGAGAAGAAGTTTAAGGCTGAAGCAAAAGCCAGAAAAGTTTTAGGTATTAAAGATGAGTTGGATGTTACAAGACATGGGACACCCCCAGTGTCAGATAGTGATTCAGAGGAGGAGGTTATTGTTAGAAGGAAAAAGAAACCAGTTGCCAAACCAAAGAAAAAGAAGAGGGTAGTCTATGTTGATGAGTCCTCTAGTGAAGATGAAGAACCTAAATCCGTGGAACGAGTTAGACGCAAGACTTATTCAGATAAGGAGATGAGAGAACTCATACAAGAGCCTGAACCGAAGGTTGAACCAAAGCCATTCAGGTTGAAAAGAGTATAGATGCCAATTCCGCTTGTAGTCGGTCAGTTTTGTTATACTTTTTTTTCTAAAAGTATTATATATGGAGATAGAACAGGTTGAGAATAATAACTTACGTATCGTTCCGACGAGACAAACCATTGATAAAAAATTAGGTGTACCCCCACCCTTTCCAGATAAAAACAGTTGTTATGTAGTGGCTGGAGGACAAGGGTCTGGTAAGACAACTTTTATGAATTCTATTATGACTAATAATTCGGCAGATGGAAGAGTATTTTACAAACGATTTGAAAAAGTATTTTACATGACACCTAGGGAGGTAATGACTTCTGAGGCTACTCACCCATTTAAAGACCATGATGAATCAAGATTGTATCACGAATTGAGTGTTAAAAATTTAGACAATATTATAGAACAAGCCTTAGAAGAAAAAGCCGATGGAGGAAACAGTTGTCTCATCATAGATGATTTTTCAGAAGAATTGAAAAACAATGAGTTGATAAAACATTTGAAGAAGTTGATACACAAGCACAGGCATTATCGATTAAATATAATAATTTCTGTACTCACACTAAAATCGTTGCCAAAACCGCTCAGAAGTTTGATTGATATATACATTCTATTCAAGCCAAAATCGTTGATAGAGGTGGAAACAATGTCTGAAGAAATATTTGGATTGAGTAAAAGGAATCTACTACAACTATTTGATTACATATTTGATGCCCCACACATATTCTTATTCTACAACCAACGGAGTAATAAGTTCTATAAAAATTTTAATTTATTAAAGTTGAAAAAATAATATCTATCTAATATATATATGTCCTCACGACGAATAACCACTAAAACTAGAAAGGATGGAGTTAGTCAAACCGTTAATATACATATCCATGATAAGGCTGAAAAGAAGAAACGAAGACGTAGGCGAAAAAAGGTATCCACATCAGGGTCTATTAGAAGCATAACTAGGAGTATACCTCCCACTAGTTCTTCCAGTCAAGGGTTTATCCCACAAAGGAGGTTAGGACAGCAACAATTGATAGCATTACCTGAAGGAGATAAAGCCTTAGGACAGAGTGGTATGTTGGGTTATAAAGTACCACAGCCACAGCAACTTACCTATCAGAAAGAATTATTAAAATTGGCTATGCGGGAGTATGAGGCAGAGGTTCGGGGAAAAAGTACGAAGGCGAGAGATGTACCAGTTGACGATATTATAGTTACAGACCTAGACGACCAACCTCGTATGAAACCACCTCCCTTTAAAATTGACCCTAAAACTGGGAAAGCAATATATCCTACAGGTTTACCCCCACCACCCTTATCTACTAACCCTATTGTACCTAGTCGTGGTAGTGCGTTTAGACCTATATCGGGTAGTGATATAGCCTCCCCGTC
>Ga0208646_1001615_pt1 | contig 10533 bp, 14 predicted proteins | sample AntAceMetag02UK8_FD_184762 | JGI IMG/M metagenome (GOLD analysis project Ga0208646, IMG submission 184762) | Saline lake microbial communities from Ace Lake, Antarctica - Antarctic Ace Lake Metagenome 02UK8 (SPAdes) (version 2) | ecosystem: Environmental > Aquatic > Non-marine Saline and...
GATATTAAAGTGACAACTCCTAAAAAAATTTGAATAAGTATAGCTAAATCGAAAAGCATAATATTTTTTATTCCAATTCTACTTTTAATAAATAAATAATTTAGAACTATAACAAATAACACAAGTATATAGGCTATAAATCTATGAAGAAATTGAATAATAGTGGTGTTGTAAAAAAATTCTGAGGTAAATAAATCTCTAAATAGAATATCACTAGGAAAAAAACTTCCGTTCATATCTGGCCAGGTATTATAAATTAAACCTCCATCCAAACCTGAAAGGAAAGCTCCAAGTATAATTTGTAAAATAATTAGTTTAAGAATAATTAAAAGAAGTAGGTTTGGAATTTTAATATTAAATTTTTTAGTATTAAAACAATCTAAAATGTAACAAAAAATTAGACATAAAATAAATAGAGCCAATGACAAATGAAGGGCTAATCTAAAATGACTGACATCATTATTTTGGGTTAATCCGCTCGAAACCATAAACCAACCAATAAAACCTTGAAGGCATACTAAAAAAAAAATCCAAAAATATTTATTTGAATAGAATTTTGAATTCCTAAATTTAATCCAAAAAATGATAAGAGGTACAAATGTAAATAAACCAGCAATTCTTGCTAATAATCTATGTGCATATTCCCAATAAAAAATTATTTTGAATTCTTGTAGGGACATACCAAAGTTAATATTTTTATATTCTGGAATTTTTTTATATTGCAAAAAATACAAGTTCCATTCGTTGGAATTGAGAGGCGGCAGTATACCAGTAAATAACTCCCAAGCTGTAATTGACAAACCAGAATCAGTTAATCTAGTTAGCCCACCCACTGCTATCATGAGAACAATTAACAAGAATAGTCCTATTAACCATATCTTTAAATATTTTATATAGTTGTCGCTATTTACAAACATAAATTATACTTATAATAATTATTTTAATAACCAATTGATTAAATGTCGCCCATTAATAAAAAAAAATTAAACCAATTAAGAATAAAACTAGATAAGTTGGACAATCAATTACTTAAATTAATTAAAAAGAGATCCCTTTTAGTAAATGAAGTTATAAAAGTAAAAGTTCATAAAAAAGAGATAATTGATCAATCACGAATAAATTTTATACTAAAAAAAATTAAAAAGAAATCAATCCAGTCAAAAATAGATCCGAAGATTACTAATAGAATATGGAAAAATATGATTTGGTCTTTTATTGATTATGAGAAAAGAAATTTCAAAAAGAAGTAAATTATTTACTATGTGGAGGTAGTTTCTTCTCTACAAACATTTCATGTTTTCTTGTTGCGGGATTGTACTTCTTAGCTGACAACTTAACTTTTGCTTTTTCACCACCAGCAGGTTTTTTAACATAATAGAAAAAAGGACTATCAGGCTTAGCTTCTGGTACCAATCTAACTTTAATGTGTGTTTTTTTTGCCATTTTATTTTAATTTTTTTATTTGCTTAATTAAATCAGAAATTTTTTTAAGTTTATTTTTAATATTATAATTAACATTTATAGAATTATTTGGTAATTCGTCAAGTTTTAAAAATTTATCAGAATTAAGAACTTTTTTAACACCATTAATTGTCATTCCCTGATCTTTAAGTAAATATTTTACTTTTTTTAGAACCTCAATGGTTTGATTATTGTAATACCTTCTGTTCCCATTAAGGATCTTTGGCTTAATCTGTTTAAATTCTTTTTCCCAGTATCTTATAGTGTGTGTGTTTAAAGTGCCCTTTTTTGTATTGACTAGATTTAAAATCTTAGCCACCTCACCTATAGACTTATAAGCATCAGCACTTTTATGAATCATATTTAGAATTAACTAAATCTTTAAATTCTTTAGAAGCTTTAAATAAAACAACATCTCTGTCTGATATAGTTTTTACTTCTTTAGTTTTTGGATTTCTTCCTATTCTGCTTTTTTTGGTTCTTATAGAAAAAGTTCCAAATTTTGAAAGCTTAAGTTTTTTTTCACTTTTTAAATTATCTAAAATTGTTAATAAAAAATCATCAATGAGGTTTTCTGAAATATTTTTTGAAAAACCTATTTGCATATAAACTGAATTAATAAGGTCTTTCTTTGTTAAATTGATTCTAGGCATCAATTAATGTTACTTCTTATTTTTTCTATTAAATTACCACTTACAATTTTAGTACAAACACTTAATGAGTTAGAAAATCCAATATAATCAGTTCCACCATGACTTTTAATTACCGGTGAATCTAAGCCAATAAAAATAGCACCATTATATAATCTTGGATCTAGTCTAGCTTTAAATTTTTTTAAATTAGAAATATTTAATAAAGATGAAATTTTACCAATCCAGTTACCTGTCATTGCTTTCTTAAGTTCACTTGTAATGAAGTTAGCTGTTCCTTCGGCAGTTTTTAATGCAATATTTCCTGTAAAACCATCGGCCACAATAACATTAATATCACCATTCATTAATTGATTTCCTTCTATGTAGCCCTTGAATTCAAAATCATGGTTATTTCTTTGAGTCAATTGTTGATATGTTTCTTTAATTATATCATTACCTTTAATTTCTTCAGATCCTATATTCAATAAGGCAACCTTTGCATTATCATTTGGATATAAAGATTTAAATAATGAGGAACCCATTACTGAAAAATCAATTAAATTTTTTGGACTGCATTCAATATTTGCACCCAAATCTAAAACGACACTCATGCCTTTTTTATTTGGCCATAAAGCTGAAAGTGCAGGTTTATCTATATTTTCAATCATTTTAAGATTGAGTTTAGAAATAACTAATAGTGCCCCAGTATTCCCAGCCGATATAATTATGTCAGATTTTTTTTCTTTAACACTTTGAACCGCAAGCCACATACTTGTATTTTTTCCTCTTTTAGCACCTTCAAGTGGGCTATCTGTACCTTTTACTATATCAGTGGTGTGAATTATTTCAAAAGAAGATATGGGTAAACTTTTTTTGGTACAACTTAAAATTTTATCTTTATCACCAAAGATTTGATAAAAAGAATTTTTATTATCTTTAAAATGATGAATAATACCATCAATAACTTTTTTGGGTGAACCATCGCCGCCCATTGCATCAACTGCAATTTTAATTATTTTACTCATTTAAAATAAAAATTTTTATTCCTTAGGGTCTAAAACTTGTCTGCCTCTGTACATCCCAGTTTTAAGATCAAGATGATGTGGTAGTCTGTATTCACCAGATTTCTTATCTTCAACAATATTCTTAGATGAGAACTTCATATTTTGAGATCTCCTCATTCCAGTTCTTGACGGTGATTGTTTACGTTTTGGTACAGCCATAATAAAATTAATGCTTAAGTACACCTTTTATGTGTGAATTTAAAGTATTATTTAATAAAAATTGCCTATATTTATCAAAATATTTAACTAAATAATCAATATTTAAAGAATTATCTAAAAAATCTTCTATTAGCTTAGTTCTTGATTCATTGTTTAAATCGTCCCAATTGTGAATTTTATCAATCATTCCATAAAATAAATTGAGATAATCTTTCATTTTTTTGTTAATAGACTGATCACCGTAACCTATCTCTCTAACACTTAGTTCTATTTGTCTAAAAATATAATCATAAATCTCTTGTAAAAGCTTCTTATTATTATCTTTTTTATAAACTTTTAAAAAAAAAGCAAAATGCAATAAAAAAAAAATTAATCGATCTGAAAAAGTATCTTGAATCTTAAAATCTTTGTATAATTCTTTATTTCTAGTTAATTTAACAAAATTGTTATAAATGTTTATAAACTTTAAATTCATGAGAAACTTTTTAAATCTTATTTTTATTTTTCTATTTATTTCAAATTGTACATTAAATAAAGTTATAAAGCATCATGGTGTGCATTTTTTGGAAATAAAAAATGAAAAGCTTATAATAGGTAAAACAAATAAAAATGATATCATTGAGCTATTAGGTCCACCATCAACTAAGGGTGCTTTTGATGAAGAGCTATGGATTTACATGGAAATTCAAACAAGCTCGTCTAAACTTTCAAAATTGGGAAAGAAAAAATTATTAAAAAATAATATTTTGATCTTGGATATAGATAATAGAGGCATTTTATCAAAGAGTGTTTTTTTTGATAAAGGCGATATGAATAATATAAAGTTTTCAGAAGACATAACTAAAATGAGCTATTCTAAAAATAGTTTTATATATGAGTTTTTATACTCAGTTAGACAAAAAATAAACGATCCTCTTGGCAAAAAAAAAATAAATTGATTTAACCCGCAATAACTGCCAATAACAATAAAGCTACAATATTTGTAATTTTAATCATTGGGTTTACAGCAGGACCAGCAGTATCTTTGTACGGATCTCCAACGGTATCACCAGTAACTGCTGCTTTGTGAGCCTCAGAACCTTTTCCACCATAATTGCCATCTTCAATATATTTTTTTGCATTATCCCATGCACCACCACCAGCAGTCATTGAAACTGCAACAAATAATCCTGTTATAATAACACCTAACAACATTGCACCAACAGCAGCTAACGCTGCAACTTGCCCACCAATTGAAAAGATTACAAAGTATAGAACGATTGGAGATAAGACTGGTAACAATGACGGTATAATCATTTCTCTTATTGCAGCAAGAGTCAATAAATCCACTAGCTTAGCGTAATCAGGTTTTTGTGTACCCTTCATAATACCTGGGTATTTTTTAAATTGTCTTCTAACTTCCACAACAACTGCTCCACCCGCTCTTCCAACTGCTTGCATTCCCATTGAACCGAATAAATATGGAAGCATTCCACCAATTAATAATCCAACTACAACATATGGGTTTGACAAATCAAAAGTTACAACAATTCCTTCTAGTTTTGATCCAGCAACAGCTGAAAAATGTTTAATGTCCTCTACATATGCAGCAAATAAAACTAATGCACCTAGACCAGCTGAACCTATAGCATAGCCTTTAGTAACAGCTTTTGTAGTATTACCCACAGCATCTAAAGCATCAGTAGTTTTTCTAACACTGTTTGGTAACTTGGCCATTTCCGCAATACCTCCAGCGTTATCAGTAACTGGCCCATAAGCATCAAGTGCAACAACCATTCCTGCTAAAGCTAACATTGTAGTAACAGAAATTGCTATACCATAAAGACCGGCTATTGAGTTTGTAGATAAAATTCCAGCAACAATAATCAATGCTGGTATCGCTGTAGCTTCCATAGAAACAGCTAAACCTTGAATAACATTAGTTCCATGACCAGTTGTTGATGATTTTGCTATACTTCTTACCGGTCTATATTCCGTACCAGTATAGTATTCAGTAATCCAAATTAATAAACCAGTGATAACTAAACCAATTATTCCACAATAATACAAACTCATACCAGTAAAGGTTTTACCATTAACAGTATATTCACTTGTAAAACCAATTACATAATCAGTCACAGGGTATAAAATCATTAATGAAGAAACAGCGGAAACAACAAAGCCTTTATACAAAGCGTTCATAACATTTTTACTTTTTCCAAGTTTAACAAAGAAGGTTCCCAAAATTGATGTTAAAATACATGCACCACCAATAGTTAAAGGGTAGATCATCATATTTATATCACCAGCAAAAAATATTGAAGACAAGACCATTGTTGCAACAATAGTTACAGCATAAGTTTCAAATAAATCAGCAGCCATACCAGCACAATCACCAACATTATCTCCTACGTTATCAGCAATTACAGCTGGGTTTCTAGGGTCATCTTCAGGGATTCCTGCTTCAACTTTACCAACTAAATCAGCACCAACATCCGCACCTTTAGTGAAAATTCCACCACCCAATCTTGCAAAAATAGAAATAAGAGATGCACCAAAGCCTAGAGCAACTAATGCATTAACAATTTCTCTATCAGCAATTCCAAATTTTAATAAATAATAATAATAAACTGCTATAGCTAATAAGGCTAAACCTGCAACAAGCATTCCAGTAACAGCACCAGATTTAAATGCAACTGAAAGACCGCTTGCCAAACCTTTTCTAGAAGCTTCCGCAGTTCTAACGTTTGCTTGAACAGAAACTAACATCCCAACATATCCAGCAATACCAGATAACGCTGCGCCTATAAAATAACCAAGACCAACTAATGGACTAAACACTAAACAAATAATCACTAAAACAACAACGCCAACCACAGCTATTGTTTTGTATTGTCTTGCTAAATAAGCTTTAGCTCCGACTTGGATTGCAGAGGCAATTTCTTGCATTTTTGCATTACCCGCACTCTGATTAAGAATATTTTTACCAGTAAAAAAACCATAAACGATTGAAAGAAATCCTGCCACTATTGTGTAAAGTAAAATTGTTTCTACTGATGTATTCATAATGCCTTTTTTGTAGTTTGGTTGTTAAAATTTTATTGCTTTAAAGTCCGGACAATACAAAAAAAACTATAAAAGGCAATATTTAACTTACTAAAATTGATGGAAATAACCTTTATTTTTAAGGCTAATTTCCCTGTTTTTATGATCAACAATAGATGATTTTTTAATATATCTATGGATTGAGCCAATTTTTGTAAGCTTAACTCTACTATTAGATGCAATTTTTTTTATGATTCTCATCTTATCTTTAGAGGCTGTAAATAAGACCTGGTAATCATCACCATTGGAAATGTAGTTAATCTTGGATAATTTTTTAAGATCAATTATTTTTTTAAGATTATTTGAAATTGGAATGTCATCTAAAAAAAGTTTGTAAGATAATTTTTGATTATTAATCATTTTATCAAGGTCTGCTAATAGTCCATCAGAGATATCAATTGAAGTATTGGCAAATTTCTTAATTTGGTTAGTTAATTTTAATTGAATATTTGGCATAAAATATTGATTAATAAAATATTTTCTTAATCGGTGATTAAGCTTAAGTTTATTTTTTAAAGCTAATAAACCCAAATAACTATCTCCTAAATTTCCAGAGACATAAATATCATCGTTAATTTTAGCCTTGTTCCTATAAATAATATTATTAGCGTAACCAATGGAGGTAATTGTAAAACTTAACTTGTTTGAAAAAACTGTATCTCCACCACTTAATAATATTTTATATTTATTTTGTTCTTGATTAAGTGATTTAGTAATTTTTGATAAATTTGATTTAGAAAAACTTTTTTTATTACCTGATCCAGAAATAAAATAATATTTTGGTTGAACACCTTTGCAAATAAGATCTGAAATTGACGACCTGATTATTTTTTTAATAACTAGCTCAGGTTTCTTGAAATTAATAAAATGATTACCCTCTGTATATGTGTCAACTGAAATAACTAATCTATTTTTTTTATCAAAAAAAACATCATCATTTAAATTTAGAGCACTTGGTGATTTTTTAGAAAGTTTTTGAAAATAATTTTTAATCAATTCAAATTCATGCATTAGAAATTCTTATTTTTTTAGCAATTTTATCTAATATTGCATTTAAATATTTAGTTTGGGAGTCTTCAAGAAAGAAATTTGATGCATCCAAATATTCCTTGATGATTATTTTAGTTGAAATTTTAGGTTTATAAAGCAATTCAAATATTGCTGATTTGACAATAACTTGAAAAACTTTATCTAAATTAGTTAATTCCAAATCATCACTTAAATGATTTTTAACCTCTTCCTTTATTACTTCATCTCTCTCTATAGCTCCTAAAACAACATCCTTAATAAATTTTTTAAATCTATGTTTTGCAAAAGTTATGTCCGCATCATCGTTAAAAAATTTACCATATAGTTTTTGTATAATAATTACTCTTGGACTTTGATTTGGGTTGTATGGAGTTCTCATTAATTTTGTGAAAGAATTGATATCACAGCTTCAGCTGCCTCTCTTCCTTTTTTCTTTCTCATAATCGCTTGTTTCATATTTAGACATGTAATTATTCCGTTACCTATGGGTTTTTTATTTTCCACAGAAAGCCTCATAATAGCATCAGTAGATGATTGAGATATAAAGTCAAAATGTGGAGTTTGTCCTTTTACAACGCAACCTAATGCTAAGAAGGCGTCATATTTTTTAATATTTTTGGAAATTGTTACGGGTATTTCAAAAACACCTGGCACAGTAATAATTTTAACCATGCTTAATTTTGGTAGCGCATCTTTTGCACTTTTAAGAAGTCCTGCTGCTATATCTTTGTAATAATCAGCAAGAACTATTAAATATTTTTTTTTCATTAGATTATTTCTTGTTTGTTGATCTTTATATCATACCCATCTAAACCAATCACTTTTTTTAGTGAACTTGTTATTAGTATCATATTCTTGATCTTTAAATCTTTGATTATTTGAGCGCCTATACCATAATTTCTAATGAGTTTATCGTTTCCTTTTTTATAAAATTCTTTGTTTTTATAATCTTTAAGTGTTTGTGTAACAGATTTTAAGTTTGTATCTTTTATAAAGATTAAGACGCAATTATTAAATTTTTTAAAATAATTTAAAGTTTTGTCAAATGAGTTTGGTAGTTTTTGATTGATAAGATAATTTTGGACGACATTTGAGGAAATAACTCTAACCCTAGGTATAGTGCCTTTCTTTATATTGCCCTTTATTAAAGCAAAATGTTCTGAACCATCTAAGAGATTTTCATAAATTTTAATTTTATATTTTTGATTTTTAACTTTAATATCTGATTGTTTTTTTAATCTAATTAGTTTTTCCTTTTTAAGTCTATAAGCAATAAGATCTTCTATCTTGCCTATTTTCAATTTGTGCTTTTCAGCAAAATTAAATAATTCTTGTCCTTTGGCCATTGTTCCATTTTCATTCATTATTTCACAAATTACCGCTGAATTATTTTTTTTAGCTAATTTTGAGATATCTACTGAAGCTTCAGTGTGACCTGCCCTAACAAGTACACCTCCATCTTTAGCAATTATAGGAAAGACATGCCCCGGAGAAACAATTTCTTTTTTATTAACATTTTTTTTTGATGCAATCTTAATTGTTTTAGCTCTATCCATAGCGGATATGCCAGTGGTAATTCCTTTTCTTGCTTCTATTGAAACTGTAAATGCAGTTTTATTCCTAGACTCATTTATAGGAGACATAAGAGTTAAGTTTAGTTTCTTTGCTTGGACACTATCTAGCGCCAAACAAATTAATCCCCTTCCATACCTGGCCATGAAATTAATATTTTTTGAATTACAGTCACTCGTTGATATTATTAAATCACCTTCATTTTCTCTTTTTTCATCATCCACTAAGATGAACATTCCACCCTTTTTAGCAATATTGATTATGTTTTCTATTGAGGAGAAGCTATTATTTTTCATTAAAATAATTTCTAACGTATTTAGATAGGATATCTATCTCTATATTCACAAGACTATTTTTATTTAAAACAGACAGGTTAGTAAGTTTAAATGTGTGGGGAATTGCCCATATTTGAAAACCCTTTTTGGTAACTTTTGATATAGTTAAAGAGATTCCATTAATGCAAATCGAAGCTTTCTCTATTAAATTTTTTCTTTCTTTTTTTACAATTTCAAAATCAAACAAATAAGATTTATCAATTTTTTTTATACTTAAAACTTTGCCAATTGTATCAATGTGACCTTGGCATATGTGACCGGAAATTTTTTGACCATATTTTAGGGGCAATTCAAGGTTAATTTTGTCATTAATTTTAAGATATTTAAATTTAGATCTTTTTATAGTTTCGTTAGAAAGATAAAATTCCATTAATTTTGAACTAATTGATATTAAGGTAAGACAAACCCCGTCTAAAGCAACAGAGACACCCATGTCTTTATTTGTTAGTTTTAGATTAGACTTTACAAATAAATTAATACCCTTTGGTCTTTTGGTGACCTTATTTACTGATCCCTGATTAAAAATTATTCCATTAAACATATTATTTTTTATATAATATAATAGTGTCTTTACCTAATTTTGTAATAATTTTTTGTTTAGATCTATAATTTTGTATCAAATTTTTAAAATAATTAAAATCTTTATAAGCAAAGATTTTGGATAGATTTTTTGGACTTTTGAAAAAATAAAACTGATTGTAAATTTTTTTCTTTAAAAAGCTTCCTGTCAGATCATTTCCACCTTCTATTAAGATATTTCTACATCCCATTTTATAAAGTTTTTTAAGAATTAATTTTAAATCAAAATACTTATCATTAACCAAATTTGTTTTAATTAATTGAATACCTTTTTTTTTAAATAGTGAAATTTTAACATTATTTGCTTTATTGTAAAAAATAATTGTATTGTTTTTATTTGATGTTTTAAAAATATATGAAGTAGTATTTGTTTTAAGGTTATTATCTAAAATTACCCTCTTTGGTGAAAATTTTGTTAAACCCTCTATTCTGCAATTTAGTTTAGGATTGTCTTTATTTAAAGTTTTGTAAGAAATCATTAAACAATCATTTTTATACCTGAGAAAATGTGAAAACTTATCTGATTGTATGTTGGTAATTTTTTTTGTTTTTTCACTATAAATTAAATTATTTTTTGAAACAGCTATTTTACCAGTTACGTATGGGAGTTTATATTTT
>Ga0208646_1001618_pt1 | contig 10514 bp, 14 predicted proteins | sample AntAceMetag02UK8_FD_184762 | JGI IMG/M metagenome (GOLD analysis project Ga0208646, IMG submission 184762) | Saline lake microbial communities from Ace Lake, Antarctica - Antarctic Ace Lake Metagenome 02UK8 (SPAdes) (version 2) | ecosystem: Environmental > Aquatic > Non-marine Saline and...
GCGCAGGCAGTTGCGTGAACCTAAGCGTTCCCGCATGTGTGTTGCAGGGTGGTCGCTGATTGGTGTTGCACTTGTGACTAGTGTTGCACTTTTGGTGGCGAGGTCTGCCGAGTTGTGGCAGGCCATTACTGAGCGGGTAGCCTAATGGTATGGCAAGCGTACACATGTCCGTTTGGCTGTGGCGCTATACACCAGGAAACCCTAGGCTCTGAGGCCATGTCCTACTGGTACAGCGTGCACGAGTGTAAGAACAGGGAGGTAACTAATGGCTAAACGGCAATACGTTTTAGTTGAGTTTGGCTGGTGCGTAGCTTGGGTTATTGCCAGTATTGTGACTAGTGTTGCACTTTTGGTGGTGAACCTGTGATGGGCTGGGCGCTCATGGTGGTGGGTGCAGGGTTTCTGTTTGCTCCAGGCATGATTGACCCGTTGGCACCTATCAATGGGTTGAGTTTGGTGGGGTTGTTGTTGGTTGTTTGGGGTACGGTGAGGATGAATCGAATGGGGACACAATGAGTGAGGGAGACGTAGCCGTTGAATTTCTTTGAACAAGTATCTGACCTGGAGGCTCGGCGACAAAGGCACTTAGCTGTCGCTGATAGCAAGCGTGACGAAATCGCCAAGCTTCTGGGTCAGATTGAGGATGAGGATAAAGCTGAGAAGGCTCGGAAGAAAGAAATAGCTCAGTTACGTAAGCAGGAGCAACAGGAGCAGGTACGGCAGGAGTCTTTGGAGCAGGGCGAAACTGTCCGCGGTGAGGTAATGCAGCTTGAGGCTAAGCTCCTGGAGCTTGCTGAAGGGAAGCCTTGGTATTCAGGCAGTGACGATGTTGACCCGGTGCTTCCGTTTCAGTGGAAGGGCACACTGTTTGGTGCTGGGGCTAAGCGTTGGATATTGGGTGATGGGATGGGGTTGGGTAAGACCCGACAGAGCATTGGTTGGCTGGACTTGGTGAAGGCTAAAAAGGTTTTGATTGTGTGCCAGGCTGACATTTGTGACCAGTTCGCTGGTGAGGTGATGACGTTGGCTCCTCACCGGGAGGTGTTTAATCTTTACAAGAAGACCCCTAAGACCCGTCACGCCCTGATGGATAAATTAATAAAGTTGGATGATGCTGTCGTGATTGTGAATTATGAAATTTGGCGGAAAGATAAAGATTTGTTGGCTAAGTTGATGGATTGGCGCATTGACTCGGTAATTGTTGATGAGGCGCACAACTTGAAGAACACGGCAACCTCAAACTTTAGGTATATCGAAATGTTGTTGAAGTGTGACAACGTGTGTCCGAAGTGTAAGAACCACATTAAGGGTTTGTATGACCCCGAGAAGAAACCAAAGCTTGTCCCTAGGGCTTGCCCTCATTGTGATTGGAAGAAGGGGGAGCTGACCAATGTTCGTTACGCTTACCAGTTAGATGAGTGGTTGTCGACGAAAAGTATTAAGAATGTGTGTTTCACTACGGGCACACCTATCCTAAATAGCCCTCTTGATATATACGCTTTGCTTCACTTGTGTGACCCGATTTTGTTTGACCGTAAGACCAAGTTTTTGCAGACGTTTTGTATCGAGAATTATCACTCGGGGAAGATTGAGTTCCGCGACGGGCAGTTGGATAACTTGAAGCCTCTGATTTCTGGCAGGTTTATTGCGAGGACACGTGAGGAGGCGGGCATTGTGTTGCCGGTGCAACGTAAGCACATTATTCGTGTGGACTTGGACCCTGAGGTGTACAAGAAGCAGTACAAGATTATCCGGCAACTGTCGGAGCGGGCACAGATTATGTTAGACAGTGGGGAGCAAATGACTATCATGCACCTTATTGCTTTGATTACCCGCAAGCGCCAGGCAAATGTTTGGCCTGCTGGCATTGAGCTGAAGGATGCTGAGGGCAACGTGGTGTTCTCTGTCGGGGCTGAGGTTGATGAGTCTGCCAAGTTAGATGCAGCACTTGAAAACATTATGGCTATCCACGCTGAGGGACGCCGACAGGTTGTGTTTAGTCAATTCACGACAGCTCTTATCGGTTTTTCTGAAATTCTGAAGGCACACGGTTTACGTGTTGCACTTTTGACAGGTGCAACACCTAGAAACGAACGTCAAGAAATCAAAAACAATTTCTATGAAGCAAAGAAAGAGGAACCAAAATGGGACATCATCCTGTGCAACTACAAAACTGGTGGGACGGGTTTGAATTTGACGTCTGCCAGTGCCACTCACATAATCGACGAGGAATGGAATCCTGGCAAGCGCGACCAGGCTTACGCGAGGACGGACAGGATTGGACAGTCCGAGGAGAGCGACGTGTACATATACCGTATTCCAGCGTCGATAGATACTTGGATGTCGAATACTATTCACCGCAAGGAACAGATGGTGTCGGCCTTCCAAGATACAATGACTGATGAAGGGGTGGGTATGACCTTTGAAAGTTTGAGTGAAGCCATGAAGAGCGGGGAGATACTGTGACCACATACGATTTGGATGCTTGGGAAGAAGCCTGGATTGACAGAAATTTTAAGGTCTATGAGCCTCACCAAGATGATTACGTTGTTGTGGGTACTGGCGAGCGGGGTGTCGGCAGGCCCATGTCCGAACCGTCAGACATTAGGGATGTGACATCGACAGGTCGTAAACGGGCTGCAATGATGTACCCAATATTCAAAGACATGGTGTGTGAGTGGGCGGGATTAGCTAAGGCCGGTGGCGGTGTCGAGCCGATTGTCGGTTGTGATAACAACATTATTCAGCCCGGTAAGGGTCCTGATAAGGGTGACCGGCATCATGGTCCCGACAAGAACGTGATTAATAATTCTCCTGATAATGTTCACCGTATCTGTAGCCCTTGCCACAATAGGTGGCACGCTTTGAACAATCCCTATTACGGTCCTAGGCCTCCCGCCGATGAACCTTTTTTGCCTTTGCAAGACTTCAAAGACCACGACAGTAAAACCAAAGCAACTGACGAGGAAATAAAAGAAAACGAGCATTACTGGTCAACTAAAAATAAATTGCTTGTTGGAGTTGACACCGAATAGTATGGTACGCTAGTATCAAAACCGAAAGGACGGAAACAAAAATGCAACTATGGATTGATTTAGAAACAACTGGACTAGCAGCTGATAACGATGAAATTATTGAGGTCGGCTGGTTTGTGACAGACAACTGGGAATGGTTAACTCAACCCCAATCAGCTGTCGTCACACCCACCAAAGAGACCTGGGAGCTTGTAAAAGCTGACCTGTTCGTGCAGTCAATGCACAGCGACAACGGTCTCCTGGACGACATGATGTTAGAAAACACTCTGATGATTGAAGACATCGAAGACCAAATCCTCGACGAGCTCAGGCCCCTGCAAGCACTTGAACCAGGAGCACACGTCATCCTGTCTGGTTCAAGCGTTCACTTTGACCGAAGCTTCATCCACGAATACATGCCACGACTCGACGACCTCTTGTCACACAGACACTTCGACGTCAGCGTTCTACGCACGTTCTTCGACGACATGGGGTACTCAGACCACAAACTCACCGGCGAATCAACACACCGCGCTGAGGACGACATCAAGGCAAGCTACGCCCAAGCCCGCAACTACGTCAACCTCATGAACGCTTTGACGGAAGGCACACTCAATGCCTAGTGTCAGCCACTCAGAAGTCGACAGCTACCTGCTCTGCCGACGTAAGCACTACTACGGTTACGGGCTAAGCCTGGAGCGCCTAAGCACCAGCCAAGCCCTAGCCACCGGTACAGCAGGTCACCGCATCCTAGAAGTTTTCTACCAAACACTTCTAGACCTTGCACCCGACGCTGAAGGCCAAGCAGAACGCTTCGACTTCGCTGTTGAACGAGCCAAAGAAGAATACAAAAACGTTGTGTCGGAAGGCTACACAGAAGCAGCCAACCGAGCACCGCTTGAAGACACGCTCTTCAACGAAGACTACGGATACTTCGCCAACGAGTTCTTCGTCCGCAATGGATGGAAGATTCTAGCCGTAGAACAAGAGTTCAGCTTGGTCTACGACGAAGAAACCGACAGTAGGTACCCATTCGTAGTGGACATGATTGTGTCGGACCCGCAAGGCAACTTTGTGGTGGTCGACCACAAGTTTGTTTACGACTTCTATACGCCCGGACAGACCGACCTTCAGCCACAAATACCAAAATATATCGGGGCGTTGCGAGCACTCAACTATGAAATCGCGTATGGTGCGTATAACATGCTACGCACACGCAAAATTAAAGTACCAACGGTTGAGCAAACAAGTTACATGATGTTGCTCAAGCCAAACACTGAACGGGTACTTAACACGTTCATGGAGCAGCTGGGTGTAGCAGCAGAGATACAAGCGCTGAAAGAACTTGAGCTGGATGACCAAAACAGGCGGGCCTACCGCACAGCCAACAAAATGGTGTGCCAATCCTGTTCGTTTAAAGACATCTGCTCAACAGAATTAGTCGGCGGCAACGTCGAACTAATGAAAAAAACTGAGTACAAAATACGGGAACGCCGACAGATTGGCGTCACAAATGATAAGGAAAGCAAATGAGTAATCGCCTTGATGAACTCGTGAGTCGAATGACAGACCTGGGCACAGAAAAAGCCAACAAAAACCTAATGGCAATGCTTTATGGCAAGCCAGGTAGTGGTAAAACTGTTCTAGCTGTCGGACTCGCAAAGTACATTATCCAGCCCAAACAGAAAGTGCTATACATTGATACCAAAGAGGGCTGGGTGTCACTAGAAAACCACGGAGACCTGATGAAGGACGTAGTGCGTATGGACTACAAAACCTTTGCAGACTTCGCAGTACTAGCTGACGCAATCGCCAAGAAAGAAAAAGGTCTAGACAAGATTGGGGCTGTCGTAATCGATGAGTTTTCTACAGCAGCAGACATGCTGTTGGATGAACTGCACAGAGAAGACGTAGGCTCCAGCAGTGACCAAATCTCGACAGAAGCAGTCGATGCCAGGTTGTACAAACCACTTGGTGACGCTTGCCGTAAAGCTGTTGAAATGTTTCAGAACATTGCAGGGGTACACGTCATCCTCGTATCACACGAACGAGAAGTTGTGGACCACCGCAAAGTTAAGGTAATCAAGCCAGGCTTCACCCCAAAGAACAACGACGGGCTACAGAAGCTGATGCACCTTACCGCCCACCTCACCAACGAAATCAAAGGCCTCGGAAAGAACACCACCTATGACCGGGTTGTGCAATCTCACCCCAGTGCTTTGGTTGACGCAAAGAGCCGCATTGGTGGGCTCCCCCTAACTTCCAGCCCGGAAGAGTTCGTGCAAGTCATTAAAAACTGGCTCTCGAACGACACCACGGGGCTGGTAGCCGAGGCTAAAGATTTAGCCCCGGATGAACTGCCAGAAGAAGGCATCCCCGTCGCAGAAGGATACTCTGATGATGACGAACCTGCCTTTGTTGGCGAAACTAACTGATAACACTGAAAGGTAACAAAATAATGGGACTGTTGGACGATTACGGAATCGACACATCAGAAATTGAAGCACCATCGTATGACCTCGCGGACGGCATCTATGAGATGACTGTCGGAGATGTCTACGTCAAGCAGGGAAGCCAGGCTTACCCTGACCGTTCCTGGGTCATCGTCGAGTACCTCGTCGGTGAAGAGGGCAAGAAGAAGAGCGAACTCTTCGAGCTGCCCGCTGACCCTGAGAACATCACAGACCGTGAACGCCAGAAGCTTGGCTTCTACGTGGCCCGCTTGATGGACCTCGGAGTTGCACGCGACGACGTGAACGGTATCAACCGCGACGACCTTATTGGTTTGGGCGGAACTCTTCAGCTGTATTCGAGCGCCGGTAAGGGCAAGAACGCTGGTAAGATGTTCCAGAACATCAAGAACGTCAAACTGTCTTCTTCTGGAGCTACCCAGCCGGCCCAGAAGACGGCCCCTAAGACCGCAGCCAGCAACCCCTTCGCTGGTTAGGTAACGGGCCCCGTGGCCCTGGTAAGTTACTCTCTTTCCTTACCAGGGCCACACTCTCAAAGGACGGATAATATGAGCGACGCAACTGAAGAACTAAAAGATTTTTACAACTACATGTGGGGGGCTGAAGAAACTGGTACAACCCCCACGTTTGTGTATCTCCCTGTCGAGCACGAAAACAAGTGGACGCCTTACATGTTTGCTTGGCCTCGGCAAAGAGACGGGGTAATACGACACACCCTTAAATGGTCGGCAATTAAAGCCAACGTATTTTTCTCCCCCGCCTTATTTAAGGCAGCCAACCCCGCAAAAGAAAACGTGCTGGGCAGTTACGTACTGTGGGTTGACTTTGACGGTAACGCTCCCAAAGAGTGGCCCTCAGAGGGAGAAAATAATGTGCCTAGACCAACTTTGGTGGTGCAGTCTTCGATTGAAAAGCATGAGCATTGTTATTGGAAACTTGACAAGTTCTTGGATGACATTGAAGTATTAGAAGACAGAAATAGAGCTATTGCATATTTGATGCACGCGGATACGTCAGGCTGGGACGCGGACCAAATTCTTCGACCCATTCGTACCACTAATCACAAACGCAATATGCCCGTGATTGTGAAGGAGTGGGAACGTGAAGACGAGGTATAGTCTCGAAGACTTTGCCCACGTGCCAGCGGCACGAAAGATTGTCAGTACAGACATGGTATTGGGGACATTGCCGTCTGTCGATGAAGTTAAAGCTCTGGCTAAGTGGACCCCTGAAATATTGGAGAAGTTTGGTCGAGGCGCGGATTACTTCTCAGGTTTCCCGAAGAAGGACCGGTCCGCGGCCATGTCGGAGCTGGCTCACCTCGGGGCTGAGCTTGGATGGTCAGATGAGCAAATTGGTGCGATTCTGTATGACGCTGATGACCGTTGGGGTAAATACAAAACTCGGCGTGACAGAGAACGTCGTCTGACAGATTTTGTTAATCGTGCCCGACAGAAGCACGGCTACAACTCTTTGGATAATGTCGACTTAGCTAAGTTGATAAGTTCAGCTAATCAAAGTTCTGCTGTCATGGGCGAGTCAAAGCTTGTATATGGGTATCAAGACTTTGTTGATGCTGAGTTTAAAATTGAGTGGGTACTTAAAGATTTGTTGGTGCAGGGAGGCTTTGGGCTTATCACTGGGTACCCTGGGACAGGCAAGACGCAGTTATCTATCGCTCTTGGGGCGCATATGGCGTTAGGGGAAAAGAAGTTTCTTAATTGGGAGAACGTGGCTGGGAGTAAAAAGGTTTTGTTTTTGTCGCTGGAGATGTCAGCGGCCCCATTGAATCATTTTATGGCGACGATTGGTAAGGCTTACCCAGACAAGAACACCCTGAACCGTAACTTTCTTGTAGCACCTTTTGGCACACCAATTAACTTGGATGCTCCAGAGGGGCAACTATTCTTTGACCAGATAATGAATGACCACATGCCAGACATTCTTATTATTGACTCGTTGCAGAAGGTTGCATCTAAAGAGTTAACTGATGAGCAGGCAGTGAAAAACCTTATTCATTATTTGTCGACTATCAGGTCAAAGTATTCGTGCGCCATGCTGATGATTCACCACAACCGTAAGAAAGCCAATGACGGGCAGAAGAAGGGTGTGGAGCTGTCGGACGTTTATGGTAGTACGTATATAACTACAGACGTAGACTTCGTGCTGTCGTTAAAAGTAATTGAAGGCAACCTGCTGCAAGTAGATACCTTGAAGAACAGGCTTGGGCCTACACCAGACGCCTTTACTATTACCCGAAACCCAGACAACTTAAGTTTTACTACTGACATGGGTAATGTGTTTAATCAATTTAAAAAGGACACTGATTTTGAACTTTGAAAGCATTGAAGCAGAAAGCATGAAAGTTCTGGATTATCTTGCGGGTAATCCAGGCTCAGTAATCTCTTTAGATACTGAAGCGACAGGGCTGCGGGTAGCTGGCGACGATACGTGCATCGGAGTCAGCCTCGCAGCCGTCATTAACGACACGCCCATAAGTCATTACTTTCCCTTTTTTCATAAAACGGGAGAAAACTGCAGCTCTGCGGTTCTGCTTAGGTTAAAAGAAGTACTCGAAGAAGGTAACCACACGCTGGTGTTCTGCAACGTGCAGTACGACATCCTGTCGCTCAACACCATTTACATTTACTTGGACCACACAGATTTTATTGATGTACCCACTGTGGCCCACCTTATTAATGAAAACAAACCATTCAACAAAGGCCTCGATTCGCTTGCCGCCTTTTACCTCAGAGACGAAGGCAAAGTCAAAGACCCCGTAATTGATAAAGAAAAGAAAACAGGTTGGGAAAACACCACCTGGCAAATGATGTGGGAATACGCTGTAAGGGACGCAGAACTCACCTGGAGGCTCTGGGCCCTGCTTCAAGAGCTGCCTCACTGGAAAGAACTACCCGCCGACCTGTGGTCTCACAAACAAAACCTTGTTCGCCTACTTCTGTCGATGAAAAGACACGGTGTAAATATTGATGTACAACTTGCCCAGAAGTATGTACAACTGGGGGAAGAGCACATGGCTCGGCTGCAAGAAGAGCTAGGCGCCAACCCGGCAAGTCCAAAGCAACTGAAAAAGCTCCTTATCGATGACTTAGGGCTACCGATTGTAAAGAGTAGTGTCAAAACGGGGGCGCCTAGTTTCGACAAACAAGCCATGTTAGCTTACGATTCTATGCTTGAAGAGCTAAATTCACCCGTTGCAACGCAAATAAAAGAGTTCAGGGGGTGGCAGAAAGCCGTCAGCGCCGCGTACAGGCCCTATCTTGACCTAGTTGATGTGGATGGTCGACTTAGGTGCAGTTATCGCCTTCACGGGACTGCTACGGGGCGTCTTTCTTGCGCCGAACCCAATTTGCAGCAAATACCCAAATCATCCGACAAACCCTGGAACGGAAAAGTCAAAGACTGTTTCATAGCCCAACCTGGATGGAAATTGATAAACGCAGACTTCAGCCAACTAGAACTGCGTTTAGCTACAGCCTACGCGGGAGAAGAAGAGCTCAAGATTGTTTTTAACGAAGGCCGCGACATTTTTACCGAAATGTCAAAACAATTAGGGATGTCCCGCCACGACACAAAAACACTTGTCTATTCCATGCAATACGGCGCAGGAGAGCAACGACTCATGGACGCATTCAACGTAACCCGAGAACGCTCCAAAGAAATACGTCAAAACTATTTCACCACCTACCCCAACTTCCGCCGATTCAACGAACGATGCACAGCCAAAGTAGAGCAATCAGGAAAAATTAAAATTTGGTCAGGCAGAGAACGACACTTTGAAAACCGTAACGACGGATACAAAGCAATGAACAGTGTCATCCAAGGAGGAGCTGCCGATATTGTAGAGCGAATCATGGTCCGTGCGTTTCAAGAACTAGAGGGGCCGGAGTGTCGGATTTTACTTCAGGTACATGATTCCATTACATTTGAAGTTAAGGAACCAGCAGTACCCCAATATGTCGAGAAGATACGGACACTCATGGAAGACGTAAACGCCGTAACCGGTGACGTCAACTTCGATGTCCGATTTGCAGTAGAGGTAGATAGCTGGGTTCCTGAGGAGGACGGATAATGAACGAAAAAGAACAGTTTGTTGCGGGGATGGCTCACTGCTATCAGTTGCTTGCTCAGGAGCTGCGGGTGAAGCGTGAGGCGTTCCAAACTGTATGGGACTTCTATTACGAGCATGTCGATTTTGTGGGCGACGCTGAAAGCACTTTGTCAAAGGAGTTGGCTTTCGCCTCTAGTGTGATGCAGCATATGGAGAACGCCCTTGAGAGCGCATATTTTGATGAACTAGACAACTATAGGGACAAAATTGAGGACGAAGAATGCTAGTCGTCACCTACGAATGCCCTCACTGCAAATACATTGACAGTGACGAAGAAATGGCAGCAAACCACTGCCTCGATAACAAAGGTCACTTGTGGTAATCAGTGTCGACCCCGGAGAAACAACAGGCATAGCCTACTGGACCGATAAAGGCGAACTTATCGAAAAAGAAATGCTCGGTTTCGAAGAACTATTAGAACGTTTAGAGAGTTTAGAAAACGTAACCACTGTCGTATGTGAAGATTACCGTCTTAGGCAAGGCAAACAAACCGCTCAAACAGGTAGCCGTTTTGTTGCTGTACAAATAATTGGTGCCCTCAAAGCCTACGCAAAACGACACAAAGCAAAAATGGTTCTGCAAGACGCCACAATCCTCACTGTGGCTGCTTTACACAGCGGAGTTAAACGACCCAGCAACCACTCCAAAAGCCACGACACAGACGCATACAACCACGGATACTATTACTTTGAAACTAAGGGCTTACTTCAACCAAAACCCCTGTGATAGAATTTATTGCACCCTCAGTTACCGTCCTAGCTGGGGGTGCACTACTTTATAGAGTAAAGATGGTCCTCAATACGCTTCACTGCGTCTTTAATACTTGAGCCTCCATTAGTTTTAACCTCGTACTCAACACCCTTTAAACGTTCCTCTATTTTATCCAGCCGCTCGGGT
>Ga0208646_1001621_pt1 | contig 10508 bp, 10 predicted proteins | sample AntAceMetag02UK8_FD_184762 | JGI IMG/M metagenome (GOLD analysis project Ga0208646, IMG submission 184762) | Saline lake microbial communities from Ace Lake, Antarctica - Antarctic Ace Lake Metagenome 02UK8 (SPAdes) (version 2) | ecosystem: Environmental > Aquatic > Non-marine Saline and...
AGCTCTATACCTTAAAAATAAGCGTTTATGACCTATTTCCCATCGTCAACTCAAAAGCATTTTAACTTAAAAATACCCCTCTAATTAATCAAAAACGTGCTTTTTCGAGTTCTCGGACAAGCACTAATTAGGGTTTCGCTCACGATTTCATCTTCTTTATCACAAGAGCACAATGCATACATAATTAAGAACAAAGTCATGCTTGATATTATAGATAAGTATCTCATAGTCCAATTGAGTTTAATGCATTAGGTACTACTTCCATTTTCAGGGGAACGCCAGGTTTGCTCTTAAAGCCAGGCAATATTTTGATGGATTGGGTAGCGATAATGTCACCTTCATCCCAACCTTTATCAGGGTCTATCCAACACTCACTCGGACACAACGTGTGAGTGTTTATTTAGTCTGGACACCTACTGACCACAGCAGGAACATCGATTCTTTGAGAAGAAGCCGTTCTATCGACATTTTTCTCAATTCTCCCTGAAAAGTAACGACAAGAACCCCCAACCGTGGCAGTATCTCGATAAAGCATTGTATAACCTTTTTCTTCATCTATTGTTAATAATACTTCATAATTGCCCTTATCATCTGTATAGCCGAGTAACACTGGAAATGGTGAGGTACCTCCTATATTGAGTCCACTTCCAGTTTTATAGGATATAGAGATCCCCTCATAGCCTTCCTCAGTATCACTGTCGTATACTCTTCCTGATATAACCGTTTGAGAAACGATATCTTCTTTGCATGAGAAGAGTAGACAAAGGATTAAGCTCAGTATGACATGCACAAAATTCCTAGATTGTATCATAATCCAATTGGGTTAAGTTTATTCGGAACCACATCTATGTAAAGTGTTTTTCCAGGTTTGCTCTTAAAGCCAGGCAATATTTTGATGGATTGGGTAGCGATAATGTCACCTTCATCCCAACCTTTATCAGGGTCTATCTCTAGCACTTCAGGCACAAGTTCTTTGAAGACGTCTGCGTGCGTTTTGCTGGAAATATGTATGTGTTCTTCATTATCAAGTAGGGCATAATACAGTTCATCAAAAGGAGACGTCTGTACAGCCAATGAGTGATTAGTTGCAATGTTGCTTGTAAAACTTATGGGTAAATCAAGCGCAGAAAAGAGAGGAATATGGCAAACATTATTAGTATTAGTCGTAATATCTCCCATAACCGGCCCTAAGAATCCACCAATGGGATCTGCCATATCTCTGGGGAGATCTTTCCACCCACCCGGCATGATGTCATAACTATATGTACCACCAACGAAGCTCGTAGAGGACGTTTTTCTTATCAATGCCCACGCTGTAAATCCAACAGGAAAGAAAACAAGACCAACTGTCCATGAGAGACCTATTTTACCATCAAATATTTTTTGGGTGCTGTTGACAGGCACAGACCACACATTGCCTTTGATGTTGAACAGAGGATCCCATTTCTCCCATGTGAGGAGCCGATCTCCTGGTTGGATAAAAAGATCAGCGTTGTTTTTTATTCCTCTACCTATGCCCGACCCATTAGAAATGGCGATTTTTCGGACGTCAGACGGATAGCCAAGAGTGTTAAGGAAGGATTGAAAATTTGAACGCTCGGTAGTGAGTGCATTACTCCCGCCTGACTCGTGATAGAGCAATAATTGCTTACCAGCAGATTGCCTAAGCTTGGAAATGCCGTCTTCAGCTTTATCACTTACCCCTGCAAAAAAAGCTATCCACTTCTGAAGCCCTAAAGGCACGTTGGCTCCTTTCTGAGGAGAATCAAAAGAAACCCAAAGGCGTGTATGGTGATCTCTGTTCTGATCTTCCATCTGTTTTAAAGCTATACGTGCTATCAGACCGCCCATGCTTGGCCCAACAATGATCAGCTCATTGTCACCTATTTTCTCGTTATTCACTTTATCTATTACCTCGGCTAGCAGATATGCGTTTCTTTCTATGTAATCGGCTCCAGCTATATTGTCTATGACTATAAAGTCATAACCCAGCGTCTTGGCATCCTCCATGAAATCATTTTGATTGAGCAATTCATATAAACCGGGATCATTACTGTCGTTGGTTTCCCACCAGTCACGCTCATTGCCAGGATCGAATCCATCTATCACAATGATAGGATTGTCGAGAGGTCCGCTATAGTACTCATATAAGTTCGCTTCCACAAGACCAGCATACTGATATGGAGTGGGTATAGTGGTTGAAAAATATGTTGTTACAGGATTTGGTATGTTTGTACTCACCATCAGTGTTGATGATGAAGTTATTGCACTCATACTAGGACTGGCGTTCTTAGCTAATTGGGTCTCGCTATTTGATTTAACAACAATCTCTTTCGGTCCATTAGTTTGATAGTCAACTGTGTATCCCTTATTAAAATCGAGAGGTTGAAAGCCCTTTCCATCATCAAAGTCAATTGATAAAGGATATTGAGACAGTTCAATATTGGTAAAAATATAGTCATCTGGAAAATAGAAGGTCACAGCCCCACTGGTACCCAGATACTCCTGAAGTGGCGAGATACTTATCTTCAGGTGCTCGTCTGTCAAATCCTTGCTATCTCGAATTTCAATCGGTTTGAGACTGTTATATTTTATCTTGTTTGATTGTATTGCATCTGATTTTATGGACTCAAACGCTATCGCAATTAAACCAAGTGGGATACTATCATGACTTTTTTTAGAATATAACTCATCTATCCCGGCATAGAGTTGGTCACGTTTCATCACATTGGAGCCACTTACTTCTGCAGACTTTAATGTGTGATATGTACTAATCCAGTCGCCTGTGCTACCTGCTCTTTCTTTACTTTGAGCTTTGGTCAAGCTAGCAAAGGAAGAAGAATCGCTCACCTTGTCTACAAGAAATCCAGTCTTGATCACTGATTTGTCAAACTGAGCGAACCTGTCTGTCCGAGTATTCTGCAATGATTTCGAAGCAGGAACAGTTTCTTGAATAATAACTCTTGGTTTTTCAACGCTCTGAGCGTGAGACCAAATGGCTATTACAACCAATATTTGTGTTAAACCAAATTTTTTCATCATTCAGAATTTTATTTAGTTAAAATCATTTTCTCAGTTCCTATAATTTTACCATCAGCTATTAGACTGTAGATATACATGCCTGCTTTTAGTTCACTACCTTGAATGGTTATACTGCCATTACCTCTTTGGTTGATGGTGTAGTTTTTTACTTGTGTCCCTTGGAGATCGTAGATATAAAGAGTGGCCTCTTTGGTCTCTTGGGCAATCGTAAACATGATATCTGTTTGTTCATTAAATGGATTGGGTGAATTCTGAATTAATTGGACATCCTCCGTCAATTTACCTTGTTCATCACTTTCTGTTCTTTTTCCCTTTGTGTCCCCACTGGAAAGTAATGAGTGCAAATCGGCTATTTGCGTTTGTTGCTCCTTCATAGCCTCTACCAGAATTGGAATTATTTTTACATAATCGATAGCATAAACATCAATAGAATCTTCATATGCAATCACCTCTGGTATAATTTCATAAACATCTTGAGCCAAAAAGCCAATTTTATCTTTTCGGTCTTTTTCTATGAACGCATCGTTTTTTGAATTCCCATTTTTCTCTGATCTGTCATAATAGATTTCTTTCTTTAAATCATATTTTACTCCATTCAATGCCAATATCTTATCAAGGCTATTTACTAGTGGCCTTATATTTTCCTTTTGGCGCTTGTCAGAGGGGGTTACAACGGCATAAGTAAACACATAACTAAACCCGTAGTAGTAATCACCTAACCGAGAAATATTGTTAACTGTCGGCCTCATTCTTTTTGCAGGATAACCTGATCCATTATAATAATTATCAAAAACGATTGAACTGAGGTATTATGAAAACATAGCGTCTCCACTTGCTAGCAACTTGGAAGTACTCAGATCATATGTAGTACTTGGTGTTCCTCCACCAATAGCAACGTTTCCGGAGGCATTCATTTCAATTTGAGCATAAGATAGATTACCGTAGATGAGCATTGCAGCAAATAAAATTGATACAAGTAGATTAGGCTTTTTCATAATAATGGTAGTATAGATTTTGTTGAATAAATATTTTGAGGTTTGATGATTAGCGCTTCACTCATTGACTCAAAGGTGAGCTAAAGAATTGAAAACAGTATTAGCAACCTTTGCAACAGCCATTTTTGCAGTTGCAATCATTGCAACTATTGACACATTTCAAAAGGTGCGATGTAAGAAAATGCAGCAAAAATGCTTGACAAAAAGCGAATCGATTTTGATGAGTATTTGTGCCATAAGGCACTGCAATCGTGAAGTCAGGCCGTCAATTCAGCTCTCTGTAATACCATACTTTTAAGCGCAAGTACCTTTTGCCGCATCAGGTTGAACACTCGGATGCGTTCCTTCTCGGCAGAGTGGCTGATGGCAATAGATTTTTCCATGATTCGATGGATATGTCTTTGGGTATGTGTACAAAACAGTGGATCGGAGGTAGCCAGCAAATTGAGCATGTTGTAGGTTTTAAAGACCATGCACTTGTCATCCATAGAGAAAAAAATGGTGTTGTCGCCTATTTCTACCTCGTTGTAGTATAATTGAAAAGAGTCATTGGCTTGAGTACTTTCTACACTATCAGGCATCTTTCTACCTTGCTCAGCTTGGCGCTCCAAACTAACCAACATTTCTAAAAGCTCGTCGATTAGATCAAGGGCATCTTGCTTGCCCAAGACATGACTTTCAAAATAATAACTGATCTGCCGGACGGTGATATTGATGGTTTCCTCGCTCCATATTTCTACAGAAGGGATATTGACAAACTGATCAGCAATCTGTGCCGCCAATGAGAGCAAGTTACCACTCACAGAAGTGGGATCGTATTTTGCGACCTGATATTGGGGGTCTTTGATGATCGTCCTAAGCCAAAAGAAAATTTTAAAGGAAGTCAAAGTCGGGAACTGAAAATGGTAGAATACAGGAATATCCTTGGCTAGACAATAAATGAGAGGTTCTTTGAATTGTCTGATCATCGAGAGGTTGTCACTGATCGATTGCAGGTAGTCATGAAAAGTAAGGTCTTCGCCAATTGTTCTACTTTGAAAAACGACATCCTTCGTATTGAGCCTCAAGTAAGCATCCAAAGACACTTGAAAATGAGTGCTGATCTTGGCTATTTCGTTGAAAGTAAGCAAGGTTTGTCCCCTGATCCTGCGATAGGCACTGTCTTTACTTACTTCCAGCGCAATAATCAGTTCATTGACAAGAGACAACTGGCTTTTGGTTTCTTCAAGCCATTTGAAAAAGGCGATTTGAGTTTCACGGTCAGTTGTCATGCTAGGGTATGTCTAAAAAAATGGCTCATATGTGTGCCTATTAAATACCTATTCCCAACAGTTGGTATCAGAAGATTAATGGTTGATCTCTCCATTTTAGCATTGAGTTTAGGGTTTTATCTACAATTCCGTTTGATGTACTTCGAGCAAGTTCTTTATCTTTTGTCCAAAGATCAACTAAGGTTCCTGTTGCCAATTCTCCAAAAGCATGAGGGTTAATTGCTCTATAAGAACTATTCGCTATCCGAAACGTGTGAGGGTATTCATTCAATTCAAGATATATAATGGGTTTTGAGTGTTTCCCTCCAGTTGTGGTTTCACGGATCGATTTTATATGTCCTTCTAATTTCGCTAACTCGTCAAGACTGATACTTTGATTCCCATTCTCTAAATGAACCCAACATGGAATGGAAACAACGAAGAAAGATGACAGTCCAACAGTAATTAAAATAATATGTATTGACATTAATTTCATCTGTTATCGGAATGTGCTATAACGCCTGTCTATACCCTGTGGCCATGGTGCAATTTAAAGTGTCGGATACAAAGTAGGAAAAATTCTCGATTTTTCAACATACCTTTTTCATTGAATGTTAAAAATCGATGATTTTTTCGATGCTACCAAAAAGCAGAAAAGTCAGCCTGACCGCTAAACAGCCATGGGATATCAGACCTTGTTGGCCCACGTTTTATTTAATTCTGTGAATTGAGCTGTTAGTTCATCCCACGTTAGGTTTCTAAGTTACCCTAGTTTTACCTGAAAGTCATTTTGATACTTGGTAGTATCTATTGATAGTTCTTCGTCTGTAATTCTTAGGCTATTAATTTTTTCTGAGCTTATAAATTTAGTGTTTGTGTGTAGCTTCCAGATTCCTTCAGCGTTTGCTCGATAGTAAGCTGAAGTGCACCGAATAATTTTCGAAATTCCGCTTATGAGCAAAGCCGAAATTCCAATAATGTTCCAAATGTTCATTGGTTGGTCACTGAAAAAGTATAATACAACTGCTGTCGTTATAACACTTTCAGTCCAGACATTAGATTTTACTTTTATAAACCCTCCTTCGTAAAGCCAATGTTTAAAATAATTAAAATCAAAGAGTTCAAATAGTAGCAATGAAACTCCAACTATAAAATGAACCCAATATTTAGGAACATCGTAGTAATACGCAAAGAAAATTCCTGAGAGAAGTATCAAAGTGATGATTGTTCTAAAATGCTTCATTATTATGGTGCGTAGTTCAGTCATGGGGGCTCACGCCATGTCTAAAATATCGTGCGGATTAAAGAGCACTTCTCTTTCGTCTAGCACTGAGCCACGCCGTTTTTAAATTCAACTCTTGTGGCGGTCTTTCCAAATGGCATCAAAATATTCCTTCCACTGAAACCGCATGCATATTTAGATGATGTTGGCACACGTTTTACTCTCTACTATTTTTCTCACTTTCTCAAATTGATCTAGTTCAGGTGGTATTTTCAACCTTCTACGTTCAAGTATTCTACTTAAGAATGTGTAGTGTCGTTCACAATCAGAACTCCAAATCTGTTCAGGTGTGAAGTTGACTGTCTTAAATCAATTTGTTTCCTGATTCGTCCTTGTCTTTGGGTTAGTAGATTCTCATCTAACTCAAGGCTATAGTGTCGGTTGAGTATTCGTTCATGAAAGTTAATCCAAATCAACCCTCTTATTCAAAAGGCAATCAGAGTAAAGACAAAAATTATCGGCATTAGAATTATTGGGTATTGGTCATTCAGGTAGCCCAAAAGTAAAACTACTACCATTGCAATAGGTACAAAGGTTAGAAAGACCGACCAACTTTCTTTCTTGTATCGCTTCTTAGTTGCCTCATAATGTCCTTCAGGGATTATCAGTTTCATATTACGCAAAGTGTTCCAACGTTTAAATAAAGACAGGTGCGTTTTGGTAATTGTCTTTTCAATTATAGTATAATTTTTCTTGGCAAATGCGATTATCATATTATCAGAAATTGGAGCATTGGCTTTGTTTTTTGTTAGCCACTGTTCTAATATATTTTTTCTTTTCGCTTAAAGTGGTCATTTAAGGTCAAATAATGAATCGCTACAATGAACTTTATTCGAATATCTTCAATGTCGTAGTATTTGTGATTGAACAATAACCCTGCAATAATTGAGGGTGATATGTCCCCGGCCGCAACGGCAGTTTCATAGTAATTCTTAATTACCTTATCATTTCGTCCTACTTTTTTAAGAAATTCAAGATATTTCCCGTCCCATGTGTAGTATACCGTTCTGCATATGTCAATTGGCGCATCGGGGTATCTATAAATTTCTCCATAGCTCCAGATTTCGGAAAAAGTCGCATCCGAAAACTGATTACAAACTTCCAATTGCCTATCGAAACTAATATTCAGTTGTATGTTTCCTGTCCCTTCTGATTTTTCCATTCTCTTGAAAAACTCTTGATAACATTCAGTAAGACTATTAGTCTCTAATTCTGAACAAATAGATTCATTAAAAAAATCGAACAGTAATTGAAGATCCTTAATTTCTGTTTCTAAAAAGGTTTTTTTAAACGTCTTGTCTTCAGATAGGAGATTTTGACCAATCGAGCTAATAGTTAGTCCTAAAATAAAGCTAATTAAGAATAGGTTTTTTATATTCATATAGTGACTAATGTCTAGTATATGAAACGTAGGGCATTTAAAAAGCACTATCGTTAGCTTATCACTTAGCTAAATATAAATATTTTGCTTTTATTTTTTTTCTATAAACACCAAATTTTATATTTAGCAGACTTCATTATACACATAGATCTTTCGTTTTGGCATAAACGCCCTATGTTTTTTATACATTGTTGTGCCTAGTTTTTTATTTCCACGTTACCTTTTTTAATTCTTCAGCAATTAATTCCCCATTATTATAGTCCTTTAGAGTTAAGTAATCTCTTATGTCTTTGTATCTGTAGCCTTGAATTCCTCCGCTAGAGGTTTTTCTGAAATCGGTTACATATGTACTATTTTCTGGAAGGATGTAGAATTTTAATCCATAATGATTTTCAGATAAATCTGATAGTCCAATTTTCAGTCGTTTTATTTGTTCGTCTGTATGTCCGTTACTATGAATGGTTAATTTATCTGTATTAGCATCATAGTCTGCAATTATTGTTGTTTCAATCTCAGATATTGTTCTCACAGACTTCCAATTATATAAGCCGAAGAATTTAAACTTTTGACTGTGCCAACTAGTTGGGCAATAATATATCTTGTGTTCTTTATTCCAATTATATGAAAAACCTGTTGGTACAAATAGTAACTTATACGCTTCATTGGAAATTAAGCCACTTTCGATACAGTAATTACTAAAGTCATCAAGAAGTAATCGAAGTTCCGTATCGTGTGTGTTTTCCTCGTAAATACCTTCTAAATTTTCAATCAAATCGTTAAACAATAAATTGTTAAGTTGAATATTTAAGGTAGGATATGATTCTTTCAGTTTTTTATTTATTTCAACAACTTCATTTTTTTCAAATTTGACGGAGCTTAAATGCCAAAGTTGGTTCTGGCTATTTTCATTGAATACTTTTCCATATTTAATTAATTTCCCAATAAATTCCTTGCTATTTAATTTGGTTTCGATTACAATTTTAGACGCCTTTACCTCAATATGTCCATCAATTATTCCTTTTTTCATTCCAACCTGTTGTGAGAAAATTGGTTGAGGAAAATAGTATTGTTGGAGACTTCCTTCGTTTAAACGTTCAATTATTGATTTATAATAACCAACATTTAGGTCATTCAACCTAGATAGCATTAATAAGACATTGTTAGTAACAGTGTTTTCTTTCTGTGAATATTTTTGAAATTGACTTATTCTCATTTTTTTTAATTATGTACAACGTTTAGTATATGGCAAGTAGGGCAGTAGAAAGCAATAAACTTTCGGATTTGCACTGAGCCACATTTTTATATTTTGGTTTTAATTTATTCATTCTTAAAAGCCAAATTAAAAATTTGGCGGTGTTTGTAATTGCACAGAACTTTCTTAAACCACCGAACGCCCTATTTGCTATATACAGTGTTACCTGCTGGCTTTATTTGCATTTTTCATCAATTCGTTCTTGTGCATATTCAGCCCCTAATTCCTTTGCTTTCTTCCAATTTTCGCAAGCTTCTGATTTTTTCTCTTGGTTGTATTTCGTATTACCAATATTAAAATAAGTCATAGCGTCATTTGGCTTTAACTCTAAAGCTTTTTCATAATCGTTCAGTGCACCTTCATAATCGCCATTTTCGTCTTTTACTGACCCACGATTTACGATTGCATCTATGAAGTCAGGTGCAATTTCGATGGCTTTATCATAGTCTGCTATCGATGATTTCCAAGTGTAAAGCTCATTTTTCACTATTGCTCTTGAATAATATGAATTCGGGTCTTTTGGATTGATTTTAATGCAAATTGTCCAATTAAAAATTGCTCCACTTAAATCTCCTTTATTATAACATTCAACACCTTTGTCGAAATAAAAATCTTCTTTTGTTTTATCAAAATTGGGGAATTTTTGATTTTTCGGGTCAAATGGTGCTCCATAACCGTCAAGTTTTGCATCAAATTCATAACCTCTTTTATACATATCTAAGCCCCAATAAAGTAAATTGTCTTCTGTTATCGGTATTTCATTGGTTTCTCCATTCAATTCCCAAAGTCCTTTTTTGATTTTTTTAATGGATTTGATTTCATAAGGGTAATTTTCATTAAGAAAATCTTGAAGCTTTTCAAGTTTGTCTTTTGAGTTAGAAACAAAATGGAAGTCAAATTTTGCCAATGAAAAATCACTTACTCCACTTTTCTGCATATTGTTGAATACATCCTGAGCGGAAACCATCTCTTTTCCGAAATTTTGAGTGAATTGTTCCCAAGAAATGAATTTGTCTTCATTCTTATTTTGTCCCCAACTTGTTAGAAATTTCAGCATTAAGATTAATATTAATAAATTTCTCATTTTGTTTTGTCATCTTGCGAGTAACGGTTAGTGTATGGTGTCGTAGCATCCCGCAGGGTGCTATGCACTATACATATTGTTGCACTAAACCGCTCTCGCGGTAGTATCAAAACGGCATAAAAATAGTAAACCATTTATAACTAAAAAACATAAAGTTATGAATGAAATGAAAAACACTGGCTACCGTGATGCTGACATTCCAACAGTTGAAGGACTACAAAC
>Ga0208646_1001623_pt1 | contig 10502 bp, 14 predicted proteins | sample AntAceMetag02UK8_FD_184762 | JGI IMG/M metagenome (GOLD analysis project Ga0208646, IMG submission 184762) | Saline lake microbial communities from Ace Lake, Antarctica - Antarctic Ace Lake Metagenome 02UK8 (SPAdes) (version 2) | ecosystem: Environmental > Aquatic > Non-marine Saline and...
TGATGGAAGCCCCTGCAATTTATTTCGTCTAATTCTTGCCATTAAGCTGAGCCCCCCTCCCGAACGTAGTAGGAGACTATTACAATATCGCTACTTACAGTTGAATCTACATAAACTTTTGTTAAGTCTATCTGTTCTTCAGTACCGAATTGTGAAGGCGGGTCTATTTCTAAGGATTCGTTAGCGGATAAAGGTTGCCCTAATTGCGTACTTGAATCAGTAAGGGAACTGCCTACATAGACTGTCCCACTATTGTTTGGTCCTGCTGTAATTATTACTGAAGGTACTTTAAGTGTTGAATCTACTTGTACGGCTGTACCAGCTGAAGATACTGTCACCTTTTTCTCTTTTAAAAAAACGCCCATGATAGTGCTCCATTAGTTTAAGTTGTGCTCTTTACCGACTATTATCGCCGATACTGTAACTGTACCACTAGTCCTAAGAAAGGCTGCCCTTAACCATTTGAAACCAATATCCGATACATTCATCATAATCTCACTAATAGCTGTAATATTATTAGCTGTTCCACTAATATCTACCCAGTTAGTATTATCATTAGATGCTTGTAATTTTACAGATTGACCTACAGGTGAACTTACAGCTGATACACTTACTTGTACAGATGCTCCCTTTATATAGCGTAATCTTGTTGATACAGTGTTAGTAGCTGCGCTAAGTGTTTGAGAGGTTAAAATCGTTGCTCTATACATTTTTGCCTCCCTTTATTAAGATTTAATTAAAGTATAATTCCAGTTTGCAGTTGATCCAGTTAACTCAGATCCACTTTGATTGCTTACTCGAATTGTGAGTGTGTCAGCGGCAGAAATCCAAACAGCAGATACACTTACACCAGCTTCAGCAGCAGCCTCAAGTGGATTTACAATGATAACGTCACCTACAGCAGCACCAGTAATTGTTATGTCTAGGTCCTCTTCACCGGCAGCAGCTAGTGTTGATACTGTTACGGCAATTACGCCCTTAGTTATTTGCGCTAATGTGGTCCCATTTGTGCCAGCTTTAAATCCAGCTTTAGAAACTACGGGTCCAGAAAAAGTTGATTGTCCCATCAATATATCTCCTATTAAGTTTAATAAACGTCTAGCTTTATGTTGCTAGTTATTATAATGGTCAGTTAAATTAAGCAACTAGTGCAGTCCTGCAACTAGTCGCCAATGTGATTAGGTAGCGCCAGTAGTACCGAAGATACCGTATGCGTGTGTTACGCCGAGGTCTTCTCTGTATCTACTCTTATAAAGAATAGAATCAGTATTAAAACCAGCTGCGTCGCCGCCAACTTTAGTCTGGATAGGTGTACGTTGTACAATTCTCATTCCAGTTTCAGAAGGATCTGCTAACAAGTACCAAGAATCAGTATCAGTGATGTGTGGGCTAGAAATAACTCGTAAACCCTCTTCTTTGAAACTGTTCATGTTGTTATCAGAAGTATCTGCTTTTAAATCAGAACCAATAAGCTCTTTAGCTAAACGCTTGTTAGCTGGGTTAACTAAAAGGATCTTAGCCTCTTTACGGTAGATAATACCGCTGTCACCAACAAACTGCGTTTCAAAATCAGTTAAAGCTTGCTCTAAAGATGTTACAGATAAATCTGCATCAGTAGTTAGCTTGTTTCTGAAAGTTGAACCTGAAGGTAATGTATGACTTGCATTAAAAACGCTTACGCCATCAGCAGAAGTCTCAGAACCAAAACCATTATTGAAAACATTCATGGCTTGAATTTCTTGAGTTTCTCTTGCAGAGCGAGCTAATTTTTGAACATGGTCAGCAATCATATCAAATTTGCCATCTTCTACAGCCTCTTCAGAGATTGAGAAACCTAAACCATACTTTTGCATAGTTAAAGTCTTACTAGCTCCGGCCTTGCCTCTAACGAAATCATACTCTGAACCTTCAGAAATCTGATTAAAAAGGTCAAGATCATGGATCTCAGAAGATTGCCAAATATCGCGTTCAGTAGAAACTATCTTAAATAGTTCTGATCTACGTGAAGGATGTTGAGCCATATCACTTTTAAATAATTCTTCCAAAACTGGAAGCATACTGGAACCGTATAAGTCACTATATTGGTCCCTACGAAAAACGGGTGCATTACTCATATACTATCTCCTTAGATTCCAGCTGTACCGGCTGCGTTATTTAGAGCATGCATGTTGATTCTAACAATACAATCGACATTGGCGCCTAATGCGTTATTATCGGCTGGCTCTATTCTTACTAGGTTTAATGGGGTTGCAGCAGTTACTACACCGCTATCACTATCCAACTCCATACGAGAAATCTTGTATGTAGAATCGGCTGCTGTAACTACAACATCGTAGTTTAAGCTGATATCTGTTTGTGCTGCGATATCTGCGCCATCTGCCTGGACTCTATAAAGCTGATCTGCATGATCTGCTACGATTACGGTGTCACCATCAGCAGCAGCATAACTCATGCTAACTCCAATTAGTTGTGCCCCAGCAGTACCTGTAGCCATAGGCTGTACTTTACCAGTTGCGGTTCTTTCTAAAAGGTCACCAGGGTAACATGCTGCATCAGCAACATAAGGGGCAGTTCTAAGAACTTTTCCAACCGGCTCGAAACCTCTAGGACGATCATCGTTCGCCATATAATTCTCCTTATTGTGTGTGTTAAGAGAGGGTCGTGGCCACTAGTCAAACACATTGTCAGAGCTTAATTATACAACAAATAAAAAAATGTAAATAAAAAAAGAATTTAGGGGTAAATACCTAGATATTATGAGTTTTCGTCATAACCGCTAATAACCTCGCCGCCACTCTCTGCTACAGCCTCTCTCATAGAATCTTCAGCAAGTTTTTGCGCATTAGCTAATCGCCCTGTCTTTTTGGCTAGGAATTCCTTATGTGCAGTATTCCATTCAGCAGGTTTTACACCTAGGACTAAATCCTGATGTACCGTATAACCATCTGGATCTACAGTAAATGAGGCTCCACCATTAGGTGATGACTTTCTCATATAAGGTTTCCAATGACTCTGGTGAAATCCCTTCTGTTTATAAATCTTAAAGTTAAGGAATCTATATACAAGGCCAGCCTCTTTCAATTCTTTCTTGAGGGCGCTATCTATATCTAGTCCAGTACCTACTGGCGAATATGAATTTGGAAGTTCTCCAAAACCTAAATCACCATGTATGTCTTTAATAGATTTTTTACCATCAACTTGTTTTACTTTTGTATTTTTAGTATTAGTCATTTTCTACTCCTTTTATAGTAACCTTCATAACCTGTTATATCTTTCCAAACTATTCCCATTTATTGTAGCTAGTCCGTTTCGCTCTTTCTTTCAGACTCTCCAGTACTTTAGGGTCATCAGTATCTAAACCCATTAATTTTGCAACCATAATAGTTTTAGAATCAAGCTCTTCGCTCTTTTTCCTAGTGGACTTCTTAGAAGAGTCTCCACTACCTCCACCTATATATTCACTCATATCAATATCCTCATTATCATCGGCACCTTTAGCTGGCCCTGATTTAGTTCCAAGTTTACTAGCGGCCTCCATTACGGCCAATTTAATTCCCTCTGGAGTTGACATAAAATTAGCATCATAATTTGCGCTTATCTTTATAGCTTCATTGTATAGGGCACTATTTGGATCATTTATATCTGGGTATATTTTTGCAAGATCAGCAACAACTTGGCTCTTTGCAGTTTGTGCTTGATTCGATTTAGCAATCTTCTCGTCAGTTCTTTTATCAGACTCTTGTAGTTTTAATTCAATGTACCTGTCTGGGTCTGTATACCGCAATTCTTCTAGGTCTTCTGAAGACTGCTTTTGATCTGGTACACTCATTTGGTTTACTATCAGATCAAGCTTTTGGCTAAGGACGTCATTTTGTTGCGCTAGTTTATCGTTAGCATCATTTACATTCTGAAGCTTACGTGCCATTTCTGCTTTTAGGTTTCCTATTTGGTCGTCGTTCTTCGACTCATCAGCGGATGCTGACTCATTTTGGTCACTCATATTTTACCTCGTTACGTGAGTATTCGTTTTTACTGCTACCTTCTAAGGCTGGTAGAGTCGCCTTTACTATTTATTGAAGTACTGTGATCGCAAGTGATCTTTTAAATCCTTAGTTAGATTCAAGAGTTCTCTGCCGCCATCGACCTTACCTCGCTTATATTGTAACATGTCTAAATCTTTATCATCTAGAAACTTTCTTTCTAGTTTTCGCTGTAACAATTCGATATACTTCAGAGCTACCTTCCATGTATCTGAATTCATAAGCTCTTGTAATGCTATTAGATCCTCTTCAGGAAGCTTTTTTGGTAACATTACTGTTCTCCGCCCTCGCCAGTTTTAGGAGCTTGTCCACCGCCCCCTGTAGCTGTTTGAGTACTAAGTGCTGCATTTTGTTGTACTTGACTAGCATTAGCTTGTTGAGCTTGCATCTGTTGCATTGCTTGCATTAGTTGTTGAGCCTCTTGAAACTTATTGGCTAAAGCTATTGCTTGTTGTTCAGATATCTGTCCTAGTAGTTCATCCTTCTTTAAGAATTCTTGTGCGAATGCAATGAAGCCCTGTATATCTTGGTCTGGTGTAAGAACAACATCTTGTCCAGATAGAATTCTATTAGCAAGTTCTTCTGGTGTAAATACTCTACTACCCTGTTGTGGAGGTGTAATAAATCTAGACCAATCGCGCATTCCTAAAGTCTGTAAGTAATTCTTAGCAGCTTCAAAGACATTTGCTGGTGTTACTATTCCTATTTGAAGTAGTAAAGGGTTTTGCGTTAATTGCATTGCTTGAGAGGCCATATCAACTTGTACTTGTTTATTTGAATTAGCTGAATTAGGTTCTATATCAAAATCATACATTCCAGAAAGTTCTTCTCTTGAAAGTATTTGTCTAAAGTAATCTCCGCCATCTGACCCTGTAATCCTAAATTCTAAACCATCAGGCATATTTTCTTTTAACATTTGGAATAAGTATACAAGCATCTTCTTAAAGCCACGATTGGCCCTGCGTAAAAAGATATCTAAGTTAGCATTTGATTCATTTATAATTGCTCTTGCACCAGTTGCTGTACGTGCTGCACCCTGTTGTCCCATAGAGCCAAAGTTAATATCGCTTAACCCAGTTACTCTTGAAATAATAGAAAATAAAGCTTGTTCTTCTCCAGCAGCAAAGGCAGTGCGGTTTCCCATGTTAGGGAAATTGATATCCCGAATGGGATCGTCTAAAGGAATTAAGTTGCCAGGTGTGAGTGGCAGACGCTCTTTACTCAGAGAAGAACTCGCTCTATAAAAACCAATTGGTATTGTACTTATTAATCCAAAATCAATCTTCATGTTATGCATTGCATCCATCTCTTTAGATAGCGGATAGATCAATTCAATCAGGCCAACTCCACTTTGTTGTCCTCGTCTTTTATGGAAGTCGATAACTGCAAATGGTTTCATTCCAGTTTTCATAACACGCCATAAGTAAGTTGCACGTACTATTTTTCTAGACTGTGCATGAACCCAAACTATTACATCTGATGCTATACCTGAACCATCAAGGTCTACTTTTAAGTATGCCTCTAGTACTTGGTAACGATCAATTAATTCTTGGTCGTCAGCATTGCCGCCTTCGCCAGCACGTTCAGCACGTTGATTTTTAATTTGATTAACAGGTTCTGTGGATGCCATATCGCCAGTACTATCTGATATAATTTCTTCTACTGTACCTTTATGGAATACTTTTTGATCTACAAGTGACCACATGTCGTGTGGAGTTAAGCGCAATTGTTGGCAAACAAAATCAGCTTTATCTGGATCTCCATTACCACCTATAATTAAGATATCCTCATCAGTTACGTGATCAAACATTGGACCCTCAAATATAACTTCATCCTTTTTAACTGGGGACTCTCTAGTATCTATTGTTGGAACAAATTGTCCCTCAATAACTTGACCTGGCCCCTCAACTGAAAACTCTTCAACGTCTACAAAACGTGTAAATTCTTTGTGCCATCTTTGTTTTATAATACCGCGCCCTGTAGTAACCCAAGCCCATAACCACTCATCAACAGCATCTTCGATACCCTTGTAGTTATTTGCCCAGCGTTTAACTGAATAATTCATTAGATCTTGTACAACTTCAGAGCGTTCTGAGTTTGCCTCTTTTTGTGCCTTAACTTGAAATGGAGGATCTCCGCCCATTATAGCTGCAAACATTCTAGCGTGAAAAGCCTTACAAATAATAAAGGCCATAGGTATGTGTAAATCACTCATCCATTCTTGTGGTTTTGCATAAATAGGGTCTACAAATTCATCAATCTCTATAAGCAATTTTCTTTGTCTATCAAGTTGATCTTCTCGTAGGGCATTACCTGCATTCCACTTTTCTACAATTTCTGTACCGATGTCACGCTCTTCTAATATTTCACGTAACTTTTCTGGAATCTGATCTCTTAATGAGGATTCAATTTTATCTTTATCAACCTGGACATCGTCCTGCCCGATCTTGCCCTTTCTATCATCTGCTGTTTCTTGGTTGTCGTTAAAATCGTCTAATGATTTCATAGTTTCTTACCCCATTTATTTCTTTGCTTACGTTTACTGCGATAGTTAAACAAGTAGAATTTCATTATGTTTGTTTCAAAATTATAAAGCTTTAAGTGAGGCCGTATACTAGTTGTCCTACCTATTTCTCTTATTGTAGTAATTGCTTGGCTTATAGAATCCTCTAATAGCTCAATCTCTTTTCCGACATCAATATATTTCACGTGATCTCCAATTACCAGATCCACCGCCTTCATTAAAGGACATTGATCTTGCCCTCTGCCTTTTGACGCTAGGTTTTACTGCTAACGCATATTTTAACGTAGCTAAATAATCCTTCTTAGTGATATCCAGCTTAGGTTTGTATGCATCCATATTCTTTACTTTTGTCCATTGTACGTTTTCTATATCTGTAATGATTCCACTATTCCCTTTAAAGATTCTTAGCTTAGGCACCGCGCCCTTAACTTTATCATCTATGTAAAGAACCTCTTGAATCATTTCCATCCAAACTTCGTCATTTTTATCTGCATACCTAGTTGCTCTAGCTCTTACGCCCTCGTCATTAAGGACTTCAATGAAGGAAGATAACCCTTCTCCACCACTAGTTCCACTACTACCTAAACTATCACAGATAATATCGGCAATATTGTACCCATTGTACCACTCTTTTAGTTGTCTTGCAAATTGTCTAGCCGGAACCTTAGAAGAAATTTCTTTTAAGTAGAAAAGCTCATCTTTATGATTAATCCCAAGTAAACAAGCTACATGGGGTTTATTTAGGGCTGGATCAATGGCAACAACACAGGGCCAGCTGCGTGGCCACTCAAAGGGCTCGATTACATGTTTATTTCGTTTAAATAGTCCAGCTAATGCTAATCCACTTAAATCAAAGAAGGCACCTGACATCCTTATCTTGCGTTCTTCAGGTGTTAATCTTGCAAAGAACTTTTCCTGGCGTTCCCAATCAAGATTATCTTTATTTACAGTAGAACTCATCCTGAAACAGTCCACATAGGGCAATTCACCCTTTTGCCAAGGTTCATACACATCGGTTCTTAACCAAGGGGCTGTCAGGGGCGTACCTACAATTATAGACTTCTTTTTGGACCCTTTAGCTCTCATACCACGTGTTAGGGCATTATATATATGTAATGGAGGGGGCTCATCAGCTGCTAAAAAATCAAACTGGACGCCCTCTGCTTTTAGGGGCTCAATACCATGAGATAGAAACTTAATTCTAGATCCATTGGGGAATTTAATACTTGATGTTGTCGGTTTACCATCTTTACTAAACCACTTATCATCTATTTGAAACCACTTACGCATCTCAGGTATTACAAGTAGGTCAGACTTCTCTGCATCATCTATTAGGAAAACAATACTAACTGGGACTTTTGTGAATTCATCTTTTATCGGATTGTAGCCTTGCGCTGCCCAGATTACTTCATGGGCCAAAAGAGTCGTTTTACCACTATTCCTTTGAATTATAAAATCCTCGTGTAATAAAAGATTATCTTTATCTACTTGAAATCCATAGAACTCTCCATAACCAGCTGGTTCTATTTTAAATCGCTGCCTGTTGGAAGTCCGTTGTAAATCTTCTTTACTAGCAATCTTTCTTGGTAGCTTGCAGGGAATCTTATAAATAGGGCCAGTTATGTAGAGTCTTTGATATTCCACTTCATTTACTATTTTTAGTTTATGGGCAACATTTAATCCCAATGAGTTAGCTAACCATTTTATATCTTCTGCTAGTTTTTTAGACTTCTGTGCTATCTCGAAGCCCCCACTAGATAAACTCCCATCAGTATCAATTAATCCTGCTAATAATTGCAATCTGTCTATATAGGGCGCAAGTTTATACTCCCTAGGTATATGTTTATTGTTAATAAGTTCATAACCTCTAAGATCATCTAAGAATGAATTCTTGTATCCCCTATCCACAACTAGTGAATAGGTATTAGCCCTATTGTCTGGAATCTCGTAGCACTTTAATTTTAGAAATCTGTTTTCTGCTTCAGTTTCCCAAGCCTCTTTTATTTCTTTATCCATAGTTGTAATTTGAGGGCGCGCTGAGGTTCCGTCACCTAACCAGGTTCCTAGTATGTAGGGGTCTATTTGTAAATCTTTTTTCTTACTACCAAATTCTAGATTCTGAGGGCGATACAGATAGCTAGTTCTTTTCTGGTTGTCGCTCCAAGTTATCCATTCTTTTATCGTGGGTTCTGAAAATTCAATTGACTTGTGTGTTCCAGCTCCATACTTTTGTATTCTAAGCTTATGACTCTCATTGCAAATAACAGGCTTACCGTATTTTGGTACTACTTTATAAAGGGGTTCTTCTCCTCTATATAATTTAACTACCTCACGTTCTTCCCCATCAGGGCCTAATAATATATCCCCTATTTTTACTTGCTCTACATTAATAGTATCTCCATTATGCTTTAATACTTTAGTTCCCTTAGCCCAACACCCATTACCACTAAATACGTAGACTTCATCCTTCTCGCTCATGTGAATAGGCAATTGCCCTTCGTTTGGAACGTAAGTATCACGCTTTAATTTTTTACGTCGCTTTTTTTCCTTAATAAGTTCAAGATACTTAAGTTTTGCATCTTTAGTCATTGATTCTAATATTTTACGATCCACTGCATACCTCTAAGCTTATCATCGGGCTGTGCCGATTGTCGTAAGTCTTAAGCCAGTCCATTAATGCTCGTCTCCACAATAGAATGGTTTCTCACTATATAATGTAGCTTCCTTTCTCATTTTGATGATACCTCTAGATTCAGCCTCTTTCTTATAATCCTCGTCAGCAATTTGATTTAGCAATTTACTATAGTGTTCCTGGTCCTTAATAGGAAAGTAAACAACCTTGGGCTCTAAGATATCTATAAACATATATGTTACTACTAAAATTGCCGTACACACTTCGATTACCTACACTTGAAAGGTTTAACCTTAACTATGTCGTGAACCTCTATGTTCATAATACCTGCCTGAAAGTATTGGCCCTGTACTCTAGGATCTTCTAGTTGTTTAGCTATTGTAGTTGCCTGTACTACACTTGCTGCTGGTGAAACATCTACAACCTGATTTCCATCTATCATCGATAGTATTAAAATCATTAATGCACTACACACTGCTTACTCCTTTGCTGGCTCTTAGCCACGCCGTTATTTAAACCTTAGCCTTTTCGTATTCACATCGCACCTCTTGGCTTGTATCGGGCCGCGCTGATTGGTCGTCTTGTTTTAGGTCAGTCTTACTCATTGTCGTCGTCTCCTATTTCACTAGCTTCGCTTAAAATGAGGGCGTCTAGGGCGCTGTCCTCAAGTCCTTCTAGATCGTGCTTTATGTATTTTCTTTCTACTGCTTTACCATGGGTTCTATCCAGCAATTCTTTAGCTGCTTGAAGCGTTTTTCCAGAATCCTTCTCTGTCATCAATACTTGTATTACTCTAACAGCAGCTACTCCAGCGTATTTCTTGTAGAGCTTTTCTGCTGAGTCTCCTCTAATTAGGGCTCGCTTTAGGTCAGCTGGTAATCCTCTAGTTAGTTCATCGTACATCGCAAGGTCGTCTATAGTACGAGCCATTTTGTCTTCGGTATTGCCGAGTGCCATAGTAGATTTTTTCTGCTTTTTTGGTCTTGCTGACATTCTAGCTCCTTATTTCACCAAGTATACCATAGCTTGAGCCAGGGCGCAAGCCTCTTGTAAGTACTTGATATCACTAGTTTATTCAATATTCCATTATTCAATACGGCGTATTTATAGGGCTTTGCTAAATGATTCCAGGTACTTACGGGGTTTTTTCTTAAATCTGGTCCCGAATAGGGTGCTATAACAATACTCTAACAGGGCATGGGCGGGTGGGACGCCCCTCCCTTTTAAAAACCAGTGATATCAGCTAGTTACGGGTATATACTACAAAATGCTAGGACTTTCAGATACTTAGCGATAAAAGTATGTA
>Ga0208646_1001625_pt1 | contig 10499 bp, 9 predicted proteins | sample AntAceMetag02UK8_FD_184762 | JGI IMG/M metagenome (GOLD analysis project Ga0208646, IMG submission 184762) | Saline lake microbial communities from Ace Lake, Antarctica - Antarctic Ace Lake Metagenome 02UK8 (SPAdes) (version 2) | ecosystem: Environmental > Aquatic > Non-marine Saline and Alkaline...
TTGCTAGGTTTCAAATTGTAGATCCTCTAAAATTCTATATTTCAGTAGGCAATGAAAGAGTAGCAAGATCAAGATTAGCAACAATTATTAACTCAAGAATTAGAAATGTTTTAGGACAACAAGAATTACAAACATTACTATCAAAAGATAGATCTAGGCAAATGTCTTTAATTCAAGAAGGTGTAAACGCTGAAGCTCAAAAATTTGGAATTAAAATTGTAGATGTTAGAATTAAAAGAGCAGATCTTCCTCAAGCGAATAGTGAAGCAATTTATAGAAGAATGCAAACTGAAAGAGAAAGAGAAGCCAAAGAATTTAGAGCAAGAGGAGCTGAAATGGCAGTAACTATTACAGCGACTGCTGACAAGGATGTTTCTGTATTACTAGCTAATGCAAACAAAGATTCTGAGATTATGAAAGGTCAAGGAGATGGTGAGAGAAATAAAATTTTTGCAGATGCATTTGGAAGAGACCCAGAATTTTTTGCTTTCTATAGAGCAATGCAAGCTTATGAAACTGCTTTAATAGGTGGAGACACTTCGGTAATCTTATCACCTGACAGTGAATTCTTTAAATTTTTTGGGAATATTAAACCTAAATCTCAGTAACATAATTTTATGAAGGAGCTAATTATAGCTTTTGGACTTTTCTTATTTATAGAAGGAATATTATACGCCTTATTTCCATCAAAAATGAAAAGTATGTTAAAAAAAATGGAGATGATAAAAGATTCGCAATTAAGAAGTGGTGGATTAGTTTTTGCAGTTATAGGTTTTATAATTATTTGGTATATTAAAAGTTAAAATGAACAGAATTAAAAGATTATTTATTATTTTATTTGTAATAAGTGTTGCATCGCAAGCACTAGCTAAAGATGCACCGGCATCATTTGCTGATTTGGCAGAAAGATTAATGCCATCTGTTGTAAATATTTCAACAACAACTACTATCACAACAAATACCAATCCTTTTCCTGGTTTTGAGTTTCCTCCAGGATCACCCTTTGAGGACATGTTTAAAGAATTTGGAACACCTCAAACTAGAAAATCTGCTGCACTAGGCTCTGGATTTATAATTAATGAAAAAGGAATCGTGATAACTAATAACCATGTTATTCAAGATGCTGAGGATATCGTAGTGAGAGTTGGTGGAGATAAAGAGTATAAGGCTACAATTATTGGTGCAGATCCATTATCTGATATCGCAGTCCTTCAAATAGATTCAAAAGAAAAATTTACACCAGTTAATTTTGGAAACTCAGATAATGCAAGAATAGGAGATTGGGTTATTGCAATTGGCAATCCTTTTGGTTTAGGAGGAACGGTTACTGCAGGAATAATATCAGCAAGAAATAGATCAATTGGATTATCTCGTTATGAAGATTATATTCAAACAGATGCATCGATAAATTCAGGAAATTCAGGTGGACCTTTGTTTGATATGAATGGTGATGTGATTGGAATTAACACTGCAATTCTGGGTAAAGGTGGATCTATTGGTATAGGTTTTTCAATACCATCGAATGATGCAAAAAGAGTTGTAGATCAACTAATAGAATTTGGTGAGACTAAAAGAGGATGGCTGGGAGTTAGAATTCAAGTAGTTTCTGAAGAAATTGCAGATGTTGAAAAATTAGATGAACCTAGAGGAGCGTTAGTTGCTAGCGTTGCAGAAAATAGCCCATCTGACAAAGCGGGAATTAAACCAGGAGATATTATATTAGAGTTTAACAATACTAAAATTAAAGAAATGAAAGAATTACCAATAATTGTTGCACAAACAGAAGTTGGTAAAACTGTAGATGTTAAAATCTGGAGAAATAAAAGAGAAATTACTAAAAAAATTAAACTAGGAAGACTTGAGACTTCAGAAGATTTTAAAGTAGAAAAAAAAGAAACTAAAGAAGAAAAACCTGAAATTTCTGAAATTAAATCTTTAAAAATAATTGTAAGACCATTAAATAAAAAAGATATTAAACAAAGAAAGTTACCCAATCAAACAACAGGCTTGGTTATAACAAATATTGGAAAAAATAGTCCAGTAGATTACTTAAATGTTGGTGATGTTATCGTCGAAGCACAAAAGAAAAAGATTAAATCTACCAAAGATCTTGAAGATATTGTGGGCACTGCTCTAAAATCTAATCAAAAAACAATTTTGATTGTAATTTATAACAATCAAAACCAAAGAAGATATATTGGTGTTAAGCTAGATTAAAAATGGACAAACAGTCCAAAATTATCTTAATTTCAGGTCCAACAGCTTCAGGTAAATCAAAGTTTGCTGTTAAAATTGCAAAAAAAATTCAAGGAGAAATAATTAATGTTGATAGCATGCAGGTTTATAAGACATTAAAAATCTTAACTGCAAGACCAAACAAAGAAGAACAAAAAAATATTAAACATCATCTTTATGGAGTTGTTGATTTAAATGAAAAATTTTCAACCGGGCAATGGTTAGAGCTTGCAATTAAAAAAATTAAAAGTATTCAAAAAAAGAAAAAAATTCCAATTTTAGTTGGTGGTACTGGTTTATATTTTCAATCATTGATTAATGGTCTGGTTAGAATTCCAGAGATACCTATTAAGTTTAGAAATAAAGTTAGACTAATATCTAAAAGAGAAGGTCAAAAAAAATTCTATAAAAAACTTTTAAAGCTAGATCCTAAAGTTAAAGATAAATTTGATCCAAATGATACACAAAGATCTATAAGAGCATATGAGATTAAATCTTATACAGATATTTCCATGCATGATTGGCTAGCTAGAACTGAATCTGAATTTAAAAACAGTGATTTTTTAAAACTTTATATTGAAACAAAAAGAGAAAAGCTTATCGAAAGAATTAATCTAAGAACTTCAAGTATGGTAAATGATGGCGCTATTAATGAAGTTAAAAAATTTCTAAAGCTAAAAATTAGAAAGGATCAGAGTGTAAATAAGGTAATTGGGATTGCCGAATTGACACAGTATCTAAATCATGAAGTCACTTTAGAAGAAGCAAAAGAATTAATATCAATTAAAACAAGACAATACGCTAAAAGACAAGCTACTTGGGCCAGAACTAGGATGACATCATGGAAAAAAATTAAACCAACAAGGATTGATGATTTTATAAAAAAATTAAATAAATCACTTCTTAAACTTGACCAATGAGCACAACTTCAGCTAGATTGCCTAGATGCCAAAATTATTTTCCGGAGCTGAAATTGTTTTTAAATGTCTTGAGGACCAAAAAGTAGAGCATATTTTTGGTTATCCAGGTGGTGCAGTTCTTCCCATCTATGATGAATTAAAAAATCACCCAACCATAAAACATATTTTAGTTAGACATGAACAAGGTGCTGGTCATGCTGCAGAAGGTTATGCAAGATCAACTGGAAAACCTGGTGTTGTATTAGTTACTTCTGGCCCAGGTGCAACAAATGTTGTTACAGCATTGACTGATGCATACATGGACTCAGTTCCTCTAGTTTGTATTTCAGGACAAGTGCCAACACACTTAATTGGGACAGATGCATTTCAAGAATGTGATACAACAGGAATTACTAGACCATGTACAAAACATAATTGGTTGGTTAAAGATATTAATGATCTTCCAAGAATAATGCATGAGGCATTTGAAGTCGCAACAACAGGAAGACCTGGACCAGTACTAGTTGATATCCCAAAAGATATTCAATTTGCAAAAGCAAAATATTTTAAACCCAAAAAAGAAAAAAAATTAAATGGAAAAGTTCTTAATAAATTTAACCAAAAAGAAATTGACCAATTAGTAGATTTAATGAAAAAAGCCTCCAAACCAGTTTTTTATACTGGAGGTGGAGTAATTAATTCAGGACCAAAGGCAAGTGAACTTTTAAGAGAACTAGTGGCCTTAACTGGATTTCCTATTACATCAACTTTGCAAGGATTAGGTGCTTATCCAGGAGATGATAATCAATTTTTAGGAATGCTTGGTATGCATGGAACTTATGAAGCTAATAATGCAATGCATGATTGTGATTTATTAATTAATATAGGAGCAAGATTTGATGATCGTATCACAGGAAAGATAGATGAGTTTTCTCCAAAATCTAAAAAGGTTCATATTGATATTGACCCGTCATCGATAAATAAAATAGTAAAAGTTGATCTAGCTATTGTTGGTGATGTGAGTGATGTAATTAAATCAACTACTAAAACTTTAAAAAAGAAAAACTTAAATTTAGAAAAATCAAATAAACAAAAAATATCAAAATGGTGGCAACAAATTCAAAAATGGAGAACAAAACAATCTTTAAATTTTATAAATAGTGATAAGATTATTAAGCCTCAACATGCAGTTCAAAGACTATATGAATTAACTAAAAATCAAGACACATATATCACTACTGAAGTTGGGCAGCATCAGATGTGGGCAGCACAACATTATAAGTTCAATAAGCCTAATAGATGGATGACATCAGGAGGACTTGGAACTATGGGTTATGGATTACCAGCGGCAATAGGAGTACAAGTTGCACATCCTAAAAAATTAGTAGTAGATATTGCCGGTGAAGCATCAATTTTAATGACTATGCAGGAAATTTCAACTGCAGTTCAATATAATTTGCCAGTAAAGATATTTATTTTGAACAATCAATATATGGGCATGGTTAGACAATGGCAGGAACTGCTTCATGAAAAGAATTACTCAGAAAGTTACTCAGAGGCATTACCAGATTTTGTAAAATTAGCCGAGGCTTATGGTTGTGTTGGTATTAGAGCAGAAAAACCAGATGAATTAGACGAGAAAATTGAAGAAATGATCAGTATAGATAGACCAGTAATTTTTGATTGTCATGTAGATCAAGCTGAGAATTGTTATCCAATGATACCTTCTGGAAAACCACATAATCAGATGTTATTAGGACCTAAGGACCAGGAAGAGAATAGGATTACAGGTAAAGGAAAATCTTTAGTTTAAAATGGTAAAATCTAAATCAGCATACAGTACACCTAGTAAGTTAGGTAAAATTGATACACATATAATTGTTGTTTGGGTTGATAACGAAGCAAGTGTTTTATCAAGAGTTGTAGGATTATTTTCTGGAAGAGGCTATAATATTGAGTCCTTAGCTGTAGCAGAAGTAGATCAAAAAAATAATCTTTCTAGAATAACAATAGTAACAACAGGAACCCCTCAAGTTATTGAGCAAATTGTACTACAGTTGAAAAAGCTAGTTCCAGTTCATAAAGTTGGAAATTTTAAAAGAGAAGATAAAAAGATTATATTTAAGGAGATGGCCCTATTAAAAATCGTTGCAAACTCTAGCAAAATTAAGAAGGCTTTAAATGCTTGTAAAAAATACAATCCAGTTATATTAGATAAAACAAACAAATCTGCTGTAATTCAAATAACAGCTTTAAGAAGAGAAGTAGATAGCGTGACAAAGAATTTAAAACCATTTGGTCTTGTTAGTGCCTCAAGAACTGGAGCGGTTGCAATGACAAGAGGTGCAGAAATTTTTAATTAATTAAAAGGAGAAAATAATGAAAATGTTTTATGAAAAAGACGCAGATGTAGATTTAATTAAGAACAAAAAAATAGCAATTTTTGGCTATGGAAGTCAAGGGCACGCCCATGCTTTAAATTTAAAAGATAGTGGAGTTAAAGAAATTGTTGTTGCTCTTAGAGATGGATCATCAAGTGCTGCTAAAGCAGAATCAAAAGGCTTGAAAGTAATGAATTTGTCAGATGCAGCAGAATGGGCCGATGTTGTTATGATATTAACACCAGATGAACTACAGGCTGAAATTTATAAAAATCACATTGAACAAAGAGTTAAAGAGGGAACGAGTATAGCATTTGCTCATGGTTTAAATGTTCATTATGATCTTATTAAAGCTAGAAAAGATTTGGATGTCTTTATGGTTGCACCTAAAGGTCCTGGACATTTAGTTAGAAGTGAATATGAAAAAGGTGGTGGTGTGCCATGCTTGTTTGCTGTACACCAAGATGGGTCAGGAAAAGCAAGAGACCTTGCTTTATCTTATGCTTCAGCTGTAGGTGGTGGAAGATCAGGAATTATAGAAACAACATTTAAAGATGAAGTTGAAACTGATTTATTTGGAGAACAGACTGTTCTTTGTGGTGGGTTAGTCGAGTTAATTAAAAATGGTTATGAAACTTTAACAGAAGCTGGTTATGCACCTGAGATGGCATACTTTGAAACTGTTCATGAAGTAAAATTAATTGTTGATTTAATTTATGAGGGTGGAATTGCAAATATGAATTATTCTATCTCAAATACAGCTGAGTATGGAGAGTATGTTGCTGGACCAAGAATTATAGATAAGGAACAGACTAAAAAAAGAATGAAAGAAGTATTAACAGATATACAATCAGGTAAATTCACTAAAGAATGGATGAACGAGTGTAAAAATGGTCAAAAAAACTTTTTAGCAACAAGAGCTAAACTTGCAGAGCATCCAGTTGAAAAAGTTGGTGCTGAACTTAGAGCAATGATGCCTTGGATTAGTAAAAAGAAATTAGTTGATAGCGATAAGAGTTAATTTTACTAAAAAGCCAAATCGATCAAAAATTGTAGCCAAAATATAACATTTATTTTGCAATCTCTATTATAGATTGTATTATAGATTTTCCAAAAATTATTGGTTATGAGCGACAAAGATAAAGTTATTATATTTGATACTACGATGCGAGATGGTGAGCAGTCACCCGGTGCATCAATGAGTATTGAGGAAAAAATTCAAATTGCAAGAATTTTTGATGAATTAGGAGTTGATATTATTGAAGCAGGATTTCCAATAGCATCCCCGGGAGATTTTGAGGCAGTAACCGCAATAAGTAAAATTTTAAAAAATTCAATTCCATGTGGATTATCAAGAGCTAGTAAAAAGGATATAGATGCATGTCATGAAGCATTAAAAGCTGCTCCAAGATTTAGAATTCATACTTTTATTTCAACAAGTCCGCTTCATATGAAATTTAAGTTAAACAAATCTCCAGAACAAGTTGTGGATGCAATAAAAGAAAGTGTGACTTATGCAAGAAATTTAACAGATGATGTTGAATGGTCTTGTGAAGATGGAACTAGAACAGATATGGATTTTATGTGTAAGATAGTTGAGACAGCAATCAGCAGTGGTGCTAAAACAATAAATATTCCTGACACTGTTGGTTATACAATTCCATCAGAATTTACTAAAATTATCACAACTTTAAAAAACAAAGTTCCAAATATAGATAAAGCTATTTTATCTGTTCACTGCCATAACGATTTAGGATTAGCAGTAGCAAATTCTTTGGCTGGAGTTCAGGCTGGTGCAAGACAAGTTGAATGTACAATTAATGGTATTGGAGAAAGAGCAGGTAATGCTGCACTTGAAGAAATTGTAATGGCTATAAAAACAAGAAATGATTTAATGCCTTTTACAACAGGAATTAAAACTGAATTATTAAGCAAAGCTTCAAAAGTTGTCTCTAATGCAACTTTTCCAGTTCAATTTAATAAGGCAATTGTTGGAAAAAATGCTTTTGCTCATGAAGCAGGCATTCATCAAGACGGAATGCTTAAAAATAGAGAAACTTATGAAATTATGACACCAGAGAGTGTTGGGGTTAAAAAAACTTCATTGGTAATGGGAAAACATTCAGGGCGTCATGCATTTAAAGAAAAATTAAATGATCTTGGTTATGCAGATGTAACTGATGACGTAATCCAATCTGCTTTTGGTAAATTTAAAGTTTTAGCTGATAAGAAAAAACATGTTTATGATGATGATATTATGGCCTTAGTTGATGATAGTTTAATTACAGACAATAAAATAAATGCAATAAATTTAAAGTCTTTAAAAGTTTTTGCAGGAACCGGTGAACCTCAAAAAGCAGAAATGACTCTTGATGTTTATGGTGAAATTAAATCAACCTCAGAAACAGGTGATGGTCCTGTAGATGCTATTTTTAAATGTATAAAAGTTTTATATCCTCACGATGTGAAACTACAACTATATCAAGTTCACGCTGTTACAGAAGGAACTGATGCACAAGCTACAGTAAGTGTAAGAATTGAAGAAGAGGGTAAAACTACAGTTGGACAAGCCGCTGATACTGATACATTAGTAGCGTCAGCCAATGCTTATTTAAGTGCTTTAAATAAAATGATTATTAAAAGAAAAAAAACTGCTCCAATGGAGCATGAAACTCAAAAAATGAAAGGTATATAATTAAGATGGCTAATTGGTTTAAAAGTTTAAGTAGTATTTGGAGTCAAGATATGGCGATTGATCTTGGAACCGCTAACACACTTGTTGTTTTAAAAGGACAAGGAGTAGTTTTAAATGAGCCATCTGTTGTTGCTATAGCTGAGAACATGGGTAAAAAAACTGTACTTGCAGTTGGTGATGAAGCAAAAACGATGCTTGGAAGAACACCTGGTAACATTAGTGCAATTAGACCTTTAAGGGATGGTGTGATTGCAGACTTTATAGTTACCGAAGAAATGATTAAACATTTTATAAAAAAAGTTCATAAAAACAAAACTTTTGCAAACCCTAGGATTTTAATTTGTGTTCCAACTGGTTCAACACCTGTTGAAAGAAAAGCCATTCAAGATAGTGCATTAGCAGCAGGTGCTAGAAGAGTTCAATTAATTGAAGAACCTATTGCAGCAGCTATTGGCGCAGGTCTTCCAATTTCAGAAGCAACTGGATCGATGGTTGTAGATATTGGTGGGGGTACTACGGAGATAGCCGTTATGTCATTAGGAGGTCTTGTTTATTCTAAATCATTAAGAATTGCAGGAGATGCAATGGATACAGCTTTAGTAAATTATATGAGAAAAGAATACAATCTAATGATTGGAGATAGTACTGCTGAAAAAATAAAAAAAGAAATTGGTACAGCTATACCATCGAACAGCAATACTTATGCTGTTAAAGGTAGAGATTTAAGATCAGGAACACCAAAAGAAGTAAATATTACTGAAGAAGATACAGCAGAAGCGTTAAATGATATTTTAAAAGAAATGGTGAATGGTATAAAAGATGCTCTTGAAAACACACCTCCTGAATTATCAGCTGATTTAGTAGATATGGGTCTAACGTTAACAGGTGGTGGAGCTTTATTAAAAAATATTGATAAAAGATTTTCTAAAGAAACTGGATTGCCAGTTTTTATAGCAGATGATCCATTAGCATGCGTTGCAATTGGTACTGGAAAAGCTTTAGATCAAGAAGAAACATTCTCTACTATGCTATCTGAGTATTAGAAATAATGGAATCAAGCAGAGATGATTTTGTAATTGCATTAAGATCTGCTTTTTTAAAAAAAGGAACACGGCAAAGGTTTTCATTATTAAGTTTAATATTTTTTTCTATAATTATTTTAATTTTAGGTAATTTTAATTTTAAAGTTATAAATTATATAAAATTGGGTATTAATGAAATAGTTTATAGATCTTCTTTTATAGTTTCTGTACCAGAGAATTTATTAAAGGATAGCTATCTTACACTTCAAAATCACAACAAACTTTATAAGAAAAATGAAAAAATTAAATTTGAATTAGAAATTTTAAAAGCTAAAGATTTATCAAATGAATTTATAATTTTAGAGAACCAAAGATTAAAAAGTATAGTTGATGATTATCTGGTTAAATCAGACACTATAATTGCTAAAGTTTTAAGTGATAAAGGAAGTCCATTTTTAAGATCAATCATCATTAACAAAGGTAGTAAGCATAAAATTAACCTTGGTATGGTTGTAATGGATGGAGCATATCTTGTAGGAAAAGTTGTGGAGGTTAATTATTTGTCATCAAGGGTATTATTACTTTCAGATTTGAATAGTAAAATTCCAGTTATAGTAGAACCAAACGCAGTATTCTCTATTCTTTCAGGCACAGGTAAAAATCATGGGATTATTCAATATAGCAAAAAATACGATGATATTAAAAGTGAATCTGTTATTTATACCTCTGGAGCAGGCAATTTATTTAAGGCCGGAATACCCATAGGCAAAATAAATGATAATTTCTTAAACGATGAAAAAAATGTTGAATTTTTTTCAGATTTCTCCCAATTAAGATTTGTAAAAGTTTTATCGTTCTTAAAAAGTGAGACTGAATGACAGAACTAAGAAACAAAAATTTGATTAGAAAAATATTATCAAATATACCTATACTTCTACTTTTTATATCTGTTTTAAATAATTTTGATTTTAATCATTTAGGTTTGAAATATTTTTCATTTAATTTTTCTTATATTGTAATTTTTTATTACAGTTTAAAAAAAAGTGAAAGTTTAGGATATACTTATATCTTTATTGCAGGGTTATTTAATGATGTTGTGACAGGAACTCCAATGGGATTAAGTAGTTTAATGTATCTAATACTTTGTGTTGCAGCATCCTATCTTAGAAACATTACTTTAAGACCAAGTTTAATAAATGATTGTATTTTTTTTCTTATAACAATATTGATTATAAACTCATTAATGTTTGTATCTCTAAATTTTATT
>Ga0208646_1001629_pt1 | contig 10484 bp, 10 predicted proteins | sample AntAceMetag02UK8_FD_184762 | JGI IMG/M metagenome (GOLD analysis project Ga0208646, IMG submission 184762) | Saline lake microbial communities from Ace Lake, Antarctica - Antarctic Ace Lake Metagenome 02UK8 (SPAdes) (version 2) | ecosystem: Environmental > Aquatic > Non-marine Saline and...
TGGAACTTTAGATTTATCATCTTTGAAGTTACTTGAATCAGTCATGACCCTCCTTCCGGTTGCATCTTATGTACACGTCGAACCCTCAGGTTTATTACGCATTTGCGCAATAAACTCCTGTATTTGAGGTTTCTACCAAAAGCCTAGGCTGAGAAATCGGAGATTGCCAGCTATTTCTTGGCTTCTGGCTGCGAAGCTGTCTGCCCAGAGCCTAAAAAGTGGCAGGCTGCTTGCATGTCTTTGGAACAAACTTTTAGAAGCCGCGTAACAAAGAGGCACGAGTGTTAGTTAGCTATAGACGTAAGCAGTTGAAACCAAGCCTTCTGCCCATGAAAAAAACTAAAGAATAAGCTTCGAGACCAAATGAATTCATGGGCTCGGAGCTTTTTCTTTTGCTTGGATCACTAGACCGGTCACGTCGCCTCTAATGAGATCTCACATTCCACCTACTGCAGAGTCGGGTGTGAAAAGATTGGGCATGGTTTCTTCAACCGCAACTACCCCGCAGCAGTATCTGGCATCGCTACCTGAAGACAGACGCGAGGTAATCGCGGGAGTTAGAAAGCTGTTACTTGATAATCTTCCGGCGGGTATTGAAGAGAACATGAACTTTGGGATGCTCTCCTATGAAATCCCATTTTCCACCTACCCCGACACCTATAACAAACAGCCTCTGATGTTTGCTGCCCTCGCTGCTCAAAAACACTACTTCTCGCTCTATTTGAATTCGATCTATGGATTCGATGATGTTCGTGACAGATTCGAAGCTGAGTTCCTAGCAACCGGCAAGAAACTGGACATTGGCAAAGTTTGCATCAGGTTCAAACGCCTTGAGGATTTGCCAGCAGGCGCGTTTCTAGGAACTTACAAGGTTGGCGCTTATGCCTGGGCTTCACAAAACGGCACCTTGAGCCCCATTCAAGATTCGGGTGGATTGTTCCTAGACTCAATTGGCTATCGAACCATTGCTGCCAGTGAGGACCCAAGACGCTTCCCCCCAAGGCCTAACCAAACGCCAAATGCAGACATTAATCGACATGGCTCACGGTAAGACGAACCTTGTCATTGCCCAAGAGATGATTCTTTCTGACTCCAGCATCACGCAAGAGTCAATAAATATCTTCACGGCTATGGGCGTTGGCACGCGCCTACAGGCAGTTCTAAAGGCAAGAACGCTTTGGCTATTGACTAAAGGTCCTGAGGCGGAGTTCTAGAAAAACTGCCAATGCTCCGCAGTAGCTATGTATGTATGTGTTGCAGCCCACCCGAAGAATGCGCCAAAAAAGCACTGTTGCGGTCTAGATGAACCACTGGTGAATGAGCTGCGCTGGCACTCAAGAAAATAACCTCGCAAACAAGCTGATTTGCAGATTTCCTAAATGTTTGCCGCTAGCGGCAGAGCAGGTTTAGGTAATCGGACACATGGTCTTCCAGCTCAGCCCTTGAAACCGAAAGGTATTTTCTTGGGTCCACTAAGGCCCTGTCGGCATCCAAAACTCTTCTGGTTGCCTCGGTGAAGGTTTTATTTAGTTCAGTGGAAATGTTAATTTTTCTAATGCCAGCTTGCACTGCCGCCACCAGCTGTTGTCTTGAGACTCCGCTTGATCCATGTAGCACAAGTGGAACCTTCACCTCAACAGCAATTTCGGCAATGCGCACCAGGTCAATCACGGCGCCCTTGTCAACCATTGCGTGAGAGGACCCGACCGCAATTGCCAGCCCATGCACTGCGGTTGATTGTTGGAAGCTTTTGGCGTCTGCAACGCTGGTTTTCACACCTGGGGCGTGCACGCCATCTTTTCCTCCAATTTCGCCAATCTCCGCCTCTACCCAAACGCCCTTGGTTTCCGCCTCCTTGACAACGGATGCGGTTTGTCGGATGTTCTCAGCCGTTTCCAAGTTTGATCCATCAAACATGACCGAAGAAAAACCCAGGTTTATTGCCTCGGTAACTAATTGGCGGTCGGTGGCATGATCCAGGTGGACGGCTATATCGGTCGAAGCTTGTTTTGCAAGCTGAAGCATTGCCAAACCAATTGGAGCAAGCGAGCCGTGATATTTCACGGCATTCTGACTTAGCTGCATCACAATGCCAACTCCGGTTTTCTGGCTGGCGGCAACAAAGGCTTCGGCGTGCTCGAGGGTGACCACGTTAACTGCGAGCGCGCAGTTGTGACTCTCCAAAATCTGAGCCGTGCTAACAAGGGGCACTAGGTAACCTCAATCTGATTTAGTAAGTCGGATAAGTCCTGATCGTCAAACTCGCCAGCGATTGAGCTCCTGACACTTGCCGCACTAAGTGCGCAACCAAAGCGCAGTGCCGCGATTTCGGAATCTAGATCTGGTCCGGTGGTTGCAAGCACCGAGGAAAAACCCGCGACCAGTGCATCGCCGGCACCGGTTGGGTTTCCAATTTGCATCGGCGCTCTGGCAGTGGTGGTTCGAGTCCCGTAGAGAGCAACCCCATCCTGAGCCATTGAAAGTATCACTTTGGCCCCGTGCTTGCGTATTTCCTCAAGAGCCGCGTCCTTTATCAGCCCGGTGGCCGCCAGCAGTTCCTCGAGGTTTGGTTTCAGGTAGTCGGCAACTTGGCTTGCTGCAAGTAGGTGTTCACCGCTGGTGTCGACAACTAGCTGGTCACACTTACTATCTAGGCTTTCTAGAAATGCAGTAAACGCAGATGGTGATATGGATTTTGGGATTGACCCCGAGACGACTAGCACCTGGAAGTGGCCTACTGACTCCCCGAGCAAAGCAAGCTCTTGGTCGGTAACGAAAGTTGCCGGTTCGTTGAACACCGTCACTTGGTCCGAGAAGATTGTGATCGCTTGCCTGGTGGTGGCGGCTATTGGGGTAATTACACTTTGGATTTCTAGCTTGTCAAGCTCTTGTCTAATCCAATCACCACTGGTTCCACCCAGTGGGGCGTAAAGAACGGGGTTTGCTCCAAGTTGTTTTAGGATCCTTGCAACATTGAGCCCCTTGCCCCCGGGTCGTTGTGCGATGCTGTCGATTCGATTTACCTCGCCCAGCACCGGATTGTTCACTTGGTAGGTGACATCGATCGCCGGTGACAGACAAACAACGCCAATCACGCTAGGCGCTCCCAGGCAATCAGGCCTGCGCCCAATGAACCTGCTCCGGCATCAAGGTTTGACTGGAGCAGCTTTGGCTTTTTGAGGATTGTTAGCTTTTTATCTAGGTTTGCTTCCAGCTTTGATATCAGCCCGTTTCCGGCCTGTGCGACACCGCCAGCAAGGACAATGACCTCGGGGCCTAGTAGAGCTGAAACAAAAACAAAGCTGGTAGCAAGCACATCCACGAACTCTTCGACAAGCGCTTGGGCGTCTTCATCATTTCCTTGAGCTCTATCGAAAATCTCGATTGCACTAACTGTCTGGCCAGTCAGGGCTTTGTAGTTCCTGGATAGGCCACCGCCACTAGCAGTCATTTCCAGGCAACCGTTTAGCCCGCAAACACATGGTCTTGAGTTCTTGGTTGGTGTGTGACCGAGTTCTCCAACAGCTGGGTGAGGGTGATAAACACTGCCGTTCAGAATGACACTTGCGGCAAGTGCTGTGCCAATGGCAACCACAACAGCACTCTGAAAGTCTTTTGCCACACCCACTCGGCTTTCAGCAAAGCCGATAGCTGTCACATCATGCTCGAGCGTCACTGGAATCTCAATGAGTTGAGAAAGCTTTTCAACAATTGACAGGTTTCGCCAACCTAGTGTTCCTGAAAAAATGGCAATGCCCTTTTCTGGATCGACCAATCCCGGAATGGCAAGCCCAACGCCCAGCACTTTAGCTGTCTGCTGATAGCTGGCAACTAATGTTGCTAGCGCCGAGATTGAAGCTTCGCCAGTTGGATCCTGCTGTGGTGTTGGGGTTGAACGTCGATCTGAAACAACCCCGAATGAGTCCACCAGGGCAGACTTGATTGCCGTACCACCCAGGTCAACACCCAGCATCATGCTCATGGATGAAGACTAATTTAGAACGATTGAGCGCGCCAACCCTCTTGGGTTGTCGGTGTCTAGACCTCTACCCTCAGAAATGGCCACGGCGACTCGCTGTGCAAGAACCAAGTGAACCATTGGATCTAGTTCCGAAGTAACCAGAAGCGCTCCAGAGTCTGCGATGTTCTTCTCAAGTCCAGCTGGAGACTTGCCGAAGATCCAAACAGCGCGGCCCGGCTGGGCAATTGAAATTGGTCCGTGGCGGTAATCCATCGCAGGATATGCCTCGGCCCAAAACTGTGAGCTCTCTCTGGTTTTTAGAGCTGCCTCATTGGCAAGCCCAACTGTCCATCCGGTTCCAAGGAAGGCAATTTGCTCCACCTGCAATAGATCCTCGTCAAGTGGTGTCGCCAGTACTGTGCGGCACTGTTCGACCAGGTGGCCAATGTCCTCACCGAAGTGGGTTCTCATCAGGGCCAAAACTGCAGTTGCATACCTAGTCTGTAGAACACTCTCTTCATCGGCAAAATCAAGAAGTATGGTTTCGTCTGCGTGCTCAGTCACGGGAGAGCCGGCAACAGCGGTGATAATCACTGTTGGCGTACCAGAAATTTTGCTCAGTAGGTCAACCACCTCGGTGGTTGTTCCACTGCGGGAGATTGCAACAATTCGATCGTATTTGCGACCCATAGGAAACTCGCTTGCGGTAAAGGCATCGGATTCTCCCAAGCCCATGCTCTCGCGCATCTCGGCCACCGCCATCGACATGAACCAAGACGTCCCACAGCCTACAAAAGCAACACGCTCGCCATTTTTTGGAAGCAATGCCGCGACCTTTGGATAGAAAGCAATTGTTTGCTCCCAGATCTCAGGTTGGCTGAAGATTTCTGTCTCTGCATGTGAGGTCATTTGGTTCCCGTTCTTCTAGGTTGTGAACTATTTTGAATTCTACTGTTAGATAATTGCAAAAAACAACAAAAAATAAACATAAAAGTCCGTAAAATAACAAACTCCTGCCGATAAAGGCGCTTATTTATGTCCATTAGTCGCTGACCTAGTAGGCAAAATGCCCTACTAAAGCACATTTGAGTATTTTGATTGTAATCACATTGTAACAATCAAAAGTAGTCAAAAAGATATCTATTCATTAGCATTTAGTCAGGCTCTTCATAAAAGTTGTTGGGCTCTTACACAAATCGAAAGGAATGGAATGACCAAGAAGTCACTCCGTCGTGGCGCAGCTCTTGCACTGTCGGGCTTGCTTGCAGCTGGCGCTCTAGCCAGCTGTGCAGCAGAGACAGCTGAAGAGGCAACCACAGACTCGGGCTCAGCAACAGTCGAAGAAACAACCATTCGCGTTGTAGCCGCACAGTACACAGACGACATGCAGCCTTATTTCGACGACCTAGTCGCTCGTTTTGAAGCAGCCAACCCAAGCATCACAGTTGAAGTCGAGGTAGTCAGCTGGAACGACATCGACCAGAAGCTGAAGACCATGGTTCAGACCAACGATCTTCCTGACATTGGAAACTTGAACTACTTCTCATCATTTGCAGCTGATGGCTTGCTCTACGAAGCAGCTGATTTGCTTCCAGCAGCAACTCTTGATGACATGGTTGAGACCTTCATCGAGAACTCAAAGTATGAGGGTGTTGCATACGCAGTGCCAGACCTAGCCTCTGCTCGATTGTTCTTCTACAACGAAGACATTTTTGCTCAGGCCGGACTGACCGCAGCTGACATTGTTACCTGGGATGGCGTTCGCGCTGCTGCCGAGAAGATCAAGGCAACTGTTCCAGACGTAGTCCCATTGGCCTTGCCACTGGGACCAGAGGAAGCTCAGGCCGAGTTCCTTATCTGGGCAGCGTCTAACGACGGTGGTTTTTACAACGACGGTGCATGGGACATCACCAGCGATGCCAACGTAGAGACTCTTGAGTATCTACAGGGCCTAGTTGCTGATGGTCTAACCAACCCATCGCCTGCAACCTTCAACCGCACCGACGGTGCCTTCGCACTGTTCTCTCAGGGCAAGGCAGCAATGCTAAACGGTGCCATCTTCCTTCCAGGCGTTTTGGAAGAGCAGGGTTCCACCATTAACTACGCGGTTGCCCCGTTCCCAACTAACCGTGCTGACGGCAAGAGCATCACGCTTGGTGTACAGGACTACTTCTTCGGCTTCAAGAACGAGGGAGAGACCAACAAGCCAGCGATTCAGGCATTCCTAAGCTTCTTGTATGAGGCAGACAACTACGCCGGATTCCTTGAGGCTGCAGGTGGATTCCTTCCTGCAACCAAGAGTGCTGGTGCAGCTATGAGCGACGACGAGACACTTGCTCCCTACATCGCAGTTCTACCAAATGCTGTGTTCTACCCAGGATCTGAGGCCAGCTGGCCAGCAGTTCAGGGTGAGACTCAGCAGACCATTGGTCTAGCTGTTGCCAAGGGTGCAAACATCATGGCCGTCCTAGAGGGCATTGCCTCTAAGGCTGAGTAGTACTCCTTAGGAGTTATCTAGGGATAGGGCGGGGTCAGTAGTTCTTGACCCCGCCCTATCTTTAGCCGCTAGGTTTGAATAAAAAATAGGACAATAATGAACACTGCAGCTGTTGCTACACTGGTAAAGCGCCGGAAGAAGAGCCTGATTCGAAGGTTCCTGGCAGGGCCGCTTCCATGGATCACTCCTATGTTGGTTTTGATCCTGGCCATTGTCCTTTGGCCAGTGTATGAAATGGGCAGAACCTCGGTCTTGGAGATTTCCGGATCAGGTTTAACCAAAGGTTTTGCAGGTCTTGAGAATTACCGAGAACTTTTTAGCAACCCAAACCTATTTGGGGCAGTTTCCCGAACACTCATCTGGGTAGTCACCGTTGTCGCAATCACAATTTTTATCTCACTGTTCTTGGCCCAGTTGCTGAATGCCAAGTTCCCAGGTCGCCGTTTTGTTCGCTACGCGTTGATCGTGCCTTGGGCTGCATCGGTGATCATGACCGCCACTAGCTTCCGTTGGATGCTAGATGGTTACTACGGAATCTTGAACAGGATTTTGCTTGACTTGGGGTTCATCGAGGAAGCAATTGACTGGATGGGTTCAGCTGAAACCTCAATGCCCTGGTTGATGGTCGTTGCCGTTTTTGTATCATTGCCGTTCACAACTTTTGTGATTCTGGCCGGTTTGCAAACAGTTCCTGGAGAGGTCTATGAGGCTGCGAAGGTCGATGGGGCTTCCGCACGAAAGACCTACTTCTCCATAACCTTTCCGCTGTTGAAGACTTCGCTGTTCATCGCAACAGTAATCAACCTGATAAACGTCTTTAATCAGTTCCCGATCATTTGGGTAATGACCGGTGGTGGTCCTGGTTACACCACGGACACCACGACCACGCTGATGTACAAGTTGGCGTTCAGAAGCCAAGAAATTGGCCAGTCGGCAGCGCTATCGGTCGTCAACTTTGGAATAATCCTGATTTTTGTCCTTATCTACATTCGAGCGACCGGTTTTGGAAAGAAGGAAGACTAATGAGCCTTACGGAAAAACCAAAGCTTAAGAAAGTAAGTTCCTCGTCTGCCTCTAGGGCACGTGCCAAGAACAAAGAACTCAGCAAAAAGGGACTACTAACAGTCACCGGTTTTGCAGTTGCCCTGATGTTCTTGCTGCCCTACATCCGAATGATGCTTACAGCGCTGACGCCAAAGGATGAGCTTTACCAGATACCTGCCGAGTATTTCCCGAGCAAGTTTGAGTGGTCAAACTTCGTAACCGTTTGGGAGTCCGCACCGATCTTGCAGTACCTGATCAACACCCTGATTATCGCGAGCGCCGCAACCGTGGTGGTGCTTCTGGTCTCGGTGCCGGCTGCCTACTACTTGGCGCGCTTTAGGTTCCGCACCCGTAACTTGGTCATGTTGCTGGTGCTTTCAACTCAGATGTTCGCTCCAACCTCGATGGTCATTGGTATCTACCGAGAGATGGTTGCGCTTGGACTTGTAAACACCTACTTAGCCCTGATTCTGGTGAACGCTGGTTTCTATCTAGCCTTCTCGGTCTGGATTCTGAGCGGCTTCTTTGCGAGCATCCCCTACGAAGTAGAGGAGGCCGCAATGATCGATGGTTGCTCCAAGGTTTCGGTGCTCTGGAGAATCACCCTGCCGCTTTCGCTACCCGGGCTGATAACTGCAACCATCTTCACCTTTATAACCGCCTGGAACGAGTTTGTTGTTGCGTTGACGCTAACAAGCTCGATTGAGATTCGGCCGCTTACTGTTGGCATAACCGGATTCATAGGTCTCTACGAAGTGCAGTGGCACTATGTCTTCGCTACCTCACTGATAGCAATCGTCCCGGTTGTGTTCCTGTTTATCGCCATTGAGAAGTGGCTAATCAGCGGTCTGACTGCTGGCTCGATTAAGTAGGCTTTAGAAATGGGCAGAAACGAGCGCATCAATCGGATTTTGGAGCTGGTTTCAAAAACCGGTGCCATCGACGTAGAGACAACTTCCCATGCACTCAAGGTATCCCTCGCGACTATCCGCAGAGACTTCGATGAGCTCGCCAACAGGCAGCTGGTCACCAGAACTCACGGCGGAATTCAGGCTAGTGGGGCAGCCTATGACCTCCCAATTCGCTACAAAACAGCCAAAGAGGACCGAGGTAAGCAGCGCATTGCTCGAGTTGCCGCCGCAATGGTTGAAAAGGGCTACCGTATCGGTGTCAATGGGGGCACAACGACAACCGAACTGGCCAGGGAGTTATCTGCGAGCCACAGATTGCGTCGCAACGATGGTGACATCGGCCTAACTGTGGTGACAAACGCGATCAACATTGCCACCGAAATGGTCATTCAACCGCATATCAAGATTGTTGTCACCGGAGGCATTGCAAGACCGCAAAGCTACGAACTAATCGGAGACTTCGCATCAGGCCTGCTGGATGGCCTGATCCTGGATATTGCCTTCTTGGGCGTAAACGGTGTTGACGCTGAAGTTGGCGCGACCGCCAACCACTTGGGTGAAGCGAAGATTGACCAGCTGATTGCAGATGCCGCCAAAAAGGTTGTCGTAGTCGCGACAGCCGACAAGATTGGCTATCAGGCCTTTGCAAGAATTTGTAGACCCGCCCAAATCGACATGATTATCACCGACGAGGAACTAGACCCGGCGGTGCGCAAGCGTTTCGAGGAGCAGGGAGTTGAAGTAGTTGTCTGCTAGAGCGATTCGCAACCTTCAGTTGTTCGATGGTGAGGCCCTAGTCCCCGACTCCTGGGCGGTAATTGACAACGAGATTGTTGATTTCGGCGTTGGCGATGGCTGGAGGATTCACTCAGAAACGGCTGAGGACGGTGCAGGAGGATTCATAACCCCAAAGTTATTTGATACTCATGTTCACGGCGGCAATGGCTTCTCGAATGACAATGGGCTGAAAGACATGACCGAGGTGATTGCATACCACGCCGCTAACGGTGTTGGTAGGACCTTCCTGAGCCTGATAAGTGCGCCAGTTTCTGAGCTTGTGGCGCTGATTCAGGAAGCCAAAGCCATAAAACACCCCAACTTCGCAGGGCTCCACCTAGAAGGCCCCTTTATCTCCCACGAGTTTAAAGGTGCGCACGACCCCAAGGTTTTGCACGCTCCAACTGACGCTGAGTTGGCTCAAATAGTCGAAGTCTCCGACGGATTAGTAAAATCCATGACCGTTGCACCAGAGCTCATTTCCGACAGTCAATTGCGGAGTCTGCAAGAAGCGGGCATTGGCGTTTGCTTTGGACACAGTGCCGCTGGCTACGAACAAGCCCGGGCTTTCTTTGCCAAGGGGTCAAAGATCATGACCCACGCCTTCAATGGCATGGCAGGCATTCATCACCGAGCTCCAGGGCCAGTCCCGGCAGCGCTTGAAAGCGATGCCTTTACGGAGTTGATTGCAGATGGCGTTCACGTGCAGCCGGCTGCCGCAAGGCTTCTAAACCAGGAAAAGGTGATTTTGGTGACGGATGCGATGGCTGCCACCGGAATGCCGGATGGTGACTACAACTTGGGCACAATGGCAGTCAAGGTAACCAAAGGTGTTGCTCGGACCGAGAGTGGCTCGATTGCTGGCTCCACGCTGCTCCTAAAAGATGCTGTTAGAAACTATGCGGAATGGACCGGCTCTCCGGTGTCGGCATTGCGGGCCGCTATCACCAATCCCGCAATCGCCTATGGCATGGACGCTCCCACGATTTCAAGGGGCAGCAAGTCCTGGCTGCTGTGGGACGGTCGCCTAGAAATTCAAGATTAGGTACCAAGTGGCACTTGCCGACAGTTGCGAACATTTCCTGCCTATGCAAACTTCGACTGTGGATGCCACTAGATAACCGGCTTTGGGCCGGCAACAAGTAGCTCACCGAGACCACTAATTGGGAAAAAGTAACGCTTCGCAACAAAGGAATGACCCTAGAGAATTTACGTTGTAATAAAAGACAACAAATAAAAAGCGCCGGCGACCGCCGGAATGCCATAAGAGCGCAAAATCTAAGGAACCCATGTC
>Ga0208646_1001632_pt1 | contig 10467 bp, 10 predicted proteins | sample AntAceMetag02UK8_FD_184762 | JGI IMG/M metagenome (GOLD analysis project Ga0208646, IMG submission 184762) | Saline lake microbial communities from Ace Lake, Antarctica - Antarctic Ace Lake Metagenome 02UK8 (SPAdes) (version 2) | ecosystem: Environmental > Aquatic > Non-marine Saline and...
ATCAAGTTGTTGTAATTCCTCTAGCAATGCCTTTCGTTCATTTGCGGAAAGTCTCGTAAAGTATGATTTTATTGACCCCTTCTCCATTCCTCTAAGTTACTAATAATAGCTATTCTAAACTAGAGCCTTTTATTTTTACTATTAACGTTAAAATGTTTTTTGTATTGCATACAACAACCGAATAGGTGACAAAATGTCACCTATTCGCATTGTATGTTTTTTAACTTTATTTTTTATTTAAAAATGCTAACTGGTTGATATTCATAGATAAACCCAAGTACAAACGTTTATAAACGACTAATACCGGGTAATTCTCAGTTAATCTTATTATACCACAGTTAAGCATTAAAATCAATAAAGATATACGTTTCCCTTAATAGTTACGACGAACTTTCCCTTTAACTGATGACGTTTCACTTATGCTTTGGTAATTACTGCATTACTCCACTGAAATATATGATTAATATTGAGCGATATAACCAATCTCCTGCTGATCAACAAAACTTGCAATTGATCACGTGCTCGCGCCAGATTGGGAATTGCTTAATTTCTTCTTTTAGCCCTTCCAACTCATTGTTGAGATAGTACTCTATGCTGCTTATAAAGCGATGACACTACATAGCACTCGTTTGCAACGAGTGCATTTCCAATTTACAGCAAATCCACTTTTAACAATCCCACCTGCCCTGTCTAGCTTCTTGCTGAGCTGAACCAGTAATACGCTACTTCGTGCACAACCTCATATGTAACAGGATTCATATGTAGCTAATCTAATTTTTCAGAAACCATTTCAGTGCTATCTAATAATATAGGATGATTACCTTTTTGCCATAGTTTTTAACTTTTAACTTTTGATAAATCTTAAGCGGCATTTGCAAATACTAGTAAGAGTCATTCTTTACGAACCCATCGTATCCGCTGTATTCAAACGAGGACGAAATGGGCTATGTAGAGCTAAAATTTGCAACGATAAAAAAACTAGCGTGAATCCACATTCATTATACCCGTTTTACTTATTTATTTAGCGCACTAAATTAACATAATCCTATGATTTACTCATGCAAATCCGTCAAGTAATATATTATGGGCTTTTGATAGTTTCTTCCGAAAGAAGTTACCTTTTTCAACAGGCTGCTAGGTGATATAGACATATTATCTTGTAAATATCCTCGGACCAAGCTCACCAGCCACGGTCGCCAGAATGCTATTTCATTTGAGGCAAGGATCAGAGAATCAAACCCGCAAGAGGGGTTCCAAACAACGATAATAACAATTGTCAGACCCTTGACAGCCAATAGATGATCAATTCAATTAGCTTTGCGATTAGCTAAAACCAATAGGTCTTGGCTTTATTTTTATTACACCTGCATACAAGATTGAATAAGCCAGATATTAGGGTAATAATACCCGCCTTTAATGAGCAGAATGCCGTCGCACTCGTTGTTGAGGAAATCCCGAAAGCGCTGGTTTCAGAAGTTATTGTAATCGACAATGGCTCAAATGACAACACCTTCGAAAAGGCCAAAAATGCGGGTGCAACTGCATTAAAAGAAGCGAGACGCGGGTATGGACAGGCCTGCCTAAAGGGCATGGATCATATCGCTCAGTCAAGCTCACAACCAGATATCGTTGTTTTTTTAGATGGGGATCATTCCGATTACCCAAGCCAAATGTCCGATTTAACCGATCCTATTATTCATAACAATATTGATTTGGTTATTGGCTCTAGAGCGCTTGGGCAAAAAGAAAGAGGCTCCATGACGCCTCAACAAATATTTGGCAATTGGTTAGCCACCAGCTTGATCAAACTTTTTTACAATGTGAGCTATACAGACCTTGGTCCTTTTCGAGCGGTAAAATATTCGAGCCTATTGGCCATCGATATGAAAGACACGAATTATGGGTGGACTGTAGAGATGCAACTCAAAGCAGCCAAACTAAACATGAAGACGCTCGATGTACCTGTAAACTACCGACAAAGAATCGGCACTTCTAAAGTCTCCGGAACCTTGAAAGGAACGATCATGGCTGGCTACAAAATCTTGTTCACCATCTTTAGATATTTGTAATATGGAGTGGTTAGTAATCATAGGTTATATTTCTGCACTCACGGTCATCGCTATTTTCAGCCTTGAACAGCTCAATCTTTCTATGAGCTATTTGAAGGGTAAAAAGAAAAGATTATCTGAGGAAAAAGGCATCCTCACAGCATTTCCACATGTTACCATTCAACTTCCAATATTCAATGAAAAATACGTAGCTGGCAGGTTGATTGACAGTGTCTGCAAACTGAATTATCCTCAATCAAAACTAGAAATACAAGTCCTTGATGACTCTACGGACGAAACCAAAAGTATCCTCTCCGCAAAAATCAATGAATGGAAAGAGCGTGGCATTGATATCAAGCATGTATTCCGTGAAAATCGTGAAGGATATAAAGCAGGCGCTTTGCAATATGGAACTGAATTAGCCAAAGGTGAATATATCGCCATTTTCGATGCGGACTTTATTCCCAATAAAGACTTTTTACAATTCACCATGCCCCATTTCAAAGAAGGTATTGGAATGGTTCAAACCAGATGGGGACATCTGAATCAAGATTACAGCCTTTTGACCCGCATGCAAGCGTTTGGCTTAAATGCACATTTCACTGTCGAACAAGCTGGACGGGAATGTTCTGGCAAGTTTATGAACTTCAATGGAACTGGTGGTGTGTGGAAAAAAGATTGTATTAAGGATGCTGGTGGCTGGCAGCACGACACCTTAACGGAAGACCTTGATCTCAGTTATAGGGCGCAACTCAAAGGTTGGAAATTCAAATACCTTGAAGATGTATTGTCGCCGGCCGAACTACCAGTCTTGGTTCCTGCTATTAAATCACAACAATACAGATGGAACAAAGGAGCAGCAGAGACAGCACGTAAAAATGTCGTTAAAATATTAATGTCAAAAATCAGCTCTCGCGTCAAGCTGCATGCCATTCTTCATTTGTTTAATAGCTCTGTTTTCTTGTTTCTACTTATTGCGGCAGTACTGTCTATACCAATGTTGTATATCAAAGAAGCCAGACCAGACTTGGCATTACTCTTTGATCTGGCAAGCATATTTCTTGTCGGTTTCATTGCTATGACCATATTCTATTGGGTGGCCTCCAAAAAGACTAACCCTGATCATACGTTCAAATATTTCATTAAAAACTTCCCTGTGTTTATCTCCTTTTCTATGGGGCTAGCGTTACATAATTCCGTAGCTGTTATCGAGGGGTTTGCTGGAAAAAAAACACCCTTTATCCGAACGCCAAAGTTTAATATTCAGCATAAAAATGATACTTGGAAAGGTAATGTTTACTTAAAAAAAGCCTTCACTCCTATTACAATCATCGAGCTTCTCCTTTGTCTTTATTTCATTTTTGGGATTTTCTCAGGGTTTTATCTTGAAGATTATGGTTTGATGCTGTTTCACTTAATGTTGACGCTAGGCTATGGCGGTATTTTCATCTTTACGATTCGCCCTATAACTAATGTCCGATAAGCTAAAGGAAAATACCATCATCCTATATCTGGTCTTACTCGTGTCCATTTCCACCATCGGGTTGCAGATAGAACGAGACCAAACTACGATACTTTTTCTTGCCTATTTTAGCGCCTTTTTCTCGTATTGCTGGTTGGTCATTTACCCATCAAACTCAGATGTTTATTTGGGCGTATTGATTCGGTTGATATTATTTGCAGGACTTCCGACTTTATCAGATGATCTCTATCGGTTTTTATGGGATGGCCATCTGCTTAATTCTGGTCTTAATCCGTTTGCAGAACTTCCCGGATATTATTTGGATCAAAGCAACATTCAAGGAATAAACGAATCACTTTTCGACAAACTTAACTCTCCAGAATTCTTTACTATTTATCCCCCCTTAAACCAATTTATATTTTGGTTAGCCGCACATTTTGGCGGAGACAGCTGGCTTGTCAGCGCGAATATTATTCGTGTGAGTCTATTGATTGGAGATCTTTTGTCCTACTATTTCCTTAGGAAAATACTTATTGAAAATGGACAAAAAGGCGAGAGAGCATTGATTTACTTTCTCAACCCATTGGTTATTTTAGAAGGCGTAGGCAACCTACATTTCGAAGTATTAGTAACAGGATTTCTGATGATGGGCTTATACTATCTCAACAAATACCCGTGGAAAGCCGCATTTGGTTTTGGTTTAGCCATTGCGGCCAAATTACTTCCTCTAATATTTTTACCCGCTATCCTATTCCATGGAAAAATTAAACAGCGTCTTTGGCTCGTACTTTTAATCGTCACAATAGCATCGGTGACTTTTATCCCAATGCTCAACCCTGCCTTCTTCTTGGGAATGAAAGCAAGTATGGGTCTCTATTTTCAAAAATTCGAATTCAATGCCAGCATCTATTTTATTATCCGACAGATTGGGTTTTGGGTGAAAGAATATAATATCATCGGAACATTAGCCCCTGTTTTAAGCGTGGTTACTTTTATATCAATCCTTGCGCTGAGCTATTACCATGGTGTAAAAAAACGCCCGCTTGCATTCAGCCTATTTTTCGCGCTTTTGATCTATTTATCTTTGAGTACCACTGTCCACCCATGGTATATTATTCCATTAATCGCTTTAGGCATTATCATCAATTCAAAGACCGCTTTGGTTTGGTCATTCTTTATTTTTCTTACCTATTTTGGGTATTCAAAAGATGGCTTTGAACTATCCATGTATTGGATTGTTTTAGAGTATGTCATTGTGTTTTTAGTTTTCTCCTATGAGTTCATTTATAAAAAAATTCAAATTAGTTAGTGTCTTTTCCCTCTTAGTTTTTGGCTGCTTTCAATCCGCCTGTGGTCAGAAAACTTTTGATGAAAAAATGCAAAGCCTGTACAGCAAGACCGTACCGCTGATAAAAGCTGATGATCTGGAAAGCAAACTATCGCAAGATATTGTCATACTAGATACCCGCTCTCCAAAAGAGTTTGAAATCAGTCACATTGAAGGTGCTCAACTTATTGTTTATGACAAGTTTAGAAAGTCAGATGTAAAATCAATTGATAAAAACCAAGAGGTGATCGTCTATTGCTCGGTCGGTTACCGAAGTGAAAAAATTGGAGAAAAGCTACAAGAAATGGGATTTAAGAATGTAAAAAATCTTTATGGTGGTATTTTTGACTGGAAGAACAACGATAAAATAATTTTTAATAATAGCTCAACCGAAACCGATAGTGTCCATACTTATAATAAGGACTGGTCGCAGTGGTTGTACAAAGGCATAAAAGTATATGAATAGAAGATTGATCATTTTTGTTAAGAACCTTATTCCTGGAGCAGTAAAAACGCGGCTAGCGAAAGATATTGGCATAATGGGAGCCTTAGATGTATATAAGTATCTCGTGGAGTACACATATGAGGAAACGAAGAAAATAGATGTTGATAAAGCCGTTTTCTACTCGGAATACATTGAGATAGAAGATGTTTTTGATGCTTCCGGAGCGGAAGAATATGAGCTGTTTATCCAAAAAGGGAATGGCCTTGGAGAGCGAATGTCAGCCGCTATGGATCAGTCTTTCGACAGCTATGACAAAGTCGTTATGATTGGAAGTGATTGCGTAGAGTTGACTGATAAAGATATTGAAGAAGCATTCGCAAAACTCGATGATTTTGATGTGGTCGTCGGTCCTGCAAAAGATGGTGGCTTCTATTTGCTTGGTACTAATAAGTTTTATGCAGAGCTATTCGAAAAGAAAGAATATAGCCATCAAAACGTGCTTCAGGAATTGCTCGATGAAGTAGATGATTTAGACTTGAAGCTTCATCTAATGAAGATGAAAAATGATATTGATACCTTAAAAGACTTAAAAGATTCTGATATAGAGTTTGAGTTTGTTGATGATGCAGATGCAGATTAATAACCCCATTGTGGTAGCCACACTTTTTTTCTTTCTTTTTGGCTGTAACTCAAAGCAAATCACCGAACAACCGGATAGTGTAAGTCCATATTTCAATCAAGAGTGGGCGAAAAACACTATCTGGGATGATGGGCAGGCAGAGGTCGCTAAATACAAGGCCACTCGAATGGTTTATGGCAAATTACGAAGCTATGAATACACGTATATACTTGTAAAAGAGGTTTTTAACAAGGAATTTGGTGTTAAAACGGATGATTATTCCAGAGCTGATCTATTTCCCGTAATGAAGGTCAATAAGTTTTGCAGCTTCGAGACCAAGGCCTATCCTTACCACTATTTGACTTCCATCTTTTTTGAGCGCGACAAAGTAGACAAGGCCTATAAACTTACGAATACTTCACAGGAATGGTGTGGCAATACCGCCAAGTCTTTCACAAGAAAAGACCGACATTACCTTTTTGAATTCATGAGTTATTGGGATGGTCAAGGAAATGGGTCTATGAAGATTGATCATACGGCAATGTTTGAAGACCAACTTTCTTATTCCCTTAGATCACTCAAATTTGAAGATGGACTTAGTTTTGAAGCCCTTATTTATCCTTCACAGATTAATAGTCGAGCTACAAAACCAGTCGTAATAAATAGCAAATTCACTGTTACGCTTGTTAGTGGCCATAGCGTTTTATCAAAAAATGATTCGGATACAAAAAAAGCTTGGAAAGTACATGTTGAAAATGAAGGGGAAAGCTCTTCAGATTATTGGTTCGATCGCACATATCCTAATGCCATGCTAAAAATGGAATCAAATGATGGTCGAAGTTTAGTGCTTGACAGCCTATATCGAGATGCCTATTGGGCGCATGAATGAAGAAGGTAGCCCACTCTAAGCTTAGAGGAAATAACGCTCAAGTATCCATCCTTGTCGATACCCCTTTTGAGGTCCAAACCAGATTATTTAATCTCGAATCTCGAAAGGTATGAAGTCGGATAATGATTATGTATTCGATGGAAGCATCAGCAAACAAAACCCACAAGATGGGCCACAAAGTGTTAAAAATATTGGCCAATACCGATTACAAATCCATTATTATCAAGACTCTTCAGATCAAAACCATAGTCGATTCGAAAAATCGCATTGTAGATTTTTTTATTGATAAACCTTAATCCTCCACCAGCAAAATACACCTGACTTTCATTTTCAGCAAAATCACTTATTTTCCCTCCTGGATTTCTCCAAGCACCAATATCAGAAAATAATACGCCCTGCACAGCAAGAACTTCCCTTTCAATAAAGGCGTAGCGGTACTCTACATTGAATACAATAGTTCCCGTTCCTCGATCAACTCTATTGCCAATACCACGAATATTTAAGTAACTATCTAATACAAACGGCGCAAACGGATTTTCTTGGTTAGACGATAGACCCACCCTGAGACGAGAGGCAAAATTGCCACGATCACCAAAGCGGCGAAAATATTTCACGTCGTTGAACCAAATATAAAATGGATCATATCCATCTAAGGATTGCACCGTTTCTAATACTAGATCATTGGAGTATCCATCAAGATAAAAAAAGTGACTGTTCACCTTCCATCTTGTCGCAATCACTTTTGCTAGTAATTTGTGGGTTTCTGCTCTAGCCGGTGCACCATCGAATAAAGTTGACACTGCTCGGTAGTTTTCGGTAAAGTATGCGCCTCCAAAAAGTATTTTATCAAAGAAGTTGAAATGGTAAATAACATCCGTACCGAAGGTATAATTATCATATTCATACTCAACTTCACCATCTGAGAAAAAAAGCGGCTCAAGCGTTCCCCATTTTATAATATTAAGGTTTATGCCCCATGGACTTGACTTGATCCTATCAAAAGCCAAGTGAGTGGCAAAAGAGCTCCTATCGTAAAGCTGATAATAAGCCAATATTTTATTGCCCTTACCAAATAAATTAACCTCAGAAGCGCCTATTTGGAACCAGAAATTATTCTCTATACTGCCGAAATTGAAAATGGGAAGGAGGGTAAATAACTCCAAACAATCATACGTTACCTCAAACTCGTTTTTTCCTATTTTCTCTACGCTAAAAGTAGCATTTGAAAAAATCTCTAAATTAGTGAGAAGCTGGGCGTCAGTTTGCAGTTGAATAGAATCAAGACTGTCCCCTACCTCGGTACTTATAAACTGATTCAGGTAAGCTATTTTAGTTCTTTTTAGCCCTTCAAACTTTATGGAAGTAACTAATTGGCTAAACGCTGTTGTTGAAAAAAAACAAAGGAAGATTAAGACTTGATTTCGGACCACACGGCAATTTATTGCCTAATAAATCGCAATCCAAGATTGAATGTCTGACCTGCACCTTCTCCTTCGCTTCCCATCCAAAAATTGGTGTAAAGCAGCTCCAATTCTATCATATTAGGAATGAGTTGGTATTTAGCTCCTAGGCCTGATTGTGCAAAATAAGTATAAAATGCCTCTGACTCCTGAGCGCCAAGATCCGAATTGTAATGAGTTGGGAAAAACTCTGACATAGCATAAAAAGTAACCCTTGAAGTCGGAAAATAACTAAGAAAAACACTCGTCTGAGTTGATAAATAGTTATTTTCTCTATAAGAATCACGAACGAAATTGTACCAAAAGGCCTGTTGGAAAAAGAGCTGCCATTGGTCATTCAATGGTTTATCATAAAAAAACTGCGTGAGCCATAAGGTTCTGTCAGGTTCCAAGAACAAAAAAGACTTTTCAGCATCAGGTGCTCTACCTTCCAAGTCGTCTGCTAACGGAAATAGAACACTCGACTGTATCGACAATCTTTTTATCCCATCAAAAGGAGCGATTTTAATCTTAGGGCCGAACCCACTAATGGCCGTTCTTGAGGTATAATCACCTCTTTCATTATTGACGTTTTTCACCCAAACATCAAACCCTACGTTTATCTTATCATTTATTCCATAGAGAAATTGATTGATAGAGGTAAAGTACGTTTCTCTGCCCACACCCTTAGGTACTTTCTTAAGGCTACTTGCCCCGAACTTCTTCGTTTGTGTATAGAGATTCTGAAAAGATTTAAATTCCCAGGCTCCTTTTGAAAACAGAATTGACGGGGTATAAGACTGTAGATTTTCTTGAGCTGAAGCTGAAAAGCTAACAATGATCAGTATTGTAAATAGTATGTTTTTCATGAACATGTAATGGTAAACTTTATAACTGAAATAATCAAAAAAGGGTATGTCAACAACATGACATCATCATTTTAAAATGGATTAATCATAAAAAACATCTTAAGTCAGTTTTTAGTCTTTTCTCCTTGGTATGTGGATTACAGAACAGTCTTGAGGTACTGTCTCTAAGAGATGTGTTGTCATCAATCTGAGCTTGTTAAGAACCAAGATTTAGTCAGTTGGTAAAAAAACACCAATCATGAGCGAACCAATTTCTAGAAAGACAGAAAGATGGAAACAAGCGAGACACTTGCGTCTAGCGGAGAACCTCAGATTTACTCTTAAAAAGTCTTTGAGAAAATGGCAGTTATATGATGTTTTCTATTTCTTAGCTAGAAAGCGACTTTATAAAATCTTTTTTGATGGGATTCCTGCATACGCAGGAATGACGGTAATAAAGAAATGATCTGTATCATTCAACGCTCATGCTATCTCCGGGTCTGTGACTCACTACAGCAGTTGCTCTTTTACCTTGGAGGTTTATTTTAATCCAACCACCTCCTAAACCTGAAAATCCTAATACACACCATATTGGAAACACAAACCACAAGCATATTCTGTGCCTTGGTTCGTGTTTGCGCCATACACTAAACAGGTTACTCCAAGTAACCTGTTTAATAAACCTCATTTACTTATTGGTATGTTACTTCTCTCAGGTCACCGGCTCACAGAACGGTCGCGAAGTTTTACCTATTCATGTGTTTCTGTGATTTCCCTGAGCGTTTTGTCGTCCAAGATTACATTTTTATGACTGAAGGTCTCGTTTTTATGGTTCCTTTACTAAGCTTTCTGATTTCCGATAGCGTTTACGCGATTTCCTGATAGTGGTGACTCGTTTTCTGTAGGCCTAATATGATTTTTGAGCGGTGATATATGATTTCTTGGTGATGTGATGATATATCTTTTTAAACAAAAATCAGCTTTGGCGACTATGCGAGCTTGTCCATATCACGAATAAGAATTCTTCGTCGATCGAAATTGATAATATTTTCTTCACGAAGCTCATTTAATACGGTAGTCACGGTTTGGCGACTTGTACCGGTTAAGCTTGCAATATCTTTATGCGTCAGATGATTTTTTATCATCGTTTCAAAGCCTACTTTTTGACCTCTTTCTTCCGCCATATCTCTGATAAAATCAACAATTCTCGTTCTTGCATCTTTAAAGACCAATGACTCTATTCTACGCTCCATTTTTCGCAACCTAACCCAACTTGAAAATTGAGCCCCCATAAATCGGATAAAATAGATTATTTCAATTTATTTTTCGAGACAAAAGTACGTTTAAAGTGATTCAGGGTGGTTTGAAATGCTAAAATTTCATTCGTTGT
>Ga0208646_1001637_pt1 | contig 10440 bp, 13 predicted proteins | sample AntAceMetag02UK8_FD_184762 | JGI IMG/M metagenome (GOLD analysis project Ga0208646, IMG submission 184762) | Saline lake microbial communities from Ace Lake, Antarctica - Antarctic Ace Lake Metagenome 02UK8 (SPAdes) (version 2) | ecosystem: Environmental > Aquatic > Non-marine Saline and...
GGTATCAGTCTGTTAGGGAATCCCTAACAAGATATGCGAAAAGTACAGGCGAAAAAAAACCCCGCCGGAGCGGGGTCTAATTAGTTAGGGGCGGTTTCAGATGTAGTCCCATACTGTAGGAAACACATCGGTGTACTCTAAATCCTCTAGGGGCCCGTGATATTCCACCCCGAACGGGGTGTTGATAAGGGCGTATTCAACGCCATATTTTTCTAGCACCTCTAAGGTGCGCCCATGGCCTAGTTCGACCGTGCGGCCCGTCTGGGCCATTGCCAATTTAGCTGGTGTAAGTGATTTTGACATGATATGAATTTTCTCCAAGAATTTTGAAAACCCCTAGGGGTTAACCTAGGGGTTCGGGGTTTACTTAATCAATACGCTTGCGCTTTTCAGATGTTTGAGCATCTCAACCGCAGGAAACTCAAACGCCTCGCCCTTTTCTATCTGTGCAATGTACTTTGCAAGATCACGTTTCAGCCTAGCCTCAAACGATGCGACGTTTCCTCTTGCCTCGCCGTCCTCGCCCTGTGCCTCGCGCTTGACCAATGCGTTGCGTAGATCTTTAATCTTGGATCCTATTTGTTGTTGCCAGTAGCGTTTGTCCGACTTTAACTGGTCACTCAGGGTCTTGGTGTCTTTGTCTAATAGCGCTTGCACGTTACTGGCAAAGCCTGCAACTACCGCAGCTTTCACCGAACCGTAGAACACTACATCCTCGCCCTTCTTCGGGGAAAGTAGCATTTCACTAGTGATGCCTTCACTTACTAGGGTGTCAACTACTTTGACCTTGATCTTATCGGTCTTGACCGATGCGCCAACATATTGGCCAATCGCCGTAGCGATGATTGAACTAATAGCTTTCATGATTTCCATCCTATTAAGGTTATATCGATTAGGAAACCATTTCCCAACCGATGATTCTATTATGCCAGACTATGTCACATTTCACAAGGGAAACGCACAATTAAATACTGTTAGGGTTTCCCTAACAAGATATGATAATCAAAATGTGGCATGGCGTAACCCCACCGTACCCCGACCCCCCGCTGTATGGTTAGGAGTCCCTAGTCTGTTGTAGTATTACTATTCCACACAAGCAGGTACCACCAAACGAAATACCCACCAAACGAAATACCCACCAAACAAAATACCCCCCCCCTACCCCCTGTGTTTTTATACAGCTAGGTACAAACCCTACCCCCCTCTAATAGGGAAAGGCCCCCCGTACAAAATATAGGGTGGTTGACTTTGTATATTTTTTTGGTATATTCGGTGCATCAGTCACTTTTGACTTGCGTCTATGACAATTACCCTTGTGCCAGAATTGGGTGTTGAGATTACACCTGACACACCTTACTTTGACTTGCGTCAGCGGGCTGAGGCTGCGTGCCGGTCTATTGAAGTACTTGTAGAACACGAACTGCACGTGACAACTTCTGACGAAGACCGCGAGGCGGCGGCTGTGTTAACCACTGCGTACGCCGCAAACTCCGAAAAGACCAGTAAAGCTGTTACCACACAGCGCGCAAGCTCGCTCACCCCGGCATCTTTGCAGTCACTACGGGTTTACCTTGATGAGTATGGGCGCCAAGTGGTGAACCACGCGGTTGAAGTACGCCATTTAGTCACTAACAAGTTACTAGAAGAGTCACAAAACCCAGACCCCCGCATCAGAATCCGTGCATTGGAGCTGTTGGGTAAGGTATCGGACGTTGGGCTGTTCACTGAGAAGCACGAAGTCACGGTCACACACCAAACAACAGACGATTTACGCCACAAACTGCGTGAGAAACTGCAAAAACTAACCCGCCCAACTATGTTAGTGCCCAGTGGTGTTGAAATGGGCGGCGAAATCATAGATGTGGACGCGGAATTGGGGTTAAGTACCCCCGCAGGCTCAGTATATGAGCCCGAAGACAGCGAAGAGTGCGATGACAACGACCGCTGAAGCAGTACTTGACTTCACAGACGAAGAAATTCAGCAGATGCTGGATAACCTAGACTCGTTTTCGGTCGAAGAACAAGCAGAGATAGAGAAAATAGCTGACGTGCTCGGCACACGGCAGGTAAGCGCGGCGTGTAGCAACGACCTGATCGCGTTTTGTCGGCACATGCAGCCAGACTACAAGGTGGGCAAGCACCACCGCATCTTGGCTAACTTGTTGATGAATATTGCAGAGGGTAACGAAGACCGGGTGTGCGTGAACATGCCGCCTCGGCACGGTAAATCTCAGCTCGTGTCTATTTACTTCCCGGCGTGGTTCCTAGGTAAATACCCTAATAAAAAAGTCTTGATGGTGTCCCACACCACAGATCTGGCCGTAGATTTTGGCCGTAAAGTGCGTAACTTAATTGATTCCGACCTGTACAAACAGATATTTCCCGGAGTAACTTTGGCGTCTGACAGTAAGTCAGCGGGCCGGTGGAACACAAACTTTGGGGGTGAGTACTTTGCTTGTGGTGTTGGCTCCGCCTTGGCGGGACGCGGTGCTGACCTGCTATTAGTAGACGACCCACACAACGAGCAAGACATCATTAACGGGAACTTTAGTGTGTTTGAGAAAGCCTACGAGTGGTTTACTTATGGCGCACGTACTCGTCTGATGCCCGGTGGGCGAGTGGCAATTGTGCAAACTCGCTGGCACCAAGATGACTTGACTGGGCGCGTGACTCGGGACATGGGGCAAAACGAGGGCTCAGATCAGTACAACGTCGTAGAGTTCCCAGCCATACTAGATGTAGAGACCAAGGCTGGGGACATTATTCAGAAGCCCCTGTGGCCTGAGTTCTTCGATATGGCTGCGCTGCTGCGCACCAAGGCGTCAATGCCCGTGTTCCAGTGGAACTCGCAGTACCAGCAGAATCCGACATCCGAGGAAGCCTCAGTCGTTAAGCGTGAGTGGTGGAACATTTGGAGTGAAGAAGATCCGCCCAAGTGCGAGTACATCATCATGTCACTTGACGCTGCGGCAGAGACTCACAACAGGGCTGACTTTACGGCGCTTACCACGTGGGGGGTGTTCCTGAATGAAGAGACCTCGGCGTACAACATCATTCTGCTAAATTCGATCAAGAAGCGTATGGAGTTTCCGGCCCTAAAAGCCATGGCATTAGAAGAGTATGCTGAGTGGGAACCCGACGCGTTCATCGTAGAGAAGAAGTCCGCCGGTACCGCGCTCTATCAAGAAATGCGTAGGATGGGTATTCCTGTGGGAGAATTTACACCTCATAGGGGTAGCGGTGACAAGTTAGCGCGGTTAAACTCTGTATCAGACATTGTGGCGTCGGGTATATGCTGGGTTCCGCAAACCCGGTGGGGGGAAGAAGTGATTGAAGAAATTGCTGGATTTCCGTTTATGAGCCACGATGACTTGGTGGACTCGACAGTAATGGCGTTAATGCGGTTTCGCCAAGGCGGTTTCATTCGGCTACCATCCGATGAACCAGATGAAATTAAGTATTTTAAGTCGCGTAGGCGTGGCGGGTATTATTAACAAGGATAGATCATGGCAACAAGTTCAATGGATAAGGGTCTTTACGCTGCCCCGCTTGGGCGTGACGAAGAAGAAGATGTCGGTGTAGAAATTGGCATCGAAGCAGTCTTACCACTAGATGATGAATCGGGTATCGAGATTGAAGAGTTAGAAGATGGTGGGGTTGAGATTAGTTTTGGCCCATCAAAAAATGACGACGAAGAAGGTGAGTTTGGTGAAAACTTAGCTGAGCTTCTTGATGAAAGCGTGCTAGAAGAGTTGTCCACGGAGCTGATTGATCTTGTCGAAGCCGACGTTGGGTCACGTAAAGAGTGGGCCGACACATTTGTTAAGGGCCTTGACGTGCTAGGCTTTAAGTACGAAGAACGCACAGAGCCGTGGGACGACGCATGTGGCGTGTACTCTACAATCCTTGCCGAAGCCGCAATTCGGTTCCAAGCCGAAACTATGAGCGAGACGTTTCCAGCAGCGGGGCCGGTAAAGACAAAGATCCTTGGTAAGGTTACCAAAGAGAAAGAAGAAGCTGCTGAGCGCGTGCGCACAGACATGAACTATCAGCTTACCGACCGCATGGTCGAGTACCGCCCTGAGCATGAGCGCATGTTATATAGCTTGGGCCTTGCAGGTAGCGCGTTTAAGAAGGTCTACTTTGACCCCGGCATGGGACGTCAAGTATCTATATACGTACCCGCAGAAGATGTAATCGTACCCTACGGCGCGTCAAACATTGAACAGGCCGAGCGTGTAAGTCACGTTATGCGTAAGACAAAGAACGAGATGAAGCGCCTGATGTCGCAGGGCTTCTACCGTGACATTGAGTTAGGTGAGCCGGAATCGTTTCCGTCTGATATTGAGAAAAAGAAGGCTGAAGAGGGTGGCTACTCAATAACAAGTGACGAGCGCTATACCGTGCTTGAGATACACGCCGACCTGTGTATCGAAGGGGTTGATGATGCCGAAGACGACTTAGCTAAGCCGTACGTTGTGACGATTGAGCGTGGCACTAATGAAGTGTTGGCTGTACGTCGTAACTGGGACGAGGAAGATCCGCTGACATTAAAGCGCGACCACTTTGTGCACTATGTATATGTGCCGGGCTTCGGGTTCTATGGATTAGGTTTGATCCACATCATTGGGGGTTACGCACGCGCAGGCACAGCCCTCATCCGTCAGCTAGTTGATGCTGGTACTTTATCAAACTTACCGGGGGGTTTGAAGTCCCGTGGGTTACGCGTCAAGGGCGACGACACACCGATTGCTCCGGGCGAGTTCCGTGATGTAGATGTACCGTCAGGTAACATCAAAGACAACATCATGATGCTGCCATATAAGGAGCCGTCGCAAACCCTGCTAGCCCTGCTGCAACGGATAACGGACGAAGGCCGACGCCTCGGCGCCATCAGTGATATGAACGTGTCCGACATGAGCGCTAACGCGCCGGTTGGTACAACACTCGCACTGTTAGAGCGTCAGTTAAAGCCGATGGCTGCGGTCCAGTCTCGTGTGCACTACGCCATGAAGTTGGAGTTTAAACTCTTAAAAGGCATCATCGCCGAGTACGCCCCCGAAGACTATCAGTACGAGCCAGACTCTGGCCTAGCGCGCGCCCGCAAGGACGACTACGCGATGGTGGATGTGATTCCTGTAAGCGACCCCAACAGCTCAACAATGGCGCAGCGTGTGGTGCAGTATCAAGCTGTGTTCCAGATGGCGCAGTCTGCCCCGCAGATTTACGACTTGCCGTACCTACACCGTCAGATGATTGAGGTGTTGGGCATCAAGAACGCGGACAAGATAGTACCAACGAGCGAAGACCAGAAGCCTCGCGACCCCGTGTCAGAGAACATGTCGATTCTCATTGGTAAGCCAGTAAAAGCGTTTATTTATCAAGACCACGAAGCGCACATTACTGCTCACCAGTCGTTTATCCAAGACCCAATGATCGCTCAGACTATTGGGCAGAACCCGATGGCGCAAGGCATGATGGCTGCTATGCAGGCGCACATTGCTGAGCACTTAGGCTTTAGCTACCGCAAACAGATAGAAGAACGACTTGGCGTACCCCTGCCTGCACCCGATGAGCAGATGCCCGAGGATATGGAGATCCAGTTGGCGCGCTTGGTTGCAGACGCAGGTAAACAACTTACGCAAGCGCATCAGCAACAGCAAGCTCAAGAGCAAGCCCAGCAACAAGCTCAAGACCCGATGTTTCAGCTTCAGCAAGCCGAAGTACAGATCAAACAGTCCGAAGTGCAGCGCAAACAGCAAAAAGACCAAAACGACGCACAAATTGCTGGGGCTAAACTCCAGTTGGAGCAGCAACGCGTGCAAATCGAAGCGCAAAAAGAGGGTGCTCGCCTGCAATCGCAAGAGAAACAAAACAGTGCCCGACTCAATACTCAAGAGCGCCAACAGCAGGCTAAGCTGAAACTGGACGCGCTCAAGATGCTCGCTACTCCGAAGCAACAGCCAAAGAAAGGCTAAACCATGGCCAAAACCGTCTATGACGTGCTAATTCAAAAACACGAAGAGGATGTGGACTCTTCAATACAGTTTCTGGCAGGAGGCGGGGTTAAAGACTTCGCTGAGTACCGGGAAGTAGTAGGCAGGATTCGAGGTCTCCGGCTTGCTATCCAAACCACAACAGACCTTTTGCGTTCTATGAAAGATAACGACGATGAGTGAACCCCAATCCACCTTAACTGACGAGGAAGTTGAAGCCCAACTACCTAAACCCGTCGGATACAGGTTGCTAATTGCTATGCCTACGCTAGATAAAACGTTTGGCAGTGGCATCATTAAATCTGACAAAACCCTGCATGAGGAGCGAATCCTCACCGTAGTTGGTTATGTCTTAGACATGGGTGAGCAGTGCTACTCTGACAAAGACCGTTTTGCAAGCGGGCCTTGGTGCAAGATAGGTGACTGTGTTGTGTTTCGCGCTAACTCTGGCACCCGCCTAATAGTTAACGGTACGGAATACCGCCTGATGAACGACGATTCAATTGAAGCCGTTGTAGCCGATCCGCGAGGCATTTCGCGCGCATAAGGAATAAATCATGCCAATGGAAAAAGTATCATTTGAGTTCCCTGACCCAGATAGCGCCGCCGATGACGACGTTAATGTTAAAGAAGATGGGTCTGTAGAAATTAAAATTGCTGGGCGGGAAGACCCGTTTGCCGACAAAAAAGAGGCTAAAAAGCAACAGGTCAATGACGACGATGATGACGTAGACATCGAAATTGTTGACGACCGCCCAACACAAGATCAAGACAAAAAGAAGTCCCGACCTCCAGAAGACCTGACCGACGGGGAGCTAGAAAACTACTCGGAAAAGGTTAGAAAACGCCTACAACGTTTTAGTAAGGGTTACCACGACCAACGCCGCGCGGCGGAAGATGCTACCAGAGAGCGCGAAGAGGCTGTAGCTTACGCACGCACATTACAGGCCGAGGTTGGTCAGCTACGTGGCAACTTGTCTAAAAACCAAGAAGTCATGTTAGATCAGGCCAAGCGAAATGCTGTATCTGAGTTAGATCAGGCCAAAATTAAGTACAAGCAGGCGTACGATTCTGGTGACGGGGACGCGGTGGTTGAGGCGCAAGACGCACTAACTGGCGCAAAAATGAAAGTTGAGCGAGTAAATAATTTTAAACTACCCGCTTTACAAGAACCTGAAACTACTGTACAAACAAGGGTATCCACTCCAACACCGTCTGTTGACGCCCGAGCTACGGATTGGCAAAAAACCAATTCATGGTTTGGGTCAGATGATGAGATGACCAGTTTTGCGTTGGGGTTGCATCAAAAACTGGTCAAGCAGGGCGTCAACCCTAAATCTGACGACTACTACGAGAAGATCAACTCTCGCATGCGACAAGTGTTCCCAGACGCGTTTGCCAATTCCGACGCAGATGATGAGCATGAACTAGTGAGTGACGAGCCTCGCCGAAAGGCAAATGTCGTTGCGCCAGCCACAAGAAGCGTTGCCCCTCGAAAGATCACGCTGACACGTACGCAGGTAGCATTGGCAAACAAACTCGGTGTATCACTGGCAGACTACGCCAAACAGGTTGCAATAGAAATGAGGAAACAAAATGGCTGAAAATCGACTTAACCGAGAACTTGAAACTCGTGATAAAACAGTACGTAAGCGTACTTGGGTTCGTCCCGAAACGCTACCATCCCCCACACCGGAGGAAGGGTACGAATATCATTGGGTACGCATTAGTACTCGCGGCGAAGATGATCCCATGAACATTTCTTCGATGTTGCGACAAGGCTGGGAGCCTGTTAAAGCTTTGGATCACCCAGAAATTTTCATTGCAGGCGTTGAAAGTGAACGCTTTAAAGACAATGTAATTATTGGTGGCTTGATGCTTTGTAAAGCGCCTGCCGAAATGGTTGAAGATCGTAATGACTATTTTGCGAAGACGGCTTCAAACCAAATCCACTCTGTGGATAACAACTTTATGCGCGAGAACGATCCCCGTATGCCGCTCTTTAATGAACGCAAAACGAAGGTGACTTTTGGCACTGGTAACTAATTTTTAGGAGCTTAAAATGGCTTATCCCACGGTATCAGCCCCTTATGGGCTAAAACCGGTCAATCTGATCGGTGGTCAGGTTTTTGCAGGTGCTACCCGCAATATTCCTATCGCTTCTGGCTACGCAACCGGCATCTTCAATGGTGACTTGGTTAAATTGTCAAGCGACGGCGTTATTGTTAAAGACACCGGCACCGCAACTGCTACGCCTGTCGGCGTGTTTGTTGGCTGTTCGTACACCGACCCTGTGTTGAAGTACCAACTGTTTAGTCAGCAATTCCCCGCTGGCACTGTCGCTTCTGACATCCAAGCAATCGTCGTTGACGACCCCGACACCCTGTTCAAGGTTGCCGTTGTGTCTGGTACGACTGTTATTGATGGTGTTGGTCAAACTGTTGTTGGTAACAACATGTCTTTGGTCCAGAACGCAGGTGACACTAACACTGGTGACTCTAAGGTAGCTGTGCTGTCTTCGTCCGCCGCTACCACTAACACATTGCCTGTGCGTGTGATTGCTGGTGTAGCTGAGACTGTTGACGCTGCGGGCGACTTCACCGAAGTTATTGTTAAATGGAACTGGGGCATGCACCAGTATCAAAACGCCACTGGCGTTTAAGGAGTTAAATCATGGCTATTTCACGTGCCCAACTACTCAAAGAACTCTTACCCGGACTAAACGCTCTGTTTGGTTTGGAATACAAGAAGTATGGTGAAGAACACAAAGAGATTTTTGAAACAGAATCTTCTGACCGTTCTTTTGAAGAAGAAACCAAGCTGTCAGGCTTCAGCGCAGCCCCCGTCAAAAACGAGGGTTCAGCAATGGCTTACGACAATGCTCAAGAGGCATGGACAGCGCGCTACACGCACGAAACCATCGCTATGGGTTTCAGCTTGACTGAAGAAGCTATTGAGGACAACCTCTATGATTCTTTGTCAGCTCGTTACACCAAAGCTCTGGCTCGCGCTATGGCGTACACCAAGCAGGTTAAAGGCGCCGCAATTTTGAACCAAGCCTTTGCTAACACCACTTATGGTGACGGTCAAGTCCTGTGTTCAACTGCGCACCCACTGGTGTCTGGTGGTACCAACTCTAATCGTCCTACCGTCGCTGCTGACTTAAACGAGACTTCTTTGGAAGCCGCCGTTATTCAGATCGCTGCTTGGACTGACGAGCGTGGTCTGTTGATCGCTGCTAAGCCTGTCAAGTTGGTCATTCCCCCAAGCCTGCAATTCGTTGCTGAGCGCTTGTTGAAGACTGACTTGCGCGTTGCTACTGCTGACAACGACATCAACGCGTTGCGCTCAATGAACGCTATCCCCGGCGGTTACACAATCAACCACTACTTGACCGACACAAATGCTTGGTTTATCTGTACTGACATCCCTAACGGCTTGAAGCACTTCACACGTAGTGCTATGCAAACCGGCATGGATGCAGACTTTGACACCGGCAACAGCCGCTACAAGGCCCGTGAGCGTTACAGCTTCGGTGTGTCAGATCCATTGGGTATCTTCGGTTCACCCGGTGCTTAATTAGGGTTTATACCTAGTTATCGGAGGGCTCCTCACAAGGGAGCCCTTTTTGTTTGCCTGATGTTCTTCATAGTGGTGTATGCGGTGGCAGTTGGCGCATAGGGCCGCGCACTTCTTAATCTCCTCACGCGCCGCAGCATACCGCCGGTTACCCACAAGCACATTCACACTGGCTGTCTTGGTGGCGGGATCTACGTGATGGAAGTCAATTACCGCTGGGTGGCTCACCCCACAGATAGCGCAAGACAACGAGGCCTTATACTCCTCCCACTGGGCTTTTTCTCTTTGATGTTGCACCGTAGTACGCGCTATCGAAAGCTCTTTGTTGTTGGCGTAGTACCGAGCGGAGTACTCGCGTTGCTTTCGCCTACGCTCATCGGGGTCTTTAATTGGCATAGCGAGATTCTAGTTGCACAGTCCTTTCTTTTGGTGTAATATTTGTTTATCCCGGGGTTATCCGGTGTATCTGACAGTCCCGGCTGACGACATGCAGACAGATACGCCACACTTGCATGTAAGGAAATATCATGGCCCAAACCACATTCTCAGGCCCAGTCCGTTCGGACAACGGCTTCCAAATCCCCGTCGTTACTACTGCCAATTTGCCAGCTTTTGCTAGCGTAGCCGCAGGCACGGCCTACATCGTTTCTGATAATGGCGCAGGCGACGACGAGTTCTGTATTGTTATCTCTACAGGCGCTGCTTGGGTTACCGCTGTTGGCGCGGCTCTTAGTTAATTTAGCTCACCCCGGCAACGGGGTTTTATTGTTTTAAGGAGCTAATTATGGGTATGCAAACCGATGTTAAAAGTGTCCCGGTAGCCGCAACGGGCACAGTGTACGCAGCACGTACACGCTTAAAAGGG
>Ga0208646_1001643_pt1 | contig 10401 bp, 5 predicted proteins | sample AntAceMetag02UK8_FD_184762 | JGI IMG/M metagenome (GOLD analysis project Ga0208646, IMG submission 184762) | Saline lake microbial communities from Ace Lake, Antarctica - Antarctic Ace Lake Metagenome 02UK8 (SPAdes) (version 2) | ecosystem: Environmental > Aquatic > Non-marine Saline and Alkaline...
TGATGGCTGGGTTGTTTCTGTTAAAGCAAAAAATAGAAGGAGAACAAGAGGCACCATTAATGAGTGTCAGAGATGCAAGAATCTTAGTTATTGTCAGCCTTTTTGGTACCCCACAAGATGTGGAAACAAGATTAGATCAGATGAACACAAGGCATCTAAAAAGACAACAAGATATCGATAGAAACTACAAAAAAGAGCAAGAAACTTAACTTCGTAAAGTAGAAATAGGAAGGACCGCCTTTCCTATTTTATATACTTATGTGAGCGAAAGTAGGCTTTGCTTAGGTCAGCAGACTGTTGATCAACAAAGCAATAAAATAACCGCTATTCTTAAGTTACTCGAACTCCTTAATATTGAGAGTTGCCTTATGAACATTGACGATATGCATTGTCAGCATAAAATAGCTGCAAATATTTTGGACAAAAAGGCATACTATCTCATGATGGTCTAGGACAATCAAAAAAACACTAAGAAAAGAGATTCAGAAAACCTTTGCAGAAAATCAGGAGGTAATTGATCGTCATCAATACATGGATATGGGACATGGGCGAATAGAGAACATAACTTGTGAAATAATAAGTAACATGGCCTCTTTAACTCATGCTGCAAAGTGGGAAGGGATTAGCAGTATTGTAAAAATAGACACAGAGAGAACCTTTAAGCCCGAAGGCAAAGCATCACAGCAAACACGCTATTAGATCACATCAAGCCCCCAATAAGCTAAGGAGAGCAATAAAAGTGTCCGCAAACATTGGGCTATAGAAAATAATTTACGCTGGATGCGTGACGTAGTGCTTAAAGAAGATTTCTCCATAAAGAAAAACAGATAACTCGGCTTCCAATTTTAACATAGTCAGCAAAATGGCTCTAGCGTTATTGCAAAAAGAAGACTCAATGAAATCCTCCAATCCAAGCAAAGGATTAAAAGCTGCTTGTAGCGACTGATACATATAATCTTGTTTTCTTAAAAGCGATTTCCTCGGTTAAAAAAGCGATCTCATCACTAGTTTAAATTTATAGCCATAAACAAACGGCCAATTACTCCAACTTCTTGATATTAACACCTACAGACTTGGAAGCAGGCGTATGACTTTTTCTTGCATACAGATCTATGGGAATCAAAGGGTTGGCTTCCGGGAAATAAGTCGCCACGCATCCTTTGGGGATATCATAGGGCACGACAGAAAAGCCATTGATTTTGCGTGATTGTCCATAATGATTTGACAATTCTACTAGATCTCCTTTTTTTAATTGCGCTGAATGCATGTTTTCCCTATTCATAAATACCACATGGCGACCACCAAAAATACCACGATAGCGATCATCGAGACCATAAATGGTCGTATTGAACTGATCATGACTTCTGATGGTCATCATGATATAATCATGACCAGGAGGGAGGCTTTCAGGTAAACTATTTACCGTAAAAATAGCCTTTTTGGTTGGTGTGTTAAACTCCCCAATTCGCGCACTATTGGGCAGTTCAAAGCCGTTATCTCGCTTTAATCGGGTATTGTAATCTTCAAAGCCTTGCACGGCCTTTGCTATTAAATCACGAATTTTGTCATAATCATCCACTAATTCCAACCAATTAATGTCTGAATTACCAAGCGCAGCGGAAGCGATGGAAGCCACAATCTCTGGCTCACTTTTCAGATGCGGGGAAGGAGGTGGAAGCATACCATGAGATCCATGCACGACTCCCATGGAATTTTCAACGGTTACCACTTGTTCTTTACCACCTTGGAAATGTTTATCTGTACGCCCAAGACAGGGTAAAATGAGAGAAGTTTTACCCGGCGCGAGGTGCGTTCGATTCAATTTGGTGCTAATATGAACGGTCAATTCACATTTTTTAAAGCCTTTCTCCGTAAGTAAGGTGTCTGGTGCGGCAGATAGAAAATTACCACCGAGCGCCATAAAAAATCGCACTTTATTGTCGTTCATCGCATGTATAGTCTCCACAACATTGTAGCCGGGCGTCTCCGGCGGATCAAAGTGAAAAACTTCTCGCAATTTATCAGTCCATGCCTTAGTAGGGCGTTCCCAGATACCCATCGTTCGGTCGCCTTGCACATTGCTATGTCCCCGAACAGGACACGTGCCGGCACCTTTTTTACCAATACTGCCTTTGAGCAGCAATAGATTAACTATTTCTCTAACATTATCCACCGCATTGACATGCTGCGTAATGCCCATAGCCCAACAAGCAATGATTTTACTAGATTCACCAATCCATGCAGCACTTTGACGAACGTCGGATTCAGATAAACCCGTTTGCTCGATAAGATCATGAAGCGAATGGGTTTCAAGTTCTTGTTTTAAAGCGTCTAATCCTGCTGTTTTGTTAGCAATAAAGTCCAAGTCAAGGTTGCGATCATCTTCCAATAAAAGTTTTAACCATGCTTTAAGAAGAGGAACATCCTGATTGATCTTCACTTGTAAATACAAATCCGCAATGGCTGTTCCTTTACCGATCCAACCAGAGACCTTTTGTGGATTCTTAAATTGCACCAATGCCACTTCCTTTAATGGATTGATGACGATGATCCTTGCCCCATTTTTTTTTGCCTTCTCAAGTGAGTTTAGCATTCTCGGATGGTTGGTGCCTGGATTTTGACCGAAAACCAGTATCAACTCGGCATGCTGAAAATCCTCTAGCGTCACAGAGCCTTTACCAATGCCCACAGTTTCCGTCAACCCCACGCCACTGGATTCGTGACACATATTCGAGCAATCGGGGAGATTATTGGTGCCGTATTTTCTTACAAAAAGCTGATATAAAAATGCCGCCTCATTACTGGTTCGTCCGGAAGTATAAAAAACAGCTTCATCGGGATCGCTCAACGATTTTAAATGGCCACCAATAAGTTGAAAAGCGTCCGACCAGTCAATAGGTTCGTACCGTGAAGATCCTTCTTTGGCGATCATGGGTTGAGCCAATCGACCTTGCTGACCAAGCCAGTGATCAGTCTGACTTCTTAAGGAGGCAATGCTATGTTGCTTAAAAAAGGCCGCACCAGCCAATTTATGTTGCGCTTCCTCAGCGATGGCTTTTACACCATTTTCACAGAATTCACCCAGTTTGGAGCGCTTATCGGGATCAGGCCAAGCACAACCGGGACAATCAATGCCGTGTTGCTGATTGAGTTGGGTTAATATTTTGAAAGCTTTCCATGGAGGCATAGACTTGAAGACCATGCGACTTGCATTGACCACAGATTTTGGACCAACGGAAACTTTGGCGGGTGCATGTATTTGAAGATGCTTATCCTTTGACATAGGCGCTAAAGATAAATCAACTTTGGGAGGTGATCGAAAGAATTCACCTGATTTCAATTAGTACAACAACACGAATGAAGCCATGCACCGACCGCAAAAGAAGTCATTTACCAAGAAGAGTTATGCTGTGCTTACATCGATCATTATGAAGATGATTCCGCTTTTAACGTTTCTATTTCCTTATCCAGTTCGTCCCAATCATTGAAGTGCAGTTCATCCACTTCCTCCATGTCTTCTTTTTTAATAATCAGCCCTGCTGACATAATGATGCTGGTAGCCAATATGACAATCAGCAGTATAGCAGGATTAAAACGATCATCAAGGAACTGGGCGGGAATGGAGAAAAACAAAAGCACCGTGATCAATCCTCTTGGGGCGATCCATAACTGAGGAGTAATGTTTCGTTTCACAAAAATCTTCAACAAGATAAACCTCAATCCATAGGTGATGCCGAGCACAGCCAATGCAATATATACAGATGGGAGATCGGTGATTCCCGAAAAATCCAGTGTCATACCGAAAATGACAAAGAAAAAGGTACGAACCACGAAGGCCGTTTCCATGGTAACTACATGAAAATCATCGGTGATGTGATGCAGTGACTCGGGATCAATGAGTTTGCGCAGCTTGCCTCTAAAAAATAAGGAGTAATTATTGAGCACCAATCCAAAGACCATAATAATGAGTAGGGAAGACAGATGAAACATCTTTCCAGTAGCATACAAAAGCACCAGAACAGCAATTAAAAAAAACAGTTTTACTTTCGATTCCAGCTTTTGTAGCAGCCATACCATGATGTAGCTGATGACGAGCGAAAGAAAAATGGTTACCACGATACTACCAGAAACTTCAAATACAATCTCGCTTGTACTCACCGAATCAACACCTCCAAGTACAAAATAGAAAAACATGATCCCTAGAATATCTGAAAAAGTGCTTTCATAGATCATGAATTCTCGCTTACTATCGAGTAGCGAGTGTACACTTGGGATAATGATGGCGCTGCTTAGAATTGATAGCGGAATGGCATAGATCAACGACTTTAGGAAATCATCGAATATGTAAATGTGGAAAACATAAGCGACCAATAGGGCGACTCCTATGAGGGCAATGAGTGCTACAAAGAAGGACTTGATCAATAAGGGTTTTTTCTCTTTGCTCAATTTTAAGTCCAGTGCCGCTTCCAGTACAATCATGATTAAACCGACAACACCTAGTAGTTCCAGCGCTTCCATGATATATTGATCCAAACTGATACTCATCGCTTTAAGAAAATACTGCACTGCGACACCCAGACCTATGAGTAGCAAAACGCTCGGAATATTGGTCTTTTTTGAAATGTAACTGAAGAAGTAGGAGATAATAATAATGAGCGATATCGCTATGGATTCGGTGTAGGCGTTCAAATAATCCATTTCTTTTCTTTTTGAGACATGATTACATTTACAAAGTCACCAAATTCGCTGAATTTCGTGACTTAATTACAAAATATTAGTCTAAAACGAGAAGATCATCTTTTTATAATTCAATATGGCAAAGAGTTCTAAGTTTGGCACGTTCGGTGGCGTATTTGTCCCCTCTATCTTAACGATTCTGGGCGTGATCATGTACTTGAGACTTCCTATGATCGTAGGGGAAGCAGGTTTATGGGCCACCATTGGGATCATCGTAGTGGCGCATATCATTTCCGTTACCACAGGATTAAGTGTCTCCTCCATCGCCACGGATAAAAAAGTTGAAGCCGGTGGCACTTACTACATGATTTCCAGAAGTTTAGGGCTGTCCATCGGAGGTACGCTCGGCTTGGCGCTATTTGTTGGGCTTTCTTTTAGCGTGAGTCTGTATCTCATAGGATTCTCGGAAAGTTTCCTTAGCTATTGGGGCTGGTCCACTGATATCAATAATATTCGTCTCACAGGAACCATTATTTTGCTGGTTGTCACGACTGTGACCTTGATTAGCACTTCGCTGGCCATCAAGACCCAGTATTTCATCATGGTGGCGATTGTTCTCTCGCTGGTTTCCATTCTTATGGGCGACCATGAATATGCCCCTGCGGTTGCTACGGCTATTCCAGATGCGTCATCCACCATTCCACTGATGGTGCTTTTTGGTATATTCTTCCCCGCTGTTACTGGCTTTGAAGCAGGAGTATCCATGTCTGGTGATTTGAAAGATCCAAAAAAATCCATTCCCGGAGGATCCATCATGGCCATTTTGGTTGGTTTTGTGGTTTACATTTTTCTGGCATTTTTCTTCTACTTTACCGTAGATGGAGGCATGCTAAGCAGTGATTCTCAGGTGCTTTTAAAAATCTCTTGGATACCAGAACTGGTCATTGCAGGCATTTGGGGAGCCACCTTGTCCTCTGCATTGGGTAGCATACTCGGCGCACCTCGTATTCTTCAGGCGACTGCCATCGATAAGATTACACCAAGTTTTTTTGGTAAAGGATATGGCCCTAGCAAAGAGCCAAGAAATGCGCTACTCCTTACGTTTGTCATTGCAGAAGCAGGAATTCTAATCGGAGAACTCGATGTAATCGCCCGAATTGTCTCCATCTTTTTTATCACAACATATGGTTTCCTCAACATCAGTGCGGCGTTTGAACGATGGTCGAGTGCTGACTTTAGACCAGATTTTAAAATACCAAGCTGGGTAAGTATCGTTGGGGCGCTGGCCTGTATCCTCGTGATGATTCAGCTTGATTTTGTGGCCATGCTGGGCGCTGTTTTCTTGTTGGGACTCATCTATCTACTCTTGAAAAGAAGGGAGTTGACATTGGACTCTGGTGATGCCTGGAGTGGAGTATGGGCTTCCTTGGTGAAAAAAGGTTTGACTCACCTGACGAAAGATAAACTTCATAAGCGTAACTGGAGGCCAAACATCATCATGTTCAGCGGAAATCCCGCGACTAGAGAGTACATGATAGAAATGGGGAAGGCCATTTCAGGAAAATTGGGTATTCTGTCCTCCTTTGAACTGGTCAAAAGTGACCAAAAGATGCTCACCAAGTCGATCACTAATTTAGAAGAAGACGAAGATTCCGAAGGATATTTCCGGCATAAATTACCGTGCCGAGATGTGTACGAAGCGATGGATCAGATTGCCCGAGTCTATGGGTTTTCGGGCGTGGAGCCAAATACCATTTTGATGGGGTGGACCCGACAGGCAGGCAACCAAGAGCGATTTATTCAACTAATCGAAAGTTTCAGTCATGAACGGTTCAATACCCTTTTTCTTAATTACCATCCAGAGAAAGGCTATGGCAACTTTAGTAACATTGATATTTGGTGGAGCGGAGCTGGGCGAAATCTCTCCTTGGCTTTTAGCATTGTCAGGCATTTAACCAATTCCCTACAATGGGGTCACACTGTAGTGCGAGTCCTGATCATCAATGAGGAGAACGCCCAGCACGAAGATATTTATAAAAAAACGACCGCCATTCTCAAAGATTATCGGCTCCATGCCGAGGTGAAGGTGGTCAATAACGAGATCGATAGAAAAGATAGGCGTGAGATCATTCAAATCGAATCAGGAAAAACGGACTTGGTTATTTTGGGGATTCCAGATAAGCGCTTAAAGCAATTAAACACCTATTTTGAGGAGCTCAATGGCGTGGTGGAATCCATTGGTAGTTCACTGATAATCAATGCTTCTGCTGATTTTGAGGAACATGAAGTGATCAAACCGAAGAAGACAGTTAAGCAGCAGGAAGATCTGCTGACTACCTCGTTGATCCTCGGCGAAATGGAGTCCTTGAAGTATGCTGAACTCACCAATACCCTGCGTCAAGTAGATACCAATGGGCAGAAAGTCGTAGAGCTATTTTATTTCAAAACACTCCATAAGATCTTTCAAGATCATGTGGGGGTAACGAATGCGTTGATCGAGCGTACCCAGAAGATCGGAACAGATTTGGCCGATCTGCGAGACATTCCTGAGTTGTTGAAGCGCAAAAAAGCCATTGAAAAACTGAAAAGTGATACCCTTTTTAAGCTGAAAGCGGTTTTTACCAAAGAATTACGAGATCAGGTACTGATCACGCATCATGAAAAACTGCAAGAGGGGATCACTTGGTACATGAAACGGCTTAATGCAGATTTTAGAAAATATCCGCGTAAGCTGAAAGTCGCTTTTGATGACGAAGCATTTACCTTTAACAAGCAGGATACGTTTGGCCTCACATCGTTGAAAAGATGGAAGAAACTCAAACATTACTTCCTTGGAAAACCCATAACCGTTACGATTCCTTACCGTGAGGTCGCCAGATATTATCAGCTGCAAGGTCGGATGGTATTTTTTGAGAAAATACTCACGCGATTTCAGCAAGAAGAAGAGCTCTTTTATAAGAATCTACGGAAAACCGGAGGGGCGATGACTTCTTTATTGGAAGAGATAGAGCGAAAAATCTATAATGAGCAAGATTGGGTTGCTGAAAAAGTCTTGTCAGAGCTGGAGAATTCTTTAATCCTCAATAAGGAAGAACTCCTGCATATTTCAGCGAGTTATCACAATCGATTGCGCGTAGAATACCGTCGAAATGTGCGCTCGATGGGACACGATATGGAGCAACTCCAAATCGGTAAGCGACTAGCGAAGCGAAGCAGGTCGAATAAGTATTACGATCGGGTCACCAGTTCCATCACGGATTTTAGTGATCAATACCTGCTCACAATACGCACGCTGCTAAACATGATCTCGATGGAGCTTGCAGTGAATGGCACAAGGAATCGACAGGAGGCCATTCTGGAAGGTTTCCATACAAAGATTTCTCAATCCCTGAAAAACAATTATTTGAAGAAGTTGGATCAGGTGACAGAAAAGCTGGGCAAACAAAAAGAGGACAACCTGGGAACCCTAAAAGTAGCGTTTGATTTTGACGCGGAGCTCTATGAAAGCGTGGAAGAACATTTTGCCAAGATGATCGCGCTGACAGAGGAAATGCCAGAATCGGTAGAAATATATGCCCTGCAATCAGCCAATGGCGAAGAGCATGAAACCATTTCCATTCCCGTTTCGCGGATGGCGGAATATTTTTTTAAATCACGGTATGAAAACCCTGTGGAAGATGCCTTCGAACAGTTCATTGAAGCACTCAAGCGATCGGTCTTTACGGCACAAGATGCCATAAGCCTCGCGCAGTTCAATAGCGAAAATGCCAAAGAGAATGAGGAAATGTCTGTTAAAGAAATTCTTGAAACGTGTAAACTGAAACTCGAAAAGGAAGCTGCGCAAGTAACGCAGTACCTCGCTGTATTCAAGAAATCGTCGGAAGAGTCGTTGGAAAGCGTATTTGATCCATTGTCAACCGTCAAAATTCAAGAAAGCGCCATGGACTTTAGCTCTGGGCTAATTAGCTACCAAGGCAAGCAAGTACTCACAGGAGCAGGTGACTTATTCGGTAAAGTATCCAAATCCATTCAAAAAGTGATCACCAAACTGTGGTATAGCCGCAGTGAAACGATCCTGATGAGTCGCAAACTCGATAAAAGCAACCAGTTGATCTCGGTTAATAGCAGACTGCTAGACTTGAAGGATAAGCTCAATCCAAATGCTTCCACAATTCAGCACCTTCCACAGTATTATGTTTCCTTGTTTAGCGGAAAATCTAACATCGGAAAAGATTTTTGGGTGAAAAGGCAAACCGAAGAAGAAGCCTTTAAAAAGGCGCTCAAGCGATATAAATCAGGGTATGGTGGAGGAATCATGCTACTGGGCGATCGTAATTCGGGTAAAACTGCTTTTGCCAAACATATAACACAAGCACTCTGCAAGGGGAAAAATATCTATGCTATTTTTCCTCCCATTGCTGGGACCACATCCACGGCAGTATTTAAGGACCTATTTGCGAAAGCTTTACAACAAAGAGGCGATTTACGGCAAATGATCAACCGATTGCCCGCTGATAGTGTGATCATCATCAACGATCTTGAGTTGTTTTGGGAACGTACCGAAGAAGGATTGGAGATCATTAAAAAGTTGGAAGAACTCATTGATGAACTTGGAAAAAGAGTGCTTTTCATTGTCAATATGAATCCATATGCGTACCGACTCATTAACCAAATGACGCGCCTAGGTGATCGTTTCATTGAATTAATCCCATTAAAACCATTCAGTGCGGAAGAAATTCAAACGTTGATTCTTAAACGGCACAAGTCCAGTGGACTGGATTTTGGCTATAGTGAAGGCGCTGGACAGCTCAATGAAGTGCAAATGGCGGCTTTGTTTAATGCTTATTTTAACTACAGTAATGGCAATCCCGGGACAGCACTCAATGGTTGGCTGGGGAGAATCAAGAAAGTAAGCAATGGCTTTATCGAAGTGTCCAAGCCAGATTATCCTTCGCTAGATACACTGAAACAATTGGATGCCGAGTGGAATATGCTGTTGGTGCAGTTCATTCTACATAAACGACTAACAGAGAAGAAGATATTACAAATCACTCAATGGACGGAATCAAAGACTAAAGCGGTCGTATTGGCCATGTTGCGTGCCGGAATAATTATAGAGAAATCTTCTTTGGTGTATCATTTGGACACTTTTATTCAACCGTTTGTGGTAGATGCGCTGAAGGAAAAAGAACTGTTGAAATGAGGTGGGATCGATTGGTGTCGAAAGTAAAAAGCTATTTTAGAAAGGAGAAACCTAGCCACATTTCCTTGACGAAAGAAGTGGGCAAAATGCAGGAAGTATTTCTTGAAGGAGTCACGATGGATCGCGCCGAGGACATTAGGCAGACAGTTTTGCTCATTCCATGGAGCATTGCCGGCGAACATCCAAAAGTAAGAGAATCCACAGAAAGCAAGTCTGGATTGATGATATCATTCAAGGCCATTGGAACGCAAGGATCAGAAAATATCAAGCAAGCACTCGTCGAGAAGTTCAGGAATCAGGAATCGTAGTTGTCGTTGGATTTAATTAGTGTCTGTACGGAAACTAATGCCAGGTGATTTAAATATCATTATTCGAGGATCATATCGCATTATTCTAATTGGTTTTTATGTCTGTTGACCCGCACCTAATACTTGTGCTTTTCAATTTCAGTTTTTAGGTCTCTTCTAGGTTATTTTTATTTGTTTTTTTTGATAGGGACATACCTATCCCTGTCAAATGAT
>Ga0208646_1001647_pt1 | contig 10376 bp, 18 predicted proteins | sample AntAceMetag02UK8_FD_184762 | JGI IMG/M metagenome (GOLD analysis project Ga0208646, IMG submission 184762) | Saline lake microbial communities from Ace Lake, Antarctica - Antarctic Ace Lake Metagenome 02UK8 (SPAdes) (version 2) | ecosystem: Environmental > Aquatic > Non-marine Saline and...
GGGGGATTAGTGGTATTGGTGGTGCGGGGTTTTGGTCGCGGTGGTACCTCTGGAGTTACCCAGATTTTGAGGGTGTTAAAAAGTTTATGTCAAAGAGGTTTGGAATTAAAATTGTAAACTAATACTAATGATTGGTCTATTGAGTATCCCGATTGTATTTTTGGTATTTTATCTCCTATCCAAATACAAGTCTAAAATAAAGATAGACTCTGAAAAAGACAAACCACCACCTATAAACCCAAGTGCCCCCGGTGTTCATTACTACGAGGAATGCGACTATGAGGGTAAACATATACACACCGATGAGGCTCCTTCAAATGTAACGGGGAACTTCAAATCTATCCGTGTTGTTGACGATTTTGACGTGAGAGCCTATAACACGGATGATGTTGAGGTATTTTTAAGGGGACCAACCACCATCAAGTGTACACCCTTTAAAAGTATGGATATCACAAGTAATTGACACCGGCTCGTGTCGCTGCATCGTCAATCTCATCAACCACTTCCCAAGCCAACATACATTCTTCGGTATTTGCATCATGGTGTTCACAAATAGTATGAGCAATGTCAAGGGCCTCGTGAAGAATCATTTTTAGACGCACTTGTCTCACTGTAATTTTTTCTGGTTCGTTGAGAGATGGAGCTTCATACATGTGTTGTAAAGCTATACGTCTAATCTCAGATTTTTTCAATTTATTATGAAACTCATCACTGTGTTGAGCTTTGCACCACACATTAGGTCTAACCATGTGAGTGGTAAGAATACCTATCATTATATATTACATAACATTTAAAGCTTTATAACATATAACAAGTAAATGGAATTCATTTATGAAATAGAGAATGCTTTACCAAAACAAATATGTGAAATAATAATAAAACGTTACCAAAAAGATGACAGGAAAAGACCATCAAAAACATTTAGTGGTACTAAAGATGTACGAAAATCAAACGTTTTAAATTTTTCATACTTAGAGGACTGGAAGGACGTTGATGATATCATATTTGATGTTTTTACAAAAGGTTTTAATAAATACAAAGAATATATTAAAACCCATATTAATGGTAATGGTGATGAATCTATATCTCACGCTATATATGAGGTATTTACAGACCTATTAGATGAAGGATATTTTGTTCAAGAGTATAAAACAGGTGAGTATTACAGATATCATATAGATGATCACGCTAAAGGTAATACACCTCGTACTATATCATGTATTCTATATTTAAACACTCTAGAAGAAGATCAAGGGGGGTGTACGGAGTTTATTGGCGGTAAAAAAATTAGACCAATTCAAGGTAAATTGTTGATGTTTCCATCGGGTTGGACATATATTCATAGGGGTGCACCTGTAAAAAACAGTGGTGTAAAATACACCATTGGAACATGGGCAATTTAAAGAATATATATGTGTAGTACTAATGGAAGCTCGTGTTGCTATTACGAAAGTATTACTCCCACGTATTAGACAACTTGAACAGGAAGTGGCCGAATTAAGAAAGCAAACATGGCCATATGTTCAAGCTCAAAAGGAGGATATGGGTATGCGCGATTTAGAAGAAATTGTAGAGTTTTTCAAAGACCTGGATGATGAAACTTTGTTGAAACTCTTGAGAATGAAGAGGAAATTCTCGAGAAATCCACCTGGGCTTCCAGGAAGGGAGGTTGACATTGTCATGAACCTACGAAATAATTTTTCTTAATGTATACTAAATGAATCTCGGTCTATTTACCGCACCAGTTGTCGCTTTTCAAAAAGATAAAGATCTTGACTCAAGTACATTAATTTCATTGATATCTTCGTGTATGTGTTGTATGATGATGCTTTACGGTGGTATGAAAGCACCTATGAAAAGTCCACCAATGATGATGGGTATGCTCGTATGTTGTCTATGCAGTATCTTCTCCACTACGATGGTAGGTACAGATACTGCACACCGATTTAGTCGGTCTGAATAATTAGAAAAAATCATCCGTTCTGTACATAGTAACATTGAATGAACCAGTTTTACCAGTCACTGAGACTGCTTCATTTCCATATAGTTCCTGGCAGCCAATGTCATCCATACAATCGCGCGAGTCAATACTGATGGGTAATGGGTAGAGGTTTTCACCACCTGTTGTGGTGTAGAAATTGTAGCGGTCGCGGCGTCCTCTGACTTCTTTACCGTAGAGAGGTAGGGTCTCATCACCATCACCGATGAGGACACCCATCTGTTGCATATGTCCAGGTTTGTATTGCTTGATAGGTGCTTGTCTAAACTCTGGACTATGGGGTCTCTCTTGGCGTTCCATAAATCTAGGTTGAATCGGCATCACAGGGACAGGAACGTCTACTGGAACTTCAACCACTTTGGGATTTTGGTACATGTACCCAACGATAATTATGAGAACAATGAGGGCAACCCATAGGATTTGAGTTTTTGTCTTGTTCTTAATCTTCATTACTATAGTTAAGGAAAATCTTTTATATAAAGACATGAGGGTACTCGCTATAGATATTGGGTACCATAATATGGGTCTAGTGGTCGCCGAGTGTGGGAATGGACCAAAGATTGATGTGAATTATATAAAGAAGGTAAGTTTAGAAGACTATAAATATATTCAAACAAATGGTATAGTTGACCTGGTACCCCTTATGGTTGATGATCATAGAGATATATTCGATAGTGCAGATACAATCCTAATAGAGAGACAACCGCCCATTGGTTTTACAAATATTGAGGTACTTTTAAATTACATGTTCAAAGATAAAGTTATACTAGTTTCACCTGTGAGCATGCATGTACATTTTGGTATGAGACACCTAAACTACGACGAGAGAAAGGAAAGGACTATTAGCCTATGTGACAAATATACAGGTATTGATATTCCATACGAGAGAAAGCATGACATAGCTGATGCTGTATGTATGCTCCTGTATTACAATTTTATGACGTCGGTTCACTCATTTGATCAGTTTAAATACCGCGCGTCGTAGACTTCTTTTTCTTCTTTTTATCCCGGATAATCTCTAGAGAGTTTACAATCTTCTCCAAAACTTGAGACATATTGTATGTACCTGGGTTATTCATATACTCCTTGAGCTGATCAATGTTATAATCTAGAGAGTTCTTCTCACCCTTAATCTGCTCATTGAGAATTACCATACGCCCTTTAGTCTCCTCAATTATTTCTTCAAACTCACCTTTCTGAGTGGTAAAATCTTCATCAAGTTTGTTAGTCATTTGAATGAGATATTGATACTGATTTTTGAGTAATTCCCTCTTAATATCAGACTTCGCCATCATGATACGTCTATCAATATCGTTCATCTCCCTCTCAATGAGATCAGCAGATTTCATGTAATTTGTTTCCAATGCATTTTTTTGAATACCGAGGTGATTGAGATTTTGTTCATGTTGTTCGTATTCGTAAAGAGAGGTACTCATGTTATATCTACTACTGGTTCAAAATCTTTATATTATTTTGGAATTTTACCACTAGTGAGATCTTTGAAATCGTTTATAAACACATCAAAACGTCCGAGACGATATTGTACAACAGCCCATAACGCGAAAAATACTGTTTTTGTGAGATTATTTACATCGTTATCTTCCATCTTATATATGGGGCTCACGACGCGATGCATAAAAGTCTCCTCCTTCTGTTGACCGGTCACATACATTTCAGCTTGCGTTAAAGCACATGTGTCATCATTTACTGACCAATGATAAAATAAGAATGGGATGAGTATAGAATAAAACTCCAGGTTACGCCTGTCATTTGTGAAGGGAATCACGAGAATAGCTATCAGAAAAACAAGATGAATCCAAAAAATTATATTCATCTAATATAAGATGAGCGTAGAAAATTTTAGCGGTATGTCTACCTCAGCTCTGAAAGAAAAAGAACTCGAGCTAAGAGAAAACAGTTGGAACGATCAACATGAAAATATATTACGTCAATGGGGTGAGGCGGCTGGGTGTTATAGGTTCATGAATCATCGGGCGTATTTTATGTACAAGAAACTCTCAATGCGGTTTACTTTACCTGTTATTGTTCTATCAACTCTTACTGGTACAGCGAACTTTGCGCAAGATCAATTCCCAGAATCAATAAGGGGGGCGGTTCCATCTATCATTGGTGGTCTTAACTTGATTGCTGGTCTCGTAGCGACGATTTCAAATTTCTTAAAGATTAATGAGTTGATGGAGAATCACAAGGCGGCCGCGTTATCATATGGTCTTCTATCTAGAAATATCCGTCTCATGTTGGCTTTGGCCCGACGAGAACGTTATTCAGATGGTTTAGATTTTGTAAACACATGTAAAGCTGAATATGATCGTCTAATAGAACAGTCACCTTCCATTCCAACAAGTATCCTGAATGATTTTGAAAAGCAATACCCCCTGAATAACACATTTACAAAACCAGAAATCCTAGATGTTCGTGCAATTCCGAAGTATAAACGTGCGAGTGTACCAGAGTCTATTACAAAGGGTGGTCCCTTCAGTAAAATTGGAGAGCTGGTACGATCAAAGAATGAATATCAAGAAAAAAGTAAACTTTTAGAAGATATGATTTCTGAAGAGGAAGAGGAAGAGGAAGAGGAAGAGGTTACACCTGAGGAGTCTGAAGAAGAGACAGACGTTGAGCAAGGTATACCAAAAGAATAAGCACAACAATGTTAGTTAAAGCGGCACACACTGCATATGGTAAAATTTTCCTTTTTAAAGGTTTTACGATACGTTCTTGTAGTGCGTGATTATCAAGCACTAAATCTATGGCTTGATTAGTAAGATCATCAATGGACTCTTTCATTAAAATAATCAGACAAAAAAAAGAAGAGCCTGTTACCACACTTCACACAAAACAAATTGAATTATTGAAGAAATATATTTCCGAACGGAAGAATGTATTTATATGTGGTTCATCTGGTGTTGGTAAATCCTATTTACTAAAGTCTGTACTTGACGAAATAAATAGTATAGAAATAGAAAAAGATCATCTAAAGTCTAAATCACCTTTTCTATCGTTCATACAAAATGCACCAAAACATGCATTTATTGAAGACTATGATTCGGATTTCAAATCTATCATAGAAAAGGTTTCTGATGGGGGGAGAATGACACGAGGATCATTAGTCGTGACCTCAGTAAATATGTGTATATTCCCCAACTTTGAAATTATTTTCATACCCAGACATAAACCTGGTAGATTATTAACCCTCATAGAAGATAGATCTTCACCTGCAGAGAATGCAGCAATTAGATGTAATGGTAACATTCGGGACTTTTTCACATATTTAGATGGTTTTGATGACAAGGATGTTTTCAAAACACCTAAAGAGTATATCAAGGATATTCTAAGTGACCCAGACCCTATAGGTATCCCAGATTCAATACATGAACATGGTCATATATGGGATATATTTCAAGAGAATTACTTAGATTCTAAGGGTGTAGATGTGACAGGTGTAACGGATGCATTTTGTGAGGCAGATATATATGATACACAAATGTATACGATGGGTAACTGGCATCTAATGCCTTATTTCATACTCAATGCACTCGTGGTACCAAAGTCTGCACTTGGAAAACCACTAGACAAGGATACCATTAGACCTGGGAGTTGTTGGACAAAGTATGGAAACTATCGGATGAGAAATCAAAAGTATAAAGAAATTCAAAAACGTGGTGGTAATAACTTATGTATTGACGATTTATGTTTGATAAAGAAGTATGCAGAAAATGGTGATTTGCAGCCTATGCTTGATTATGGTTTAACCCCACAAGATTTTGACGTAATGAATCATTTAGCAGTAGGAAATAGGTTAAAACAGAGAGACGTAACAAGAGTAAAGAAAGCATTGAAATATGCCTATGAACAAGGAAAAGCATGAAGAAGAGGAAGAGATTTCCGAATGCACTAAAACTATCGGTAACGAACTCCATTTTTATGGTGATATTACCCCTGAGAATACCCTAGAGTTTGTTGAGGCTTTCAAGAAATTGGAGATTCACTTACTCAAACAACAAGCTGATCTTATCGGGTATCAACCACAGATTCGTGTTCATATCATGAGTGGAGGTGGTGATGTCTATTCAGGGTTTGCTCTTAAGAATATCATAGAGAAGTCTAGGGTTAAAGTTATCACTATCGCACAAGGTGCTTGTTGCTCAGCGGCTACTTTCATGTTCCTAGGTGGATCAGAGCGTCGCATGGGGTTGAATGCATACCTTATGATTCACCAGATTTCAACTGAAATATGGGGAGAATATAGGGATCTCAAACATGAGATGAAAAATTGTGAGAAACTTATGAAGGATCTCAAGAAGATGTATATGTCAAAGACTGAGATCCCCGAGAAGAAGTTTAAGAAACTGATGAAGAAAGACCTCTATTTGTCGGCATCAAGATGTCTAAAGTATAAGATTGCTCACGCTGTTGATTAATCGTTACATATCTTCTATAGAGACCTAATACACACAAAATTAAAAATCCTATTGCAAATGTATTGGTGTTCATAGGCAGATTTGTACGTTCTGGTGGCCTAAGTCGCTCCATTCTACCATAGTTTACAACTGGTATCATATTTAAAGTTGAGAAATTATTTAAACGTATAATGGAACGCCTTATCCGAGAAGATAAAAATGGAAAGCAGAGATTTACCGATATTCACGTAGAAGATTTCGGTGATGGTACTGTAGATATCGTAAAGACCAGTGGTATGGTTGGTAGTGATAAAGTGATTGTGTCACGAACTAATGTGAAGACGGGCTACGAAAAAGCGGTGTCCCGTGCACAAACCATGTGGAACAATGAGAATATCAAAGTGACTCAAATTCTACCAATGTTGGCTAACAAATGGGAGGATCGTCAACAATACATATCCGAACCCTTTTACGTTCAACCTAAAATTGATGGTGTTCGTCTACTTGTGTCTAAAAAGGGGTGCTTCTCTAGAACTGGTAAACCCGTCAAGGGAATTGATCATCTCTCTGATGGCCTCAGAGAGGGTGAGTGGTTAGATGGTGAGTGTTATGCACCCAATAAAACGTTTGAAGAAATCACAAGTATATTCAAGACAAACCCCAAAGATCTCGAGTTTCATATTTTTGATTACTTTGATCTTGAACGACCAGAACTAACATTTGAAGAACGTATGGATTGTATTAGTATTGACACATTCCTGGTCAAAAAGAAATCCAGTGTGAAAACGTATCACGATCTTTTCATTTCACGTGGATATGAAGGTGTCATGATTAGAGATGCCAAGAGTACCTATGAAATTGGGAAGAGGAGCAACTATCTCCTCAAATATAAGGAGTTTCAGACCGAAGAGTATGAAATTGTTGGTGCAAAGACTGGTCATGGTAGGGATGCAAAGGCGGTCGTTTGGATGTGTAAAACCCAAGATGGTCAGGAGTTTAATGTGAGACCCGAGGGTACTATTAGTCAACGGGAAGAACAATACAATAATTACAAGAAGTATATTGGAAAAATGCTCACAGTGCGTTTCCAAAACCTTACTAGTATGAAGGTACCACGTTTCCCAGTAGGTGTGGTGATTAGAGATTATGAATAATATATCATGTAATTATAGATGAATACGAAGATTGCTATAGATGTAGATGAAGTTCTTGTTCACTTTCTCAAACCCATGGCTAAATGGAAAGGTGTTGAATTACCTAAACAACCAAAGTATAATTACCTTTATAGAGAAGTTTTTAATTGCACAGAAGAAGAATCACAAAAAATCCTCAATGAATTTTACTTTTCCGAAGATTTCAAAAACTTAGAACCCATAAAGGGATCCCAATTTGCTATGCAGAACTTGAATGAAGTGTTTGATAGAATGTACATAGTCACGGGTCGTCAAGAAATTGTACGAGAACCCACTGAACTCTGGATTGAACATTTCTTCCCCGGTGTTTTTCATGATGTCATTCTCACAAATAGTTTTACAGATAATGAAATCAAAAAAGTTGATGTATGCCGCGCTCTATCAATTGGGTGTATTATTGACGATAGTATGGGTACATGTAATGAATGTATAGTTGGTGGTATAGAGGCTTTAAATTTTATCGGAGAGGAGACGTATCCATGGTGTGAAGTAACTAAAATTAGTATACCTGGATGGGGTAAAAAGCTTATACTCTAATACAAGGTTATTGGAATGAGAACATCACTGTTTTTTATTTTCATTAAAATGACATCCTTACTGTCACCACCTTTCATGACAAGATTGACTTCCCCGCATTCAGTTCCTGGTCTCTTATATCTATCACATGCAACTTGGGTCTTCATAGTGATATTCATATTTTGACTATACCCTACAAAGGTTCTATCAACCTCACCCTTGTTGTCACGAGATTCAACTATAGCTTTCCATGAATAGGGGCCGAATTTCCAATCATTAGGTGTCTCAATAGGTGGAGGCGGGGCATTTAAACTCATGGCTTTTATCCGTCCATCAAAACGTCGTTTAATTGAAATAAATGGTCGGGTGATCACAGTCAACATATATAAATAATACGTTATTAGTTTTAAGTCATTTTTACAAAATGGAAAACACTTTGTAAAAGCAACTAACTCTCCCAACCGGGTTCGAACCGATGACCTTGCGATTAACAGTCGCACGCTCTACCAACTGAGCTATGGGAGAAAAAATGACAGTTGTACTATCAATATACGGTACGCGTCTCCTCTCTACCTGAATCGAACAGGTGACAAATGGAACTACAGTCCATTGCTCTACCAACTGAGCTAAGAGAGGGGAGCTCCCACCAAGACTTGAACTTGGGGTGGTGGATTCAAAGTCCACAGTGTTTACCAACTACACTATGGGAGCACAACTATCAATATGAGTAGTCTCTTCTTTAAGCTCGTTTAAATACTTAAATGTAGTCAGTGATAATGAAAAAACTCCAGCTGATGTATTGGCAATAATCATGGGTATAACATTGTAATACACGGAATATACGAGACCCATAGAACTAGCTATCATGTTTATACCTAGAAACATATAATTAAGCGCGTTTGTGTCCTTCTCTCGGTATACATGAGATACTTGGGGTATGAACATAATACCAATTAGTATTGCACTTGTCAGCCCAATACCATCAATGAAGTTCATCTTATTCTAAACTATTTTCTAGTGTTTAAGTAGGTATGTTACCACTTCTCATTATATTACTTGTGACAGTACTAGTGTTTTTCTACAGTACGAGAAATACTAAGATAGAAGAGTACGACTATAAGTGTTTCCTTTTGACTTTGCCAAAAGAGGTGGAGAGGCAGAAACGTTTCATGAAAAACCATAATCAGGAAGTACCAATTGAAATCATCTATGGACCAGATACACGTGATGTTAAGAAAGCGAGAAAGTTTGAACATATGATTGAGGGTGAATACTTTGAAAAAGCTGTAGAAATGCACTACGACAATAGTGTGAAGAGGCCTGACATTACATATTTTAACATGGGTGCTATTGGTTGTTTCATGGGTCACATGGATTTTTATGAGAAATGTTTTGCACAGGGTTTGAAATATGCGGTTATTTTTGAAGACAATGTTATTGTAAAGTCAGATAAACTCTACAAAGAGATACAAAATGTCATAGATGATAGAGGTGATGAGTTTGAAATGTGTTTCTTTCATTGTCTTTCACGTCTACCCGATAAACAAGATGGGAAGTTAGAAAAGGTGAAGTGGATCTCTAGCACCAAGTGTTACCTCATTAATGTTGAGAACATGAGGGATTATATGAAGTACTTTTTACCCATGGATAACCACATTGATATGAAACATGAAGATATCATCAGTAAAGGTGCAAGAATCTACTATAAAGATATGCGTCGGTACATGAAGATTGATAGGACCCATGGTAGTACAATTGGACATCATCAACACGGTCGTCCAGATTTCTTCTCGCGAAACTACCCAAGTGCTACACCAAGTGATGTCAAATGGGGGTATTAAGTGTGTCTCTCTGTAATCATATATTCCGGGTACATCTCACGCATTAACCGCTTTTGTGGGAGATAAATATTTCTTTTCTCATTGGAACACATAGCCTCAGTGACAAAATTAACAATCTTCTCATCATGTCTAACATCCATTTGGATAGTGTATCCAGAAACCAAAGTTTCGTGTACATCTAGATACACTTTACCCGTGGGGAACAAGATGTTCTCACTGAGGGTCATAGTATTAAAATGACGACCAATCATCCCAATACGAGCTCTAGCAATGGTGATCGCGGACATAATTCTGTACTTTTCCTACGCTCCAAACGAGACTCAAGATTGCCGTGGCGTTTTTGAAAGTCTCCTTAGGGGAGTTCATTTATAGATTTTATATAGTTTTGGTTTCACTTAGGTTAAGC
>Ga0208646_1001649_pt1 | contig 10372 bp, 14 predicted proteins | sample AntAceMetag02UK8_FD_184762 | JGI IMG/M metagenome (GOLD analysis project Ga0208646, IMG submission 184762) | Saline lake microbial communities from Ace Lake, Antarctica - Antarctic Ace Lake Metagenome 02UK8 (SPAdes) (version 2) | ecosystem: Environmental > Aquatic > Non-marine Saline and...
AGTATCGGTCCACCTACCGGTCTAGGAGCTTTTAATATGGCAGATGTAACGATACCAGCAGGAAAGCCAACTCCCGCAGTAGGCACTGTAACTAGGGTATACACCGCAGGGCAATCGATCACCAGCGGAGATGTTGTTTACGTAGATTCGACCGATGCAGGGAGAGTTGCTAAAGCCGACGCGGACGCGGAGGCGTCAGCCCGCGCGGTTGGTATCGCCGTAACAACGTCTGCCGCGAATCAGCCATGCGTAGTTGCCACGAGCGGCCGGCTCGTTTATAGCGGGGCTTCGCCGTTTGTCCAGGGGTTGTCTTATTGGGTATCAACCACATCAGGGGCTATGGCCCCTGAGGCAGATCTTGCTAGTGGCGACTATAAAACGATGCTCGGGGTTGCAACAGCAACGGCCGTTTTTCAGCTGAAAATAGATGCAAGCGGAGCTACGGAAACAGCCTAATGCCAGCAGGACGACACGATCACCGCGCCTCAATCCAAACGAGGCAAGTCACAGAAGACGCCGGCGGCAACGCCGTTGAGTCGTGGGTCACTATTGAATCGAGGTGGGCATCGCTCCAGGACGCGGGCGGGAGTGAACTGTACCGGGCGAAAAAGATCGACGCGACGATCGATGCTGTGATCATGCTACGCGAGCAGTACGCGGGCCTGTCGCCCGAGGACAGGATCGAGATCGATGGGCGCACGTTCCATATCAAGGCAGTGCTGGGCGGCAGCGACCGCACAGCGAAACGCGGCCAGACAGTCCACACCAAGGAGGTCTTGTAATGGCATCACAAATCATCGGCGAAAAAGCACTAACTAAAAAGCTCAATCGCCTCGCCAAAGACAGCGAGCGCAATAAGATGGTCCGCCCCGCATTACGTGAGGCTGCGGCTGTGATCCGCAAGAAGGCCCGTGGCAACGTCGCGAAAGAAACCGGACTACTCCGCGAGTCTATCCAGATCAAAGCCAAGACCACAAAAGGCGTTCCATACGCGGTCGTCGGCCCGCAAACCAAGAAGTATAGGCGAGTCGTTTGGCGTGCTGATGCAAACTTCGGCGAGGGCGGGTGGGTAATGTCTGACCCGTCTAAATACGCGCACTTTGTCGAGTTCGGGACGAGCCCCAAGGGGAACCATCCCGGCACGCCGCCACAGCCTTTTTTACGGCCGGCGTACGACAGCACTAACTCGCGATCAATCATCGTGAGGCGTATACAAAGCGAGCTTCGTAAGCAGGCCCAAGGGCGAGTCGGCAAGACCGTCACCAGCCGGGCAGCGGTCAGCGCATTGCGAAAGGTTGGGCGATGAGCTTGATGACTGACCTACGCGCCAGGCTCGTCGCAGACGCGACGCTCGCAGGCATCGTCGGAACTCGCGTGCGGATGAACCGTTCCGAGCAGTCTGATGCGCTGCCTCGCGTTGTCATCCACCAAATCAGCGGCGACCACAAACACCACATGACAGCGGCGACCGGCAAGGCGACCGGCCGAGTCCAGATCGATTGCCACGCATCATCCCCGGTCGAAGCGGAATCAATCGCGGAAGCCGTGCGGCAGTCGCTTGATGGGTTCAGGGGGCAAGTCAATAGCGGCACATTCGTATCGATGTGCCATCTCGACAGCGAGCGCGCGGACTACGCGAGCCCACACCAAGGGGGCCACGCCAGTGACGGTGTGGACTCGATCCAACTTGATTACCTCATCGGCTGGTCTGTGACCGTGCCGACATTTACTTAGGAGCCAAACTATGCCAGTCGATATCAGCACAGGCGCAACCGTAACATTTGGAACGTCGGGGTTCTCAGCGAACGTCAATAGTATTAGCTGGTCCAGTGTCGAACGTGCATCGGTCGAAACCACGCACTTAGGCACGACGACGGCGCACACGTTCACGCCGGGCGACCTGTTTAATCCGGGTGAACTGTCCTTAGAAATCCAGTTTGATCCCGACGATTACCCGCCAATCGATGCGGCTGCTGAAACGATCACAGTGACATTCCCCCTTTCGTCGGGCGGGTCGAGCGCAGCGACCTGGGCGGCGTCAGGCTTTGCAACGGGATTCGAGTTTGGCCTTCAAACCGAAGAGTTGATGACGGGATCGCTCACTGTGAAGCTCTCTGGTGACATCACTGACACAGACGAAAGTTAAACCTATGAAAGTCAGAATCTTAAAACCCACACGCAAGGTTAAAGGCTTTGTCGGCGACATCGTGGACATCGACGCAGAGACGGGCAACGCGCTTGCATGTACGAGCGTTGTCGAAATTGTCGAGCACGATAAGGTTGTCATCAATCGCCTGCCAGCCACGCGGCGCGACTACCGGCCCAAGTCCGTCAAGCTCGCAGAACTGAACGGCGAGGATGTGTCGGGCGCTGATCTAATTAGCAAGCTAGAGAAACCGAAGAAACCGAAAGGAAATAAAGTTGATAACGAAAGATAGCTTTTTGTCGCCATCTAAGATCGCGGGGCCGTTTGATATCCCCAAGCTCGGAGATATCTATGTGCGCGAAATCCCATACGATCACACGCTAAAGATCTTCCAGGCTGAGGACTGCGACCGCTTCCTGCGTATCGTGATCGCGAGCGTCTGCAACGAAAGCCGTGAGCCTGTTTTTTGTTCAGCGGACATCATGAGCCTCCGCGAGATGGGGATTACGAAGATTGATCCACTGGTGTCCGTGGTCATGAAGTATTCCGGCGCTGAGGCTGAGGATGTAGAAGATGCGTTGGGAAACTTAGAAGCGACTACGACGAGCGATTCTGGCACCGGCTAGCGCTCGCGTGGTCGTGTACTAAGGCGGAGGCAAAAGCACGATGCACAAAAAAAGAGTTTGTTGAATGGGTTGCATACGATCGGCTAGAACCGTTTGGCGAAGAGCGAAGCGATTTGCGCATGGCGATATTAGCAATGGTCATCGCCAGGGCAAACGGCAGTAAGACTGCAAAGCCTTCGGACTTTATGCCTGAGTTTGACCAAGGGCCGAAGGTACAGCCGCCGGGCCAATTACTGGCGAAGTTTAGGCAGTACACGAAGTTGTATAACAGGACCGCAGGAAGCTAATGGCAACAAGTATCGCCAATCTCGCCGTCATGCTCAGCGCGAATACATCGCAGTATTCGTCGGGGCTTCGGCGGGCGCAAGGCCAGACGCGCAACTTTGGCCGGTCGGTCAATCAGTCAATCAGTCGCGTGTTCTCGTCGGTCGCCCGGCTCGGTTCGCTGGTCGCTGGCGGAAGCGCAATTGTAGTGCTCACCAGCCAACTCAGGCGTCTTGACGACGCAGCCAAGACCGCATCAAAGATCGGCACGACGACCGAGGAATTGTCGCGGCTGCAATTCGCGGCCAAGCAAACCGGCGTTGAAACCAACACGCTAAACATGGCGATGCAGCGCATGGTTCGGCGGATCAGTGAGGCGGCGCGAGGCACTGGCGAGGCGAAAGATGCGATTAAAGAGCTAGGGCTTGACGCGGCGAAGCTCCGTGATATGGGGCCGGCTAAGGCCATGCGAGAGATCGCAGACGCGATGGTCAAGATAGAGAGCCCAGCGGATCGCGTGCGACTCGCCATGAAACTGTTTGACTCCGAGGGCGTCGCGTTGGTCAACACGCTGGCCGGCGGGTCTGCGGCGCTTGATGCGTTCGGCGCAACGTCCGACCGCATCGGCAACACGATCGATAGCGGCGCGGCAAAGTCGGCCGAGGAATTTAACGACTCAATCCAACGGCTTAAATCATCGTTCGGCGGGATCGCGGCATCGGCGGTCGGCGTGCTTGCGCCGGCTATCCAGCGGGTCTCGGACAAATCAACAAAGCTTGTGGCAGCGATGCGGTCATACAATTCCGAGAGCGTAAAAAACATCGCCAGAAATACCGCGATGGCTGCCGGCTTCACCGCTGGTATGCTTGTGATGAGCAGAATGATAAAGATTATCGCCCGCCTAGTTGCTGCGCTCCGCAGTATGGCGGTTGCACAGTCGATCGTAACGGCGATGAGCGGGCCAAAGGGGTGGGCTATAGTCGCTGCGGGGTTGGCCGTCGCTGCAGGGTCGGCCTTCGCCGTCAACAAGTTATTTGACAAGATGGGAACGAAAGTCGAAGAAGTCGCGGAAAAGACCACGGATGCGGGGATCGACACTGAATCGGCCATGCGCAAGATTGAGATGTCAGTTGAAGACGTGGGCAAGTCCATAGATGAATCGACCAAGGGGCCGCTAGAAGATGCTTACCAAATGACGCTCCAGTGGAAGAGCGGGTTTGAGCAAGCCGAGGCAGCAGCAAAGCAGATATTTGAATCAACGCGAACGCCAGCCGAGCGACTTGCATCCCAGGTCAAGGAAATCAATGAGCTTTTCAAGGATAACCTTATCGATGCCGAGACGGCCAGCCGCGCGCTCGGCCAGCTTAATAAAGACCAGAGGCGCAGCGGCAACACTGGGCCACCAAAACTCAATACAAACCGCGTCAACTTCGGCGCACTCGGCGCACGAGGCGCAAGCACCGGGCGCGAAGAGTTGTCGAGAATTGAAAAACAACAGCTTGAAGAAGCGAAGAAGAGAGCAGCTATCCAACAGGAAACGCTCGATGTAATAAAGACGCTTGACATATCGCAAGCTGCAAGGGTGGTGAGGTTCTAAGATGGCAGTAATCGCAAATGAATTACCGCTCGGCACAGCAACGATTGCATCTAGCGCTCGCCAGTACTCGCGCGTCTGGCAAGTTATTTCAGATACAAAGATCAACCCGATATCTGCTATCGCGTCAGCGCCGGTGTCTATCGGCCATATCTTCCCGCAAGACCCCGATGCTAGGTGCGTTGATATCTCTGGCAAGTGGCAGCGAAGTGAGGACTCGCAACTCATCTACTTGGTCACCGCGTCATACGAGACGCGCAGCGGCGGGTCAGAAGACGATCAAGAGGATGACAACCCACTTAATGACCGGCCTGTAAAACGGTGGGGTTCGAGCACGGTTCGCCTGCCTGTTCGCTTCACAAATGCCAAGCCGCCAGTGCCGATTGTAAATAGTGTTGGCGCGCCGTTCGACCCGCAGCCGGAAGAAGATTTTAAGATCCTCACTTATTCGTACCAAGTGAACCAGGCCGTCTATAACGAGAACCGCGCGATTGGGTTTCGTGGCGCGATCAACAACAAAGCAATCACGATCGGGGGCGTGCGGCTCAAGGAATACCAAGCACGCGCGGCATCGATCGAAGCGTCCAACGGCGAGCGTAACGGCGTGCGGTTTTGGTCTGTTTCTATCACGATCGAGATCGGCGACGACTGGCGTCTATTGATTCCCGACGAGGGCTTAAGGAAGTTCAAAGATGATCCCGAAGGCGAGAGTACTAGCCCTAAGTATCTCGGCGACGGGAAGTTTGGCGAAATCGTCCCGATCTTAGACGGCAACGGCAACCCGGTCACGCAGGCTGTACAGCTCGACGGGGCCGGCGGTGTCCTCCCCGAAGGGGCCGATCCCGTTCTACTCGAATTTCAAACGGCGGCAAAGCCCTATGTTGATTTTGCCGGATTAGGGCTACCAAGAGACAACAACCCATAAGGTTAAAGTATGGCTACACTACACACAATCTCGACACTGGCGACCGCTGTTTTTACCAATACCGCGAACTGGGTCGGCGGTGCTGCGCCGTCGGCAAACGACAATATCTTATTCCAGTACGACGCGGTCACAGCGATGGCCGGGAGCGACCAGTCCGGCACCGAGCTTGATGACATAACTGTGCTGGCAACGTGTACAGGCAACGCGGGCACGGCCGACACCTACCTACAGCTAGACCAAGGCGCGGCAAATAAGGTTGTCTTTAACGGACGCGGGACGTGGTATCTAGATATGGGCGGCGCGGGGTCCGCGTCTGTCCGCGTGGACGGCACCAGGGCAGCGAGCAATGGCCAAGCGGGTTTGTATTTCAAAAACGACACAGCGGCCATCACGCTGTTCGAGGTCAGCGGTGGCGTTGTGCGGCTCGCAGCAGCTAACATCACGACACTTGTCGTGCGCACGGGCGCAACGGTCTACATCGACTCAGCCTGCACGGTCGTTACGATCAACTGCGACGGCGGAACGATCATCGACTACGGCGCGGCCGTCACGACATGGAACCACAACGGCGGCACCGGCACGAAGTACGGGTCCGACGCCTACGCGATTAACATGTACGACGGGATATTCTATAACGACGGGACGGGCACGGCGAGCGCTGTTGTCTATGGCGGCGTGTTTGATTCTGAGCGCAACACCCAGGCCAAGAATGTGACACTCACCTATAATGCAGGCACTGTGCTGCACAGCCCTAATGTCACTGTGTCGGGCACATTTAATACGAGCGTATCAATCACTCAAGCATGAGCCAACCACCTCATTCATTTAATGAAGACGGGGCGCGGCGCATTGTCGCCGTCGTCCGCGACGTGGAGTCCCGCGACTTACGCAGCGGCGGCCCAAAGGGGAGACGCCCTGCCGAGCCGGCTGGCAAGCAAGAGTACATTATTGCGCGCGTCACCGGCGTAGACGCGGCGGACCCGCTGCGCGTGAAGGTCGCAGAGCAGTACTGGTCGGCTGAGGAAAACAACTTCATTGATATTCCAGGCGGGCGCGTTTGGGATGGCGAAGACGGTAACCTTCCAACTGTGTGGGCGGGCAACTTACCTGCCGTCGGCGCGATCGTGACAATGGGCCACCGCCACGGGTTGGATGGTGGCCAGACTTGGTTTATCGTGCTTGGCGGGTCGTGGACTTTTTGGGCCGAGATTACGGGCAACGCTGCGATGGCGGGCGAGACGAACCGCTGGCAATATGCATGGACCGAGCAGGCCCGGACGGCTACCAGTATGTCCGACCGCACCGACGGACGGACCGGCACGACGTCTGCGGGGTTTGCGCTCAACAGCTGCGAGATGAATAACGACGGGTCCGGTGTTCAGGGTAACTCTGTCGATATCGACGGCGCGGTATTCGACGACAATACTGATCTTGAGTTACAGCCGGTGCGGGGCGACACTGTCGTGCGGATGACTGGCGAGGTTGACGACGATGGGGGTGTTGCGTACACCTTCGAGTATGTCAACGCGATCGACGGGGAGTGTGGTTAATGGCGAACGTCGCGAGATATTGCTGCTGTGGTGGAGTCTACATCTATGTCGTTGGGCAGACCGGCAGCGGCGCGTCAGTCTGGAAATACAACCAAGACCTGACGCTGTTATGGGACTACGACACCGGGAGTAACGCTGCACGGGTCGATGTGGATGCGGCCGGGAACGTGTACGTGCTACATGCAAAAAACGGTAGCGACGAGATCGTTACAAAACTAAACAGCGCTGGCGTCAGGCAGTGGGGGTATGCGGACGCGGGCGCGACGATATTCGTAGACAACGGGATCGCAGCTGCGTCTGATGGCACTGTGCGATTTACAACAAGTAGCGGGAATAGCGGCAGCTTAACAGCTGCTGGTGCGTTGGATTGGAACGGCGGACAGCGGGGCGGCGTCGCTGTCGATGGTGATGGGAATGCTTATTTCGGCATTCCATCAAACACGTCTCTTTCTGCGATCGACATTCTTTACAAGTACAACTCATCCGGCACGTTCGTGAAGGTCGCGAATATGCCGTTTGTAAACAACGCAGCAGGCGCGTCGGTCAAGTATAGAAGCGGTGTTGTTTTTATGAGCGGTGGGGCATCAGGGAATGGGGCGTTCCCTCCATCGTCGTCGGTAAACCTAACGTGGGATACCGACCTAAACTTCGCGGGCGGCCAAGGGAGTACCCGCGCGAGACCTGTCAATCAGGCTCGCGGCGAGTTCACGTTGGGGACGGGCAATGAGATTTACAACTACGACGACACGATCCGCAACCACCCGACAGCGTTCAGCGTGAGCAATGACACGGGGAACCCATGCGTTGGCTTAGGCGCGACAAGCCTGGCGTATTACGCAATTGCAGAAGAGCGCAACGACGGGCATGACGGGGCCACGATCGGGCAGGACCGGAATCTCTTTAAGGTAAATGCCTCGGGAACTTTACTGGCATCGGCTGATGTGCCGGCGAACACGCTGCTACGGGATATGATCGTGCGGACCGCCGGGTGATGCGACCGCCACCCACCCCCGCCGAGGTCCGCCTAGCCGAGCAACGCGCTGCGATATGCGAGACGTGCGACCGGTCCAACGGCGTAACTCGAACCAAGAAGAGCCGAGATGTATATAGGGTGCGGTGCAAATCTTGCGGGTGCGGTGGGCTATCACTAATACGAGGTAGCTGCCCAGAATTACGATGGCCCCGATAACCTAAACACCCGCGCCGCCGTTATGGCAGCGCGGGTTTTTCTATGGCCGTGCCGGCTCGTCGGCAAGCTCACGCCGCGTGCCATCGCCCAGGTCATGCAAGTCTTGGCCGATGCCGGCGATGGTGTTGCAGCCGCTCAGCAAGAGCCCGAGGCCGAGCAGTAGCGCCGCGAGCGCAACCATGATGCCGATACCTGCCTCGATATTTCGCTTTGGCTGTATTCGCTGCGGTGGATATTCCATGTCGTGGGAGATTTGATGTAAAGCCCGGTCGTGATCGCGTTTGCTGTATGGCATGGTTGCCTTCTTTCTGCGCCGTGGCGCGGTTGGTGTACTGGTGTCATCGGCTCAATGGCCGGGCGGGTTTAGCTTTGGCGCGTGAGTGGCCGTTGGAAAACGTGTGCGTATAAATATCGGTCATAGGCCGAGGATTGTAAGCGATGGCCTGTGCGGCATCCCCGCCTCATACACCGGCGACCGAGCCGCACTCATCACCGATGATTGCATCCGGCCAGCGTAGCATGCCCTTCAAATGGAAATAGGTTTTATTGGGACTATACACGCGATTTGTAATAATTTGACACCGATCATTGACAAACAGATTGTGCGCAGGTAAATTGTCCGGCATGGACGCCGCAAAACGATCCGAACGCAGAATTTCGCCCCGCTCGACGGCAGTCAAGGACGACGCCAAGGAGTTTGACGTGCCACTATTAAACAATCTCTACAATCCGCGAATGCTCACGCTGGCCCGCGAAGCACGGGGTCTTACTCAAACCGCATTGGCTCAGGCGATGGAAGTGAGCCAGCCTCTCGTCGCGCTCTGGGAGCGGGAAGCTGACGATGGTCGCACACCCAATCCCGAGCAGGCGACACGTTTGGCGTCATTGCTGCTGATCGATCCGGATGCGTTTTTCGTGGGACACGGCCTGAGCCGAGACTATGGCTCGGAGTTTTATCACCGCGCTCGGCAGAAGACTCGGCGGAACGATATCAAGGCAATCCATGCCCGGTGTCGGCTGACCGAGTTGCGGGTCGAACGGCTTCTCCAAGGCACGCAAGCGCCCGAAGACTATATCCCAGACATCGACCCGGATAATCACGCCGGCGACATCGAAAAAGTGGCGACACTTGCCCGCTTGCGGATGGGAGTGCCGACGGGACCGGTGGCTGACCTGACGGAATTGATCGAGCGCAACGGTGGGCTGGTCATGGACCGGGACTTGGAAGCCGAGGGTATGGATGCTCTTTGCCGGTGGATTGAAGGGTTGCCGAAACTGTTTTATCTCAATGGTGATGCGCCGGGTGATCGGATGCGTTGGTTCCTGGCTCACGAGTTGGGACACACGGTGATGCACTTTGGCCGAGATGTTGAATTCAAATTAGCCGAAGAGCAGGCAAATGCTTTTGCCGGGGCGTTTCTGATGCCCGCTTCCGAAGTTCGACGGGATTTTACGGGCCGGGTTGATCTCGAGCGCCTTGCGCAACTCAAGCGCAAGTGGCGTGTATCCATGCAGGCACTGGCCTATCGTGCGCATCGCTTGGGCTGCATCGATGCAACACGGTTCAAGTCGATCTTTACGCAGATGTCGCGGCGGGGCTGGCGCAAGACTGAGCCGGTAAACGTTCCGAGGGAATCGCCTTTGGGTTTCAAGCGGCTGATCCGGCAGCAGTTTGATGAGGGCTTCTCGCGTGAAACGATGGCTCGTACCCTGTTGATGCCGCTACCTGAACTCGACAAACTTCTCATCGATGCAAACAGCCCAGACTGGCGCGAGGATGGCGTGCGTCTGCGATTGGCGCGCTGAACTGCCTGCTGAGACAGTTGTTTTCAAAGTCATAAAGCGATGGATGGCCGGGCGGGTTTAGCTTTGGCGCGTGAGTGGCCGTCAAGCAATGTATCGGACTGACGCCGACAGGACCCACGCTGCATCATTGCCTGAAAGTCTTCCTTAAAAGTCGAGGCGACACGGCTCTTGGTTCAGAGCGACGCATCGACGATCCGGTTGATTCCCTGAATGAATGAGAAAAAACCATCACTCGGGTCCGCCTCGGCCAACCGCATCCTGAGTTCACCGTT
>Ga0208646_1001657_pt1 | contig 10318 bp, 10 predicted proteins | sample AntAceMetag02UK8_FD_184762 | JGI IMG/M metagenome (GOLD analysis project Ga0208646, IMG submission 184762) | Saline lake microbial communities from Ace Lake, Antarctica - Antarctic Ace Lake Metagenome 02UK8 (SPAdes) (version 2) | ecosystem: Environmental > Aquatic > Non-marine Saline and...
CAAGGGCGAAGCTCTCGTGCAGGCTGCGCTGGCAGCTGACATCCCGGTCTGGTCAGACATCGATTTTGCCTGGCGGGTGCGGGATAAACGCGACCAGGTCTCGCCCTGGATACTGATAGCAGGAGAGGAAAATGGTCTTCGTATCGCTGAGCTTTCCGCCAGACTTCTCGGTGCAGCCGGGCTTCCCTCTCTCGTGGTGGGGCATCACGGGGGCGTGCTCTTAGATGCACTTCGAGACCCCAACGATTACGCGACTATTGTGATTGTGGCTTCGGACACTCAGGTCCACAACCTTGCTCGGGGGGAATCTGTGTTGCGCTCGCCGACCATTGCTCTCTGCGTGGAAGAGAACCCGTCTTCGTCCCTGGCAGGTCTCTATGACGGGGTTTCCCAGGCCTGCATGTATCGCCGAGGAGCAGGGCCAACGATGTCCTTGGTGGCACATGCTGATGTCCAGGAGGGTGCCAGAGCAATCGGCATTGGCTTTGATTCGCCCGGGCAAAGTGATTTGGGGCTGGTCCAGGGCATCGTGGTCGACCGGGCCTTTTTAGACGAGCGTGAGACTCAGGCATTAGAGGTTTCCACTCTGGAGGAGCTTACGCAAGCGGGCTGGACCATTCCGGAAGATTTACCGGTGATTCTGGGAGCAATCGCCGTTGCGCGAGGACACAATGTGTCCCCTGCCGTCATTGCAGGAGTCTTGACCCATCCCTAAAGTGGGCTTGCCGAGAGCGGTTTCGGCGTGCCTTAGCGGCTCTCTGGCCCCTCCGGGCGCACACTAGTAACGCGCATTCTCCTCCTGGAGGTGCGGGTGTGACCTGACCAAAGGGGCTAGCCACGATGGCACGTACAACGCCTGCACCCGCCATCGCTTCCAGGAATTCGCGCGTCGTCGTCAGCGTTAAACGACTTTTTGCCAAAGAATCTGCTCATTACGTCGTGATGGTTGCGACGGTCTTGTTTTTGGTGGTTTTCGGTCTCGTCATGGTGCTCTCCTCTTCTTTTGTGGACTCCGCACTGGGAAATAATGGCAATTTTTTTGCGACTTTTTTCCGCCAGGCAGGGTGGATCATCATCGGGGTCCCTTTGATGCTGGTGCTCTCTAGGCTTCCCCCCATCACATTTAAGCGGCTGGCTCCCACTTTTTTCCTGGCGGCACTTGTCTTGCAGGGCCTGGTCTTCACTGCACTGGGAATCACTTCCGGGGGTAACCGAAACTGGGTCAGCATCGCGGGTCTCTCCGGACAGCCCTCGGAAATCTTGAAAGTGGCGCTCCTGGTGTGGATGGCAGCAATCCTGGCTGATCGCATGGATCGCATCCACGAAGTTCGCACCCTGTGGCAACCGTTGGGGATGGGGGTGGGGATTGCCCTACTTCTCGTCATTCTCGGTCAAGACTTAGGAACCATGGGCGTGATGGTCATGATTGCCCTGGGGGTGGTGTTCCTCGCAGGCGTTCGGTTGCGCCACCTTGCGACGATACTGGCGTTCTTCGGGCTGATCCTGGCGTTCGTGGCCGTGTTAAGTCCCTCGAGAGTCAATCGCATTGCGACCTGGTTTTCTGGGTGCACCGAAGAGGACTACCTCAATGGCTGTTGGCAAACCGTGCACTCTACTTTTGCCCTGGGGTCCGGGGGAATTTTCGGCGTGGGTCTGGGCAATTCGCGCGCAAAATGGTCCTGGTTGCCCGAAGCAGAAACCGACTTCATTTTCGCCATTGTGGGCGAAGAACTTGGCCTTTTGGGAACCAGCCTCGTCATTTTGTCTTTTGTCGTGCTCGCGGTCACCATGACCCACCTGGTGAGAAAAAACCCGGACCCGTTCGCACGACTGGTCACTGGAGGGGTGATGGTGTGGCTGATTGGCCAAGCTTTGATTAACATCGCCGTGGTGCTGGAGCTCTTGCCGGTGCTCGGGGTGCCGCTACCGTTTATGTCCGTGGGAGGATCAGCTCTGCTGTCTTCATTGGCAGCAATCGGGGTGGTGATGGCGCTCAATCGCGCGGGAGCCACCTCTGTGAGCGACCATTACCAGGCAGCCGGAAAGAGGCGACGGTGACCCGTGTGGTGTTAGCTGGCGGGGGAACTGCTGGTCACGTCAACCCCCTCCTGGCGGTTGCTGAAGATTTGCAGCTGACTCATGGCCTGAGCAGTCATGACATCGCGGTCATCGGAACGAGAGAAGGACTGGAATCTCGCCTTATTCCTGAAGCAGGTTTGGCGCTTTTCACCCTTGCCAGGCTACCTTTCCCTCGCCGAGTGACACGGGGTGCTCTCGCATTTGGTCCTCGGTTTATTTTTGCCACGGCGCGGGCCGTTCGTTTCTTGCGCCGTCACCGCGCTCAGGTGGTTGCCGGGTTTGGGGGATACGTCTGCGCACCGGTCTATGTCGCGGCGTGGTTAACTAAAACACCTCTGGTGATTCATGAAGCGAACGCGGTGCCCGGTTTTGCTAATCGGTTAGGCGCCCGGTTCACCACAGAAATCCTGACCGCGTTTCCCACGCCTTCACTGCCTGGATCTGTTGCCGCGGGAATGCCGATGGCAAGAAGAATTACCCACCCTGGCAAGAATGTGTCGCCTGCAGTGGCACGCACCCACTTTGGCCTGGACCCCCGCACAAAGACGCTGGTGGTGACCGGAGGGTCTCAAGGCGCACGGAGTATCAATGACACCGTGATAGCGCTGGTGCCGGCCCTGGTGGACTCAGGGTGGCAGGTGCTCCACGTTGTGGGGAGCAAGAACCCGGTGCCCTCTGGCATGCCTGCGGGATATGTGGGTCTCGCCTACTGTGACCGGATGGACCTGGCTCTTGCGAGCGCCACAGCGGTGATTTCCCGAGCGGGTGCCGCGACCGTGTCTGAGATTCAGTTACTCGAAGTGCCCGCTCTTTTCGTTCCCTACCCCGTGGGCAATGGTGAACAAGAGAAGAATGCGCAAGAAAGTGTCCGAAAGGGGGCAGCTATTGTGATCGCCGACCGCGACTTTACGCCAGAGGCTGCCCTGCAGATGGTGATGCCGCTTTTGGGCGATGACGAGGCACTAGACCGGATGAGGACCCAGGCTCAGGGTTTGGGCCACCGCGATGCCGCTGCCACGATGGCCCACGTAGTCCTCAACACCGCACGGAAGGCTTCGCCATGAAACCCATTTTGGGAAGAGAATTACCCGCCACTATTGGTGCAGTCCACTTCATCGGTATTGCGGGCTCGGGAATGAGCGGAATAGCTCGTGTCTTTGCCGAGCGCGGCCACACGGTGACCGGCTCAGATCAGGCAGATTCAGAGGTGGTCGCTTCGTTGCGAGAGGCCGGAATTCTGGTGTCTCTCGGGCATGACGCATCTCACATAGAGGGGGCAGACACCGTGGTGTTTTCCACCGCGGTGCGCAGTTTAAATCCTGAATACGTGGCAGCACTGGATCAGGGCCTGAGCGTCATTCACCGCTCAGAGGCATTGCGCTGGTTACTCAAGGGCAAGAAGACGCTTGCCGTGGCAGGGTCTCACGGTAAAACGACCACCACCGCGATGGTGGCTACGTCTTTGGAGCGAGCAGGAATTGATGCGGGGTGCGTCAACGGAGGTGTGGTCAGCCAGTGGGGCGTGTCCTCGAGGGACGGCTCGGACCCGCTGTTTGTGATTGAAGCAGATGAGTCCGACCGGTCTTTCGTGGGGTACCACCCCGCACATATTCTGATCACCAATATCGCACCAGATCATCTCGACTTTTATGGCACCCTTGGGGCCATCTATGACGCGTTTGAAGCCTTCGCGAGAACCGCCCAGGACGGTATTGTTCTGTGCGCTGATGATGCCGGCACCCAGGCACTCTCGACACGCCTCGAGGGCGCAGCGCCGATCACAACCTATGGTGTCTCAGCCACCGCGGACGTCGTGATGAGCAACCTGGTGGCAGGCCCACAGGCCCACTTCACCGTGAGCTACCGCGGGCTCTCAGAGTCCGTGACGCTCGGGGTTCCCGGTCGTCTCTCTGCGCTCAATGCCACAGGCGTGGTCACCCTTCTGTTGGGTCTCGGGATGAGCCTGGGGGAAGCCTCACAGTCCGTCTCAGGGTTCCAAGGGGCAGACAGGCGTTTTCAATATCACGGCACCGTCGGTGACGTGCGGTTTTTTGATGACCACGCCCACCATCCCACCGAGGTGGGGGCGGCTTTGGAGACCGCGAGGGCGGTGGTGGGTGAAGGCCGAGTCATCACCATGTTCCAGCCCCATCTGTTTTCTCGCACGCTGTACATGGCCGCAGAATTGGCTGGCGCTTTCGCAAAAGGTAGTGACCACACGGTGTTTCTCGATATCTTCGGTTCCCGTGAGGATCCCATCGAAGGAGTCACCACTGCCCTCATTCTCGATGAGCTTCCCGAGGGGACATCTTTTGATTTTGAGCCCGACTGGGACCAAGCCTGTGTCCTCGCACTGAATCACGCCCGCCCGGGAGACATTGTTCTCACCATGTCCACAGGCAACCTGTACCAAATTGTGCCCCAGCTGATGGAGCAACAAAGACGCAGGGTGGAGGCCGGTCATGGACCGTCCTGAGGGATTTTCTGGCTCTTCCCCCACAACCCCTGCCCCGAATTCTGCGGCTCGCCAAAGTTCAGCGCAAGCAACCCAAAGGACTGCTACAAAGGCTCGTGTTTCTGCCGAAAAGGCGGAATTGCGCACCTTGACCTGGGCAAGTCGCCAGCGGCGGCGACGATGGGGTGTTTCCCTGGGAAGCATCGGCGCGCTGGTCCTTGGTGTAGTCCTCTTGACACTGTCTCCGCTTCTGTCCTTGCGCACCGTGGTCGTTGAGGGTGCGGATCGCCTGGACCCGGCGCAAGTGGAGCAGGCTTTGGCTTCACTCCAGGGTGAACCCTTGGCCAGGGTGAGCTCTCAGAGGGTGGGGGAGGCTCTCGGAGGAATCACTCTCATTCAAGCCTTTGAGACGCGAATAGAACCACCAGGAACTCTGGTGGTGTCCATTGTGGAACGCAAACCCATCGGGGTTGTGGCCTCTGCTACCGGTTACAGGGTTGTCGATGCCGCGGGGGTCACTCTGTGGTTTGAAGCGCTTGCCCCTGGTTCCCTGCCTCTTATCTTGGTCGCGGCGGACCCTGATTCTCCCAGTTTTGGCGCCATTTCCCGGGTGCTTCTCGCGTTGCCTGATGATCTTCTTATCCAGGTTGAGGGTGTGACGGCGACCTCGTTGGACAACGTGCGATTTACGATCAGGGGAACCGCGCACGAAGTGGTGTGGGGGAGCTCCGATCGAGTTAGCGAGAAAGCGCGCGTGCTCAGCGCCGCACTGGTCGCAGCCGGCGCGACCGCCTCACGCATTATTGATGTCACCACTCCTGAAAGCGTTGTTATTCGCGCCAAGGGGTGAGTAATCATTGGTTGAGGTGGGTTCTGCGACACGCCCGGAACCTCCTGCCACCGAGCGCCTTCACCCCCTACGGTCTTCATCGATAAACGTGATGGAAACTCTAATCTTCAAGTGAAGGTTGAGGGTTCAGCGCAAAGGAGCACCGGTGACCGGTCAGATTAATTACTTCGCAGTGATCAAAGTGGTCGGCGTCGGTGGCGGTGGCGTCAACGCGGTGAATCGGATGATTGATCGTGGACTCCGGGGCGTCGAGTTCATCGCCATCAACACAGATGCCCAGGCGCTGCTGATGAGCGATGCTGACGTCAAGCTTGATGTGGGACGCGACTTGACCAGAGGCCTCGGCGCCGGAGCCGACCCCGAAGTGGGTCGTCGCGCAGTAGAGGATCATCAAGAAGAAATTGAGCAGGCTCTTGCGGGCGCCGACATGGTCTTTGTCACCGCAGGTGAAGGTGGCGGGACAGGAACCGGGGGTGCCCCCGTTGTCGCACGCATCGCGAAATCCATTGGCGCACTCACCGTCGGAGTGGTGACCAAACCCTTCTCCTTTGAAGGCAAACGCCGCATGTCTCAGGCGGACGTAGGCGTTCAAGCCCTCAAAGATGAGGTTGACACGCTCATCGTTGTTCCTAACGACAGGCTGTTGGAAATTTCGGATCGCAGTATCAGCATGCTCGAAGCGTTCGAAACGGCGGACCGCGTTTTGCTCGCGGGGGTACAAGGCATTACCGACCTCATCACCACACCCGGGCTGATGAACCTTGACTTTGCGGATGTGAAATCCGTGATGAAAGACGCTGGCACGGCCTTGATGGGGATTGGCTCGAGCAGGGGCACAGACCGCGCCATCAAAGCAGCCGAGCTTGCCATTGCCTCACCTCTGCTGGAATCCAGCATTGAAGGCGCCCACGGTGTATTGCTCTCCATTACAGGGGGTTCCACCCTCGGCCTGTACGAAGTCAGCGATGCTGCGAGGCTCGTCGAAGAAGCGGTCCACCCCGACGCGAACATTATTTTTGGTGCTGTCATCGACGATTCGCTCGGTGACGAGGTTCGCGTTACGGTAATTGCGGCGGGATTTGATGAATCCCAACAGAGGCGGGCTGTGGTGAGCGAAATTTCTCAACCCACCACCGTCACAGGCCCAGGAGCAGAAGAGTCCTGGTTGTTCCTGGGTGAGGAGAAGCCTGCGTCTGCCGAACAAGCCCCAGTTTTTGCCTCGGAGGCAGTCGACGAGGGTGAGCTCGACGTTCCCGACTTCTTGCGCTAGAGATCCCCGATGACAGACTCTCCCGCCTCACGATGGCACGCGTTGCAAGAACAGGTCGCGGCGGCTGCCCGCCAGGCGGGGCGTTCCCCCGAGGAGATCACCACCATTGTGGTGACCAAGTTTCATCCCGCGTCGCTTGTCCGTGAGCTTGCCGAGGCGGGCGTCAAGAACGTCGGGGAAAACCGTCATCAGGAAGCTGTGGCAAAGCACCAAGAACTTGTCGACATCGACCTCACCTGGCACTTTGTGGGTCAATTGCAATCCAATAAGGCCAAAGCTGTTGCCCAATACTGTTCGGTCATTCACTCGGTAGATCGGGTGTCTCTGGTCTCTCCGCTGTCGCAGGTAGAGCGAGATATTGATATTTTCCTTGAAATAAATCTCACCGATGTTCCTGGTCGGGGGGGAGTGGAGCCCTCGGATTTGCTTGCTCTGGCGGAGCACGTTCTGGCGGCAGATAACCTGCGACTTCGGGGGGTAATGGCCGTGGCACCACTTGGGGAGCCCGCACGGGAGGCCTTTGATCGCGTGCTCGTTCTGCACGAGCGTTTGCGTACCATCGCTCCCGAGGCCCGCGAGCTTTCGTTGGGGATGTCGGGAGACTTTGTCGAAGCGATTGCTGTCGGTGCGACACACCTGCGCGTTGGTAGCGCAATTACCGGGAAACGGCCCGTCGCGACCTAATCTGATAGCGGAAACAAGAACGCCGAAGGGGCACTCATGTCAAATCCGTTACGTAAGACGCTCGAATTCTTGGGTCTTGCTGAAGAGTCCATGGACCAACCGACCAGCCAGCCACGCGCGGTGGGTGCGGTCCCCGCTCCCGCGCAACGCGCCACTGTAACGCCGCTGCGTCGCGGTTCTAAGCAAGGGGTGAGTGATGTGAACGAAATCTTGACGGTACACCCAAAAAAGTATGGCGACGCCAGAATCATTGCGGAAACCTTCCGTGAAGGCGTGCCCGTCATCATCAACCTCACGCAGATGAGCGAGTCCGAAGCTCGGAGACTCGTCGACTTCTCCAGTGGCCTTTCCCAGGGGCTGCACGGCCACATTGAGCGCGTGACTCCCAAGGTTTTCCTCCTCTCACCGTCTCACATTTTGGTCAGTGGCGATGGTGACGGCATGGAGTCCGAGCTCGACGCGGCGCTGACCGACTAACGAGGGCTTCCTCCACAGTTGCTTTCGGGCATACTGGAGGTTCTATGGATATCATCGCGACCAGTTTCGCCAGCATCGTGTACCTCGGTCTGTCCCTTTTTTTGCTCGCCATGTGGGTGAGATTTATTTTTGACTGGGTGCAAGTGTTGTCCCGTGGATTTCGCCCCAAAGGGCCTGTCTTGCTCCTCGCCGAGGCCGCCTATTCCGTCACGGATCGCCCCCTTCGCGCTGTTCGTAAAGTGGTACCCACTCTGCGGTTTGGTGGTGCCGCGATCGATTTAGGCTGGAGCTTGTTGATGTTCGCCACATTTATTGTCTGGTCTTTTGTCGGAGGTTTGCGCTAGCTTCGCTCCTTTTCTTTCCCATCAGGGGTAACCTAGAAAAAGCCGCGTTATCGAGAAAAGACGACCGGCACTCTTGTCCACCAGTCATCGAGATAGAGGTAGGGTCCCATGGCACCGACACCAGAGGACATCGTCAACAAACGTTTTCAGTCCACCAAGTTCCGCGAAGGATACGACCAAGACGAGGTCGATGATTTTCTCGACGAGGTCGTCGTGGAAATGCGCCGCGTGGTGTCTGAAAAAGACGAACTGGCGCAGAGACTCGCGGGCATGGAAGGACGCATTTCCGAGCTTCAGCGCTCGGGAGCTTCCGGCAGCGCTGTGGGTGTCTCCGGATTCGCCGCTAATGGAGAAACGGCTGACACGGCCAACGCGAATAACCTTCTTCAGCTCGCACGCAGGCTCCACGAGGACCATGTTCGCGAAGGAATTGAAAAACGAGACCAGCTGATTGCCGAAGGCCATGGCCAAGCTGCGCGGATTATTGCAGAAGTCGAGACGGAGCACCGAGCGCACCTGATGCAGCTGGAGGGCGAACGTGGGAGCATCACCCAAGAGGTCGAGCAGTTGCGCACCTTTGAACGCGAGTACCGGGCCAGTTTGCAGTCCTTTATTAATGGACAGTTGGGGGCGTTGGGATCCTCTAATCTCCCTCAAGGTGCGTCAGATACCCGTCCGGCGTAGTGGTTTTTTCTTCCGGCCTGGCACTGAGAGCACCGCGTAGTGGCTGAAACACGAACTATTGCCGTGCCCGAGGGGCTCGCTGGCGAACGACTTGATGTCGTCCTCTCCCGGCTTTTTGGGTTTTCTCGTTCCTTTGCTCAAGAAATCATTGACGCAGGCGGAGCAGTGGTGAGCGGAAAAGCCGGCATCAAGAGTGACCGAGTGAATTCCGGCGCGATGCTCGATGTGACGTTCGAGCCCAAAAAGGCGCCCCGTATCGAACCCATTGTTGTTGAATCCATGACGATTTTGTATGACGATGACGATGTCGTCGTCATCGATAAACCTCCAGGGCTGGCTGCTCACCCGGCACCGAGCTGGGACGGACCCTCGGTGTTAGGTGCGCTCGCAGGTGCGGGCTACCGGATCTCGACGTCGGGTCCACCTGAACGCCAGGGCATCGTGCACCGCCTGGACGTGGGAACCTCAGGAGTGATGGCGGTTGCCAAGAGCGAGCTGGCCTACAGCAAGCTGAAAAGAGCCTTCAAAGCCCGCGAAGTCCACAAAACATACTTGGCACTCGTCCAGGGGCGTCCGGACCCCACTGTGGGGACTATCGACGCCCCCATCGGGCGCCACCCCAGTTCCTCATGGAGGTTTGCGGTGGTTGCAGGCGGCAGAGATTCGGTGACCCACTATGAAACGTTGGAAGCGTTCAAAGCCGCGAGCTTCCTGACGGTGACCCTTGAAACGGGGCGGACCCACCAAATTCGTGTACACATGTCGGCCCAAAAAAATCCCATTGTGGGGGACACTCTCTACGGCGCAGACCCCACGTTGGCGGAGCGCTTAGGAGTGAGCCGGCAGTGGCTTCATGCGAGCGAGCTGCAGTTCACCCACCCTTCCCGTGGTGAACTCGTTCACGTTCACAGCCCCGTTCCGGCGGACCTTCAGGGCGCACTGGATCGACTGAAAAGCTGACCTCTCGGAGTGGTGACAAGCCTCTCGCCGGTAGCGGATTAAGCTAGAGTTTCCTGCCCACTTAGGAGACGTTCTTGAGCCCTTCCGGTGACTCTTTTGCCCATTTGCATGTGCACACCGAGTATTCGATGTTGGATGGCGCCGCCAAGATAGCCGCCCTGGTATCCGAGGTTGCACGGCTTGAGATGCCGGCCGTAGCGATGACGGACCACGGAGTGATGTTTGGGGCGTACGAGTTTTGGAAACAAGCTCGCGGCGCCGGTATCAACCCGGTTATCGGCATCGAGGCATACCTGACACCGGGAACTCACCGCAGTGACAAAACGCGCATCCAGTGGGGCAACGGGGGGGAAGATGATGTCTCGGGAACCGGCGCATACACCCACGCGACGTTGCTGGCGGAGACAACGGAGGGAATGCACAACCTTTTTCGCATGTCCTCTATCGCGTCGCTGGAGGGGTATTACTTCAAACCTCGGATGGATCGCGAACTTCTCCAGACCTACAGCGCGGGG